>Ga0265798_10004947_pt1 | contig 18177 bp, 20 predicted proteins | sample P3T30metagenome_FD_192430 | JGI IMG/M metagenome (GOLD analysis project Ga0265798, IMG submission 192430) | Plant litter microbial communities from East Loma Ridge, Irvine, California - P3 T30 | ecosystem: Environmental > Terrestrial > Plant litter > Unclassified | place: USA: California... | reverse complement strand
ACACGCTAAACGCTCAACCGGAAGCACTCATGGCACTGCTGGACGAACTCAATCAACTTCTTGGACCCGAACACGTGTTGACCGGCGCCGACGCCGCGCCGTGGCTGACCGACTGGCGCGGCCGCTACGTCGGCAGCGCCATCGCCGTGGTGCGCCCGGCCAACACCGACGCGGTGGCCGAGGTCGTGAAGCTGTGCGCCCACCACGGCGCACCCGTGGTGCCGCTGGGCGGCAACACCGGCCTGGTCGGCGGCGGCACGCCCGACAACACCGGCACGGCGGTGGTGGTGTCCCTGCAGCGCATGACGCAGATCCGCTCGCTCGACACCGACAACGACACCGTCACGGTCGAAGCCGGCTGCATTCTGCAAACCCTGCAGCAAGCAGCCCGCGACGCCAAGCGCCTGTTCCCGCTGAGCCTGGCAGCCGAAGGCAGTTGCACCATTGGCGGCAACCTGGCCACCAACGCCGGCGGCACCCAGGTGCTGCGCTACGGCAACATGCGTGAACTCACGCTGGGCCTGGAAGTGGTCACCCCCGACGGTGAAATCTGGCACGGCCTGCGCGGCCTGCGCAAGGACAACACCGGCTACGACTTGCGCGATCTGTATGTCGGCAGCGAAGGCACGCTCGGCATCATCACCGCGGCCACCCTGCGCCTGTATCCGCAACCGGCGGCAAGCTGCACGGCGCTCGTCGCACTCGACTCGGTGTCCGAGGGCGTGACACTGTTGTCGCAAGCGCGCCTGGGCTTCGGTCCGGCACTGACCGGCTTCGAGCTGATGTCCGGCGACAGCCTGGCACTGGTGACGCGCATCTACCCGCAGCAAACCCTGCCGCTGCCGGCGTCGCCGTGGTTCGCGCTGCTAGAACTGTCGGACAGCGAAAGCCAGGAACACGCCCGCGACCGCTTCGAAACCGTGCTGGGTGCGGCGCTGGAGTCCGGTCTGGCCAAAGACGCCGTGATCGCCGAAAGCATCGCGCAAAGCAAGGCGCTGTGGCACCTGCGCGAAAGCATTCCGCTGGCCCAGGCCGAGGAAGGCAAGAACATCAAGCACGATGTGTCGATCCCGATTTCGCGCATTCCGGAATTCGTGCAGACCACCGATGCCTTGCTGGCTGCCCGCTTCCCCGGCATCCGTCAGGTGATCTTCGGCCACCTGGGCGACGGCAACCTGCACTACAACGTCGCCCCGCCGCTGGGCGTGGACCCGGACGTATTCCTGCAGGAACAGGATGACGTCTACCAGCTGGTGCATGACAGCGTGCACGCGCACAGCGGTTCGATCAGCGCTGAGCACGGCGTGGGCCAGTTGAAGCGCGACGAACTGCCGCGCTACAAAAGCCAGGTCGAGCTTGGGCTGATGCGCAAGATCAAGGATGCGCTGGATCCCAGCGGCATGATGAACCCGGGCAAGGTGCTGTAAGGCACCTGCGGGCGCTTACTGCAGGCGCCCAATCCGGGAGGCAAAAAAAAAGCGACCTTCGGGTCGCTTTTTTCATCTTCGCACTGCCTGCATGCGGCCTGTCGGCATCTGCCGATCAGGTGTCAGCAACATCCTTTGCCAAGGCACCGAGGATGTCCTCCACCGGCACCGGGTCACCCGTTTCCGAGATGCCCCACAAGGCAAACACGTTGCGCGCCAGCTGGCGACACACGTTGTTCAAAGACGGCGGCAGCCGCTCGGGCACGTCCGACTGAAGCAGCAGCTTGCTGCTGGGGAACATGGGTACCGGCGGCAGGATGCGGTGGCGGAAATGCGCCATCTGGCTATCGACCATCTTGTCGGCAGCGGCGCGCGCAAACGAATTGGTCGGCCACTGCGAGGGCAAGGCGCGGGCACGCGGAAAGCGCTCGAGGTCGCTCATCACCGTGCGGATGTCTTCGTGGGAATCGCGAAACGGCAGCAGCACCAAGTCGGCCGGTTCAGCCAGCATGCGGTCGGTCGCGGGGCGGTTGCCGCCGCCGTCGACCACGCCGAACCAGTCCGGCACATTGGTGATCGTGCGAATCACCTTGTGCAGATTGTCGGGACTGCGCGCATCGAAAGGCAGATAGCTGCGCGACTCCTTGGACAGTTTCTCACGTGAAATGTCGGTCAGCACACAGACCGCGCGCTTGCCCAGCAGCCCGATGCCGTGCGCAATCATGTGCGACAGCGTGGTCTTGCCGGTGCCGCCCTTGTTGCCGATGATACAAACGATCTGCGCCATGCCTTGCGTCACCCTGATTGATGCCATGAATCCCGCCAAGTCTGACACGAGGCAATCGGTGTCAAACGCCGGAACAGGCACGGACTATAGCCGCAACTCGACCGGGTATGCGGAGACCTGCCTTATCTGAGGCAGATCGCGCGTCATCCCGCCGAGCGACACAGCCCTCCTCAGGCGGCTTGCCGGTCCTGCTCGATGGAAGCCCAGGCCCGGCGGAACAGGCCCGGATCGTTGGGCGCCAGCAGCTTCGGGTCCGACATCATCTGGCGCCAACGGCGTGAACCGCGACGGCCGGTACCAAAGCCCAGCATGTGACGGGTGATCGAACGGATGGTGTCCCCGGCGGCCACACGGCGCGCGGCGTACTCGGTCATCGCATCGATGATCTGCTCGTCCGAGAGTACCGGTTCGCCGGGCCAGAAGAGCTGCGACAGTTCCGCCAGCACTTCCGGCCGGTGATAGGCCTCGCGACCGATCATCACGCCATCGAGAATGGCGGTGTCGGGCGGCGTCGGCGCACCGTCCAGGCCCAGAAGGCCGGCGATCTGCCCGACTTGGTCCAGGCCGCCGTTGAGCACGATTTCACAATCGGGGAAGTCGCGCTTCAGTTGCGTGGCCACTTCATAGCGCAGCGGCGGAATCTCGCGATTCTCGCGCGGTGACAGGCCTTTCAAAATGGCATTGCGGGCATGCACGATGAAGGTCGTGCAGCCAGCATCGCGCACGGTGCCGACAAAATCACGCACAAAGCTGTATTCGACGACCTTGTCGATGCCGATGCGATGCTTGACCGTGACTGGCAGCGACACTGCATCGCGCATGGCCTTGACGCCATCGGCCACCGTCTGCGGCTCGGCCATCAGACAGGCGCCGAATGCGCCTTTCAATACACGCTCGGACGGGCAACCACAGTTCAGGTTGATCTCGTCGTAGCCCCAGCGCTCACCCAGCTTGGCCGCCATGACCAAGGCCTGCGGTTCGCTGCCGCCAAGTTGCAGCGCGATGGGGTGTTCGACATCCTCGAAGTCCAGATGGCGCGGATGCTCGCCGTGCTGGAGCGCGCCGGTGGTGACCATCTCGGTGTACAGCAAGGCGCGGGGCGCGAACAGGCGATGGAAGAAGCGGCAGTGCCGGTCCGTCCAGTCCATCATCGGGGCCACGCTGAGCTGCCGCGACAAGCCAGCGGCGGGTAATTCGTGTTGTTGGTTTTTCATCATGTGGGCCGCACTCGGGGCGGCCGTTTCCTGCATATTTCGGGACGTTCGACGGTCCTCGGGCGCGCAGCCGCAGTGGGGGCGCAAGCAGAGGACGAGCACCCGACAGCTTAACCCATGGGCCATACGCGGCGATCAGCCGAATTGCGGCCCCCGCATTGCAGTGCCCAGATCCGGGCCCGGACCTCGTATCGGCATGATCGCGCTGTAGCGCTTTCGGGGCTGGTGCCGGCAGCCATTTTGCCTAGACTGCGAAGACATGCTTGCTCGCGACCGGATCAGTCCGCCGGCACGCCATGCTGTCTATCCCGCTCGCCCCCCCACACTGCTGACGCCACCACCATGTTTGAACACACCGAACACCTCGTCCGCCTGAGCGTCGAATGGCTTCGACTTTTCGTCGAAGGTCTCGGCGCCGCCGTTATCTTCTTCGGCCTGATCGCCACGCTGCGCATGCTGTTCAAACCGCTCATCGGCGACCGGGAGGAAGGCTTCGGCAAGGCGCGCATCACCTTCGCCCGCTACTTGACCTTGGCGCTGGAGCTTCAACTTGCGGCAGACGTTCTGTCGACCTCGGTGTCGCCAAGCTGGGACCAGATCGGCAAGCTGGCGGCGATTGCCGTCATCCGAACCGCGCTGAACTACTTCCTGATGCAGGAAATGAAAGAGGAAGCACGCAATCCCGGCCGCGCCCTCCCCTGAACGAGCGGCCCACCCCGGTCTGCACGACCACGTAAGCCGCAGGCCACTACACAAGCACACGGGTTCAAGGCTATATCCCTTTTTGCTCAAGCAATGAAGCTTGGCGGCCAAACGTCGACGCCAGCCTGAACGCCCGTTGGTGCTGCAATTCCTGCGTTTCCCCGCGCCGGCTCCCTCGTGCCTCTCCCCCTTGCCCGCATGGCACGCCATTTGCCAAGTGCCCTGCATCGCACGCCACTCGGCGAGCCAGAATCCGGGAGAGGTCAATGAGAGCACTACGCTGGCATGGCAAGCACGACATTCGTTGCGACAACGTGCCCGACCCAGAAATCGAACATCCGCGCGATGCGATCATCAAGATGAGCGCCTGCGCCATCTGCGGCTCGGACCTGCACCTGTTCGACGGTTTCATGCCCGGCATGAAGTCCGGCGACATCATGGGGCACGAGTTCATGGGCGAGGTCGTGGAAGTCGGCAGCGCCAACAAGGCGCTGAAGGTAGGTGACCGCGTGGTCGTGCCCTTCACCATCACCTGCGGCGAGTGTGATCAGTGCAAGCGGGGCAACTTCTCCGTCTGCGAGCGCAGCAATCGCAACAAGGACATCGCGGCAAAAGCCTTCGGCCACACGACCGCAGGCCTGTTCGGCTATTCGCATCTCACGGGCGGCTACCCCGGTGGGCAGGCGGAATACGTGCGAGTGCCTTACGCCGACTCGACCCACATCAAGATTCCCGACGGGCTGACTGACGAGCAGGTGCTGTTCCTGGGCGACATCTTCCCCACCGGCTGGCAGGCGGCCGTCCAGTGCGACATCGAGCCGACGGACACCGTCTGCATCTGGGGTGCCGGCCCGGTCGGACAGATGGCCATCCGCAGCGCCGTGCTGCTGGGCGCCAAACAGGTGATCGTGATCGACCGGGTGCCGGAACGCCTGAGCATGGCCGAAGCGGGCGGCGCCATCACGATCAACTTCGAAAAAGAGAGCGTGATCGAGCGCCTGAAGGAATTGACCCAGGGCAAGGGACCCGAGAAATGCATCGATGCGGTGGGCATGGAATCGCACGCCACCGCCACGGTGGATGCCATGTATGACCGCGTGAAGCAGGCCGTCATGCTGGAGAGCGATCGGCCTCACGTGCTGCGCGAAATGATCTATGTGTGCCGGCCGGCGGGAACCTTGTCGGTGCCCGGCGTGTACGGCGGCCTGATCGACAAGATTCCGTTCGGCGCATCGATGAACAAGGGCCTGACCTGGCGCATGGGCCAGACCCACGTCAACCGCTGGAGCGAGGACCTGCTGCGGCGCATTCAGGAAGGTCAGATCGATCCGTCCTTTGTCATCACCCATACCGTATCGATGGAAGACGGACCGGGCATGTACAAGACCTTCCGCGACAAGCATGACGGCTGCATCAAGGTCGTGATCAAGCCGTGATCGACGACCAACCAACCCCGAAGGAGCACCGATGGACACGCATGGTTTGAAAGACCGCCTGCGAGAGCCGGCGCCGGCCCCCGCCAAGTTGGCGCGCGGCCTGGGTTGGTTCAGCATCGCCTTGGGCGTGGCGGAACTGGTGATGCCGCGTACGGTTGCGCGGGTGTGCGGCATGCAGGTGGGTGCCACGACGGTACAGATGTACGGGCTGCGAGAGATCGCCACCGGCGTCGGCATCCTGTTTGCAGACGATCCGCGGCCGTGGTTGTGGGGGCGCGTGGCAGGCGATGTGATGGATGCCAGCACGCTGGCGGCGCATACCGACCTGGACGACGCGCAGTCCATGCGACGCACCGGCGTCGCATTGGCCAACGTTGCGGCAATCACTGCAATCGATGTCTATGCCGCGCGCAACTGGCGCGAAGAAGAAGGCCCGCCGATGTACGACTACCGCGACCGGATCGGCATGCCGCGTTCGCCCGAACAGATGCGCGGCCTGGCGCGCAAGGACTTCGAGATGCCCCGGGACATGCGCACGCCGGAAGCCCTGCGCCCGTGGACCGCCGAGCCCAGTCAGGGCAACGAGAAGGCCACGCAGACTCCTGCTGTCTCGGTCGCGCCTGCATCGGAATCCGCGGTGGAGGCCGGCGCTGCAAGCACACCTGCGGCACCGGCAGGAACGCCGATCACTCCGTCCTCGATTGCGCCTGCCGGATCCCCGGTCACCCCGACCTCGCCCTTATGACCAAGGTGCTTCCGTCCCGCCCTGCCACCCTATCGGAGGCCCCATGTCCGTGACTGCAGTCCTGGCCCGCTACAAACGCATTGCCGAGTTCGCCGGGTCGCGCATCGGCGACTACGCGGAGTTGTGTTCGGTGGAATTGGCAACCTACCGAAACGCACTGGTGTCGATGATCTCGGCCTATGTGGCCATGATCTTCTGCGCCATCTTCGCGCTGGGCTTTTTCTCGTTGGCGATTCTGGTGTCGTTCTGGGACAGCGATCACCGGGTAATTGCCGCGTGGAGCATTTTTGCGGGCTGGTTGGTCCTTGCTGTGCTTGCCTTCCTGATTGCTCGCAAGAGCGCGCCCGATGCTGCCCCGCAATCGATACTGAGCCAGCAGATCAAACTCGACATCGACACCATCAAGGGAAAATATGAATACGACGACCACATCGATTCGACGGGATAGCCTGCTGCTGCGCATGGCCATGGACCGCCAGCAATTGGCGACCGACCTCGCCCGTCACCCCAACCCGACTGTCATGAGCCTGGTTGACGCGCCCACACGCGACTGGCTGGTGACAGCCGCCTTGTGGGGCGTAAGTGCCTTGCGCCTGCCGGCTTTTGTGAAAGTACCGCTGCGCACCGCAGCATCGATCTCGCTGCGCAACCGTGTGTCGGCGCTAATCAACGGAGGAAGGCCCAGCCCTTGAAGGAATTGTTGCCGCAACCGCTGGCGCACCTGCCACCAGTTGCGAGACCAGCTCGGCCAGATAAGCAGGCAGTTCATCCAGGCGTCGCATGCAGATGACCAGCTTGCGATCGGCCCACGGGTCCGACAAGGGAATGCGGCGGATCTTCATGCTCCGTACGCATCGCCTGGCGGCCGCGTCTGGCACGATGCCGATCCCGATGCCCAATTCGACCATGCGGCACAGCGCGTCGAAGTTGCGCAGCCGTACCCGGTAGTGGAGTTGCCGACCATCGCGCCGGGCATGGGCCGCCAGATGTTCCTGCAGCGCACTGCCCTCGATCAGGCCAACGAAATCGAAGTCGATGAGCTCCGTCAGTGCCACGCTGCGCCGGCCTGCCAGCACGTGTTCACGAGGCACGACCAACGTCAGCCGGTCTGAGCGGAACGGCAGTATCTGGAGTCCGCCCAGATCGACGCTGTCTGCCACGATGCCGATGTCGCAACTGCGCATGCGCACGGCGTCGACGATGTCCTGGCTGCTGCGTTCTTCGAACTCGATCGAGATGCGGGGATGTGCGGTCAGAAATCCTTCGACAGCTGCGGGGATGTGTTCGCTCAATGCAGCGGTGTTGCACAGGATGCGCACGTGGCCTTTCAAGCCCTTGCCGTACTCATCCAGGTCGTCACGCAGCCTGTCCATCTGCTGCAGTACGCTGCGGGCGTGGTGCACCAGCGTATGGCCGGGCGCGGTCAGCTGAACCCCTTGCTTGGCGCGCGTCATCAGCGGCATGCCCAGCATGTCTTCCATGGCCCGCACGCGTGCGCTGGCCGACGCCAGCGTCATGTGGGAAAGACGCGCGCCGCCCGTGATGGTGCCGGCCTCGGCAACGTGCAGCATCAGCTTCAGATCGGTCAGGTCAAAACGCATGCCGCCACCCTAGCATGGCTCGCGCCTTGCACGCCCGCATCCTCTGGCCCTGGCTGAGGATGGGTTGTCGAATGCCAGCTGGTCAGCCCGAACGACCGTCGCCAGAATGCCGGCATGGATACCCCCACCCTCTTGCTCGCATCCTTCGTCTTCCTGCTGGCCGGCACCGTGAAAGGCGTACTTGGCCTGGGCCTTCCCACGGTTGCCATGGGGCTGCTTGCGCTGGGCATGCCACCCGCAAGCGCCGCCGCCTTGCTGCTGGTGCCATCCTTCGTCACCAACGTCTGGCAAATCGTCCCGTTCCACGGACTGGGTCCGCTGCTGCGGCGAATTGCGCCCTTGTCGCTTGCCGCCTGCGCTGGCACTGCCCTGGGCGGCTTGCTGCTTGGGGCACCCCACGGCAGTTGGGCATCGCTTGCGCTGGGCCTTATCCTGGTCCTGTATGCGGCGTGGAGCCTGGCGGGCCGCCAATATCGCATCCCGCCACAACACGAGTCATGGATGGGCATCGCAGCCGGACTGCTGACCGGGGTGATCACCGCAGCCACCGGGGTGTTCGTCGTGCCGGCGGTGCCTTATCTGCAGGCGCTGGGCCTGTCGAAGAACGCCTTGATCCAGGCCATGGGCATCTCCTTCACGGTATCCACGCTCATGCTCGGTGCCATGCTGGGCGGCACCGGAAGCCTGTCGGCAGACTCAGCCTTCTTGTCGATGCTGATGTTGCTGCCCGCGCTACTGGGCGTCGAACTAGGCAAACGTCTTCGCCACCGCATGTCGCCGGTGGTGTTTCGTCGGTGCTTTCTGCTGGGGCTCGCGGCACTCGGCGTCCACATGATTTTGCAGGCAGTTCTTCATACCGCTGCGTGACGCACAGACACGAAAAACGTGGACATGAAAAAGGCGGCCCGCAGGCCGCCCGCCAACTGGTATGGAGGCATCAGACGCGTCGGGAACCCAATCGGGTAAGCAAGAAGATTCCATAAATCGCTGCCAGGCCGACCAGCACGTAGACAGCGCGGCTGAGCATGCTGCCAGCGCCGAACAGCGTGGCGACCAGATCGAAGTTGAAAGCGCCGACCAAGCCCCAGTTCAAACCGCCGACGATCATCAGGATCATGGCGATCCAGTCGAGCGCTGAAACGGGGGAAGCATCGGCTCGCAGATTACCGGCATGCGTGGTGTCAATAGGCATAGAGCTGTTCCTCAGCAAGTTGAACCGGGCGATCGCACCGGCCCAGATTTCTACGCAGAGAACGTGCCAGTCGATCTGCTTGAATCTGCGTTTTTCATGCGCTTGCCGCTACGCATTTTCTGCTTTGGATTCACCCGTTTACTGAAGCGTTTTCGTGGGCGCGCAGAACATGGCAAAGCCCGCTTCGTTTTGACTGCCGAAGCGGGCCTGGATTGCCAAAGCGTGCGCTGTACGCGCCGCGTCTTTCAGTCGACCGTGACTTCAATGCGTCGGGGCTGCGCGTGCGCTGCTTTCGGAATGCGAACCTCAAGCACACCATGCGTGAAGGTGGCGGCAATCTGGCTCGGGTCGAGTTCCTTGCTGAGCGTGAAGCTGCGGCGGTAGCGCGGCAACTGCACTTCTGCGTGACCGGCTTGCAGCCCTTGCGCAGACGGCAAGCTGACCTCGCCTTCGATGGTCAAGGTGTCACTGTCGATGCGCAGATGCAGCTGTTCCTTGCTGACGCCCGGCATATCGGCAACCAGCAAAATGCCATTGCCATCTTCGACCACGTCCACCGGCGGCAGCAGCGCGGGTTCGCGCTCCTTGGCGGCACGGTCTTGTTGCGGGGCGCGCTCAACGGTCTGGGTATTGTTGTCCATGTCGATTCTCCTGGATTACTGGATGGCGATGCGGCGCGGCTGGGCCGATTCACGACGCTTGATGCTGATGTGCAGCACACCCTCCCGATACTTCGCGCTGACAGCGGTCGGGTCGATGTCGTCGGGCAGGCTGATCACGCGGCGGAAGCGTCCGCTGAATCGCTCGTTGATGTGAACCGAGCGCTTCTCGTCGCTATCGGCTTGCTTGACCTCGCGCTGGCCCGACACGGTCAATACACCTCGGTCGAGATTGACCTCGACCTGGGCCGGATCGATGCCAGGCGCAAAAGCATAGATCTCAACCGAGTTGGGCGTGCCGCCCACATTGATGGCGGGGAACCCGCCGCGGCCCAGGCCACGGATGCTGGGGAATTGCTCGACGCTTTGCTGGATCTCGCGGTGCAGGCGGTCCACTTCGGCAAACAGGTCTCGCGGAAACAGGCTTCGGTACATGGCTGATGCTCCTGAAAAAAGGTGCCGTGCAGGACGGACATCGATGTTCGCCACGTCGCGTTCTGCGCCCATGGCGTGCGTCCGTTTCTGCGTCGCATGTCAGCCAAATTGGTGCCCGTGACGGCATTTCAATAGGCTTGAAGCGCAAGCTTTTCATCCCCATTTTTCGTGCATCAACCGGTGCGTCTTCACCCGACGACCGCTGGAGGCATAACCATGGAATTCAAGGACTACTACCAGACTTTAGGTGTGCCGCGCGATGCGACGGCCGATCAGATCAAGCAGGCGTACCGGCGCCTGGCACGCAAATACCACCCCGACGTCAGCAAGGAACACGACGCCGCGCAGCGCATGAGCGAGATCAACGAAGCCAACGCGGTGCTGTCCGATCCGGCGCGTCGCGCGGCCTACGACGAGCTGGGACAATACCGCCCCGCCGGCGGGGATTTCCAGCCCCCGCCCAACTGGGATGCAGGCTTCGAATTTCCCGGTGCCGGCATGGGCACGTCCGCCACGGATGCGGAAGAGTTCAGCGACTTTTTCGATGCCTTGTTCGGCCGACTTGGCGGGCGGGCGCGGCGACCCGGATCGCGCTACGGTCCGGGCGCAGCCTATTCGTCCGCCTCACCTTCGGCCAGCGCACAGCTCGGCCGCGGCGAAGATCACCATGCATCCGTTGTATTGGATCTGGCTGACACCTGGCACGGCGCCGAGCGCCAGATATCCTTGCGCGTCCCGCGTGTCGATGCCCATGGACGCACTAGCCTGGACAGCCGGACGCTGAACGTAAAGATTCCGAAAGGCATTCGGGCAGGCCAGCAGATACGCCTGGCGGGACAAGGCGGTCGAGGTGTGGGGGGCGCACCGGATGGCGATCTGTTTCTTGAGGTCCGGTTCAATCCCCATGCGCGCTTCACGGTCGACGGGCGCGACCTGAAAGGGGTACTGCAGGTTGCACCATGGGAAGCCGCGCTGGGCGCGATCGTGCCGGTCACGATGCCGGATGGCAGCACGTTGAAGGTGCGCATTCCGGCGGGCACGCAAAGCGGAAACACGCTGACGGTGGCAGGCAAGGGACTGCCCAGCCAGCCACCGGGCGATCTCGACCTGTCGGTCCAGGTGGTGCTGCCGCCCGCCGACACGCCACAGGCGCGTGAGCTCTACGAGACCATGGCGAGAGAAATGGCCTTTGACCCGCGTTCGACGCAGGCTGCCAATCAAGCGGGCCAACGCCGTTGAAATCCATGCACGGGCCGGCCGCCCTGCGGCGGCCCCGACCAAGCGCAGGCGTACGCCTCAGCCCCCCTTGGCGCCGTGGTGATAGCTACCGTTGCCGCGCGTGATCACCAGGTCGGTCTCCAGCACGTCCCCCGGCTCGAGCTCGGGCTGCGCGGCCACGCGTGCATACAGCGGCGCGAAGTCGATGTCGGCGAGCTTGAGCAGGTCAGCCAGATCGTCGAGCACGAAGTAGGTTTCCTGGAAGTCGTCGATCCGGTAGCGAGTACGCATCACGCGCTCGAGGTCGAAGCCCAGGCGGTTCGGCGAAGCATCATCCAGCGCAAATACGCTTTCCGTGTAGGACGACGCAATGCCCGACCCGTAGATGCGCAACCCGGTCGGTTCGCGCACCAGGCCGAATTCGACTGTGTACCAGTACACGCGCGCCAGCTTGTCGAGCACACCCAGTTCCTTGGCGCGCAGACCGCCTTTGCCATAGGCCTGGATGTAATCGGCAATCACCGGATTCATCAGCATCGGCACGTGGCCAAACACGTCGTGGAAGACGTCAGGCTCTTCCAGATAATCCAATTCGTGACGACGGCGAATGAACTGGCCGGCCGGGAAACGGCGGTTGGCCAAGTGATCGAAGAACACTTCGTCGGGCACCAAGCCAGGAACAGCCACTACCTCCCAGCCGGTGTGGCGCGACAACACCTCACTGAGTTCGATGAAGTCCGGAATCTGATCCGGTCCGATCGGCAAGGCCTTCATGCCGTCGACAAAGGCGGTGCACGCCCTGCCCGGCAGCAAGGCCGATTGGCGCTTGAACAAGGTGCGCCAGATGTCGTGCTCTTCGGCCGTGTAGTTGGCCCAGCCTTGGTCGATGGTCCAGTCGGCACGGGCGGGCCGCCCGGCGTCGCCGGCTGCCAGACCATGTTTGCGTTTTTCAGGTACGAGGGAAGTCATGTGAACTGCCTGTGAGCCAGATGTCCGCATCATACTGTGGCCCTCGTCCGTCGACCGGCGGACCATGCCCGCCGACCGCGGCCCGGGGACGACTATCATGTAGTCCTATCTTGTCGATTACCCCTATGGAGCCCGTCAGTGAGCACACCTTTTGACCCCCGCAGCGAAGGCTGGTCCGTTATCTCCGGCTCTGGTTCGGGCTTCGTGGAACTGGTCGGCCCCTACTGGCACAAGAACGGCCCCGACGGCCTGCGCTTCGGCCTGGTGGTCGAGGCGCAGCACCTGAACATCCAGGGACGCACGCACGGCGGCATGCTGGCCACCTACTTCGACAATGCGCTGGGCTGGGCCGTGATGGACGCCACCGGCCGCGTGCCGTGCGTGACCGTGCAGCTGGGGGTGCAATTCATCGCTGGTGGCAAGCACGGCGACTTCATCGAGGCACGCACCCGCATCGTGCGCAAGACGCGCAGCATGGTGTTTGCAGAAGGATCGCTGTACGTGGGCGATACCGAGATCGCCACGGCGTCCGGGGTCTGGAAAATCATCAACGACCCGACGCCGAAGCTGCAACCGCAGGCCTGAATCGCGGCCGGTTGATCGACGACCGTTGATCCACCAGCATCAAATCGCGATCGTCGAGCCAAGCACGGCCGGAGAGGCCGCGCATCGAGTGCAGGTCAGCCGCGCGCCAGCGACAGGAACTCGGTCCGCAGGGCCAGGTTGGTCTGCAATTCCCCCAGCAAGGCCGAGGTCACGGTTTCTTCGCCAGGCGTACGGATGCCGCGGCTTTCCATGCACATGTGGCGGCAGCGAATCATCACGCCGACCGACTTCGGTTCCAGGTGCTCCATCAGCGCGTTGGCAACCTGGATCGTCAGGCGTTCCTGCACTTGCAGGCGTTTGGCAAAACAGTCCATCAGGCGCGTCAGCTTGGACAGGCCGACGATGCGCCCGTTGGGCGTATAGCCGATGGTGGCGGTGCCGAAGAACGGCGCCAGGTGGTGCTCGCAATGGCTGTACACCGGAATGTTCCGAACCATGATCAGTTCGTTGTAGTCCTCGGCGCCGTCCTCGAACACCTTGAGGATCTCGGACGGTTCCTGGCCGTAGCCAGACGTCCAGTGCTGCCAGGCCTTGGCCACGCGGCTGGGTGTTTCCACCAGGCCGGGGCGGTCAGGGTCTTCGCCCAAGGTTTCCAGCAGACGTCGCCAGTCGTTCTCGTTGAATTCAGTCGTGCTCATTAATCCAGTACCGTTTGAAAACCCCCGTCAATCTACACGATAAGCCGTGGGGTCTGGGCAAGCCCGGGTTCGGGCAAGGGCTTTGGTCAGCGCCGATCAAGCCGTCGCGGCCTTGGCCTGTGGGTCGTGCAACCGTTGCTCTCGTTGAGCCACGGCGTCGGTATGACGGTCTTGCAGGTAGTCCAGCAAGTGTTGAAGTGCCGCCAGCAAGGGCGTGATGCGCCGCCTGGCATAGGCATCGCGCATGGCCTGGTGGAAATCGATGATGGCGCCGCGATCGCGCACGAAGACAATCACCATATTGGTCACCGGCACCAGGGCCTCGATCACCCCATACATCAGGAAGCGCATCATGGTGTTCGGACTGCCATCGGCCAGCGCACGATGAAACTCGACATCGGCCGCGCAGAAGGCTTCGTCAGAAAGTTCAGGCTGACGCTGACGCGCAAGCGAGGCGTCGAGCCGTGCCAGCGTGTCGGCCGACCAGGTGGCGATGGCTTCCCGGCAGCACTGCCCTTCCATGAACAGCCGTACCGATGCAATGTCACGCATGGGCACGGTGCCCAGCGTCATCATCATCATCGCAGACGTCGTCAGGTTCTCCCCTGCCTGTGCCAGATCCAGGCGGTTGACGAAGCTGCCCCCGGTCGGGCCCCGACGCGTGCGGATCAGGTTCTGGGCAGCCAAACGCTTCAAGGCCTCGCGAACGGTCGGCCGTGACACGCCATAGCTGGCAGCCAATTCTTCCTCGGTAGGCAGGCGGTCGTCACCGCGAATCCGTCCACTGAGAATACCTTCCTGGATGCGGTCGGCAATCTGCCTGGCGGCGCTAGCAGTCACGATGTTGCCCAACCGGTCCATGGATGTCCCTTTCGTCGATGCGCGAGTCTACTCCCTCGCCACCCTTTGACATTCCTCTATTTGTTTGACAAATAGAGGAATGATTTCGACAATGAATCGGACCCCTCATCACGACGATCGCCTGATTGGCGATCCCCCTCTGCCCGGCACAGGAGCCACCATGTTCAACGCCATCGTCATCGACAAGACCGAACAGGGCAACGCGGCGGCATGCCGCCAGCTTGACCCCTCGCAACTCCCTGCAGGCAATGTCAGCGTGAAGATCGACTACTCGACGCTGAACTACAAGGATGGCCTGGCCATCACCAATCGCAGCCCGATCGTTCGCAGTTTTCCCATGGTGCCCGGCATCGACTTTGCCGGCCGTGTCGAGACCAGCGAAGACCCGCGTTATGCGCCTGGCGATCTGGTGATTCTGAACGGCTGGGGTGTGGGCGAAACCCACTGGGGCGGCCTGGCGCAACGGGCGCGTGTGTCCGGCGACTGGCTGGTGCCGGCGCCGACCGGCATCGACGCGCGGCAGGCCATGTCCATCGGCACGGCTGGCTACACCGCCATGCTGAGCGTGCTGGCAGTGGCCCGCCACGGCGTGCAGCCCGACGATGGCGAAATCCTGGTCACGGGCGCCAACGGTGGCGTGGGCAGCATCGCCATCATGTTGCTCGCGCAGCGTGGCTATCGCGTGGTGGCTTCCACCGGACGGCTGAGCGATGCAGACCGCCTGAAGCAACTGGGCGCTTCTGAGGTCATCGATCGCGAGACCCTGTCGCAGCCCGGCAAGCCGCTGGGCAAGGAACGCTGGGCAGCTGCCATCGACAGCGTCGGCAGCCACACGCTGGCCAACATCTGCGCAAGCACCCGTTATCGCGGCGTGGTGACCGCCTGCGGCCTGGCGCAAGGCATGGACTTCCCGGGCAACGTTGCGCCCTTCATCCTGCGGGGCATCACGTTGGTCGGCATCGACAGCGTGCGCGCCCCGCGCGAGGTCCGGCTGGAGGCCTGGGCGGCCTTGGCGCAGGCGGGCATTGCGGCGCAGCTGGCCGACAACACGACGGAGATCGGCCTGGGCGAGGCCATCGATGCAGCCGCCGCCTTGCTTGACGGCAAGGTCAAGGGGCGACTGCTGGTGGACGTCAATCGATAAGCGCGCGTCGCGTGCGGACACGAGCGGCAGAGGCCGGTTGTGTCCATGGTCTGTGCGTTGACCTTCGCTGCGATCGGCGGCACGACCATCTGCACATGCGCCAGCGCGACGACCAACGCCGCAGTCAGCCCTGACATCGCACGCAGTGATCATCGCGCTCAGCTTGCGGCCTTGCCCTGCGTCGACAGGCTGCCCACCGCCCGCACCACTTCCGCTGCGCCCAGGCGAATGCGCGATATCGCCTCGCCCGCATCGCCTGCCAGGCTGACGCCCTTGCGCGCCTGGCTTGAGCACTGGTCCATGCTGTCGATGGCAGACACGATGCTGGACTGGATGCTCTGGGTCACGCCCGATATCTGCTGCGTGGCAGACTTGGTGCGCTCGGCAAGCTTGCGCACCTCGTCGGCCACCACCGAGAAGCCCCTGCCCTGCTCGCCCGCACGCGCAGCTTCAATCGCGGCATTGAGCGCCAGCAGGTTGGTCTGATCGGCAATCTGGCGAATGGTCTCGACCATGGCGTCGATTTCGACCGACTGACCGCGCAGGATCTCCATCGCATGCGACGAGGCCAGGATGGACTCTGCGGTCAATCGCATCTCTGATGCCGCGGCCTCGATCACGTCGGAACCCTCGCGCGAGATTGCCTCGGTTTCCGCAGACACCTTGAACGCGATACGCGCACTGTTCTTCTCGGCTTCCTGCGCCAATACCTGATCGGTGATGTTGCTGGCGATCTTCACGACGCCGACAGGACGACCCTGTTCATCAAGAATCGGGTTGTAGCTGGCTTCCAGCCACACCACCTCGCCGTGCTTGGTTCGACGCTCGTAGCGGCCAGCCGAGAACTGGCCTGCCTTCAGGCCGTCCCACATCTTGCCGTAGGCCGGCGACTGGACAAAGGACGGATTGCAAAAGACGCGATGGGACTGCCCGATGACTTCGTCGCGCTGATAGCCCATCACACGCAGGAAGTTGTCGTTTGCGTCACGCACGGTCGCATCCAGGCCGAATTCGATGATGGCCATCGAGCGGTCGAAGGCAGCGAGCTTTGCGTGCAGCACCAGCTCGCGCTCGACTTCGTCGGTCACGTCGGTGGCAAACGATACGATGCGCACCACCTTGCCGCTGTCGTCAGGCACCGGGTAGTAGCTCGCGTCCAGCCAGCGTGCCGTGCCATCACCGGCAATGCGGTGATAGCGTCCGCTGGCCGCCTCGCCGCGTGCGAGCGCCGCCCAGAATGCGGTCTGCTCCCCTGCCCCCTTTACTGTCGCGTCACACAGCACGCGGTGGTGTTTGCCGATCAGCGCATCCCGTTCGTATCCCATGCACGCCAGGAACGTCAGGTTCACCTCGCACACCGTTCCGTCCGGCGTGAACTCGATGATGGCCGTCGTTCGATCGATCGCCGTGATGAGTGCCTGCTGTGCGCGATTGCTCGCTTCGGTTTCTGCCAGACGTTGATGGAGCGCTTTGGAGAAGAACATAAGGGGTCGCGTCACTTTAGCCCCGCGTACCACGCGGCGGGAAGATTGAGGAAGAACAGCTCAAGCGATTTACGTAGGAACATCCGCAATCGATGCACGTGTTTCTACGTATATTTCAACGGTAATTATGCTGCCCGGGCGCTACTGGACAGTAGGTTATTAAGTCAGAATTCGTCAGATTTGATACAAGGCAAGGAAAGCCTGCGTGATCAGTACCTTTGACGCCCGTTGCGCATAAAAAAACCCCCGATCCTTTCGAATCGGGGGTTTTCAAAAGCTTTGCCAGCGCAGACCTGAGTCTGCGTGGCAAGGCCTTGAGCAAGCTTACGCAGCGTCGCGGCTGGCGCGCTTGCGGTCATGCTCTTTCAGGTGACGCTTGCGCAGACGGATGCTCTTCGGCGTGACTTCGACCAGTTCGTCGTCAGCGATGAATTCGACTGCGTATTCCAGCGACATCTGAATGGCCGGCACCAGACGCACGGCTTCGTCAGTACCCGACGCGCGAACGTTGGTCAGCTGCTTGCCCTTGATCGGGTTCACAACCAGGTCGTTGTCGCGGCTGTGGATGCCGATGATCATGCCTTCGTACAGCGCATCGCCCGGCTTCACGAACATGCGGCCGCGATCCTGCAGCTTCCACAGTGCGTAGGCCACGGCATCGCCGTCGTCCTGGCTGATCAGCACGCCGTTGTGACGCTCGCCCAGGCCGCCTTCGCGGACCGGTGCGTAGTCGTCGAACACGTGGCTGATGAGGCCGGTGCCGCGGGTCATGGTCAGGAACTCGCCCTGGAAACCGATCAGACCACGGGCCGGAATACGGTATTCCAGACGCGTGCGGCCCTTGCCGTCAGACGCCATGTCGAGCAGTTCACCCTTGCGGCGGCCCAGCTCTTCCATCACGCCACCTTGGTGGCCGTCTTCGACGTCCACGGTCAGCAGTTCGTACGGCTCTTGCTTGACTCCGTCGACTTCCTTCAGCACCACGCGCGGACGCGACACGGCCAGCTCGTAGCCCTCGCGACGCATGTTTTCGATCAGGATGGTCAGGTGCAATTCGCC
>Ga0265798_10004945_pt1 | contig 18186 bp, 18 predicted proteins | sample P3T30metagenome_FD_192430 | JGI IMG/M metagenome (GOLD analysis project Ga0265798, IMG submission 192430) | Plant litter microbial communities from East Loma Ridge, Irvine, California - P3 T30 | ecosystem: Environmental > Terrestrial > Plant litter > Unclassified | place: USA: California... | reverse complement strand
CTACCCCAACATCTATCGTCCTTAGTCACAACGATTCAAGGGTCCTTATCGACATAAGCTCGTCGAAGCTTTTGGGCGCCTTGTCGCTGGGTAGACATGCCTTTTATGGAAAGGCGACGTCACGATGGCTTGCGGTTCGGAAGTAATCCGCGACTGCTCAGCCGTCAGCTTATAACGTCGCGTGCCCCCGACACCGGTAGACGAACATCTCTCTGCGAACGTCGCCAATTTCTGATACTGTGATGCCAAGATGAGGCCCGATGGACACCTCGACGATGAAGCGCAGCTACAAGCGCTCGGGCACAAGGGCGAACTCAAGCGCAAGTTCAGTCTGCTTTCTATGCTTGGGCTGGCATTTGCTATCTTGAACTCCTGGACCGCACTATCATCATCGCTCGGCTTGGCTCTCCCTTCTGGAGGCTCAACAAGCGTGATATGGGGCCTTTTGACAGCCGGCGTGTGTAATCTTGCTCTTGCTGCATCGCTGGCCGAGTTCTTGTCCGCATATCCGACCGCTGGAGGCCAGTAAGTAACTCCAATTCTCCCCTTCTACATAGTTGATAAAGACATAGATACCATTGGGTGGCCGTCATCACACCAAAACGCTGGGTCCCTTTGGCATCCTGGATCACCGGCTGGATCAACGTCTCGGGCTGGCTCGCGTTAACGACGTCAGGAGGCCTTCTGGCTTCTCAGCTCATATCCGGTCTCATCGCGCTGTACCACCCAGACTTCACATTGAAGCCATACCAAGTCTGGCTCATCTACGTCGCCTGGACAGTTATCGCTTTCTTAATCAATGCCTTCCTGAACAACATCTTACACCACGTCAATCGCGGCGCCTTCATCTGGTCCATCGGCGGCTTTGCCATTGTATGCATCACGTGTCTCGCGTGCTCCTCCCCAGATTACGCGTCCGCAGAGTTCGTGTTCACCAAGTTCGAGAACGAGACGGGCTGGCCGGATGGCATTGCGTGGCTTCTGGGTTTGCTTCAAGGTGGCTTCGGCCTGACTGGCTACGACGCGGTCGCACACATGATCGAAGAAATCCCCAACGCTTCCGTCGAAGGCCCTAAGATCATGATCTACTGTGTCGGAATAGGGACAGTGACGGGCTTCATATTTCTCATGGTGCTCTTGTTCGTATCTGGCGGCGACACCGAAGCCATCATTGGATCTCCCACAGGGCCCTTGCTCTACATTCTCCGGAACGCCACGAACAGCCGAGCCGGAGCTGCGTGTCTACTCATGTTCCCACTCATCTGCATATTATTCGCCGAAGTAGCTATCATGACGACCTCAAGCCGAATGACGTATGCTTTCGCGCGCGACGGCGGCCTACCCTGGTCCAGGGTGTTCGCGAAGGTGAATCATCGACTTGGGCTGCCGCTCAATGCGCTCGTGCTCGCTGCTGGCCTCACTATCGTATTCGGACTCATTCTTATTGGGTCATCGAGTGCGTTCAATGCGCTGATTTCAGCGTCGGTGGTGGCTCTAGGGGTGAGCTATGCTATTCCCGTTGCGATCAATCTTTGCCGTGGGCGCAAGATGTTGCCTCCGCGACACTTCAGACTCCCTGGACTGCTTGGATGGGCGGCGAATTTGTTGGGCGTTGCTTATACCATTGTTACTACGGTGCTGTTTCTGTTTCCGCCAGAGCTGCCTGTGACTACTTCGAACATGAGTATGTATGCTTCATTTTTCTGGTCCTAGCTTTGCTGACTTTCGAAGATTACTGTGTCGTCGCTTTCGGCATCATCTTGTTCATCAGCACTTTCCAATGGTTCGTCGATGGGCGGAAGAACTTCACGGGCCCGCGAATGGATGTTGGTTTGGAAGTCTTGGAGGCTATGAAGAGTCATGAGACGGACGCGCCAGAGTCTAGACATGTCAAGGTGGGCGGCGAGGAGCTGGGACCGCATACGATGACATGATCACTTCCCGAGTATGTACATACACAATACAAGCTAATTCCAGCTCTGAAGCGTTTGAGGAGGTGTACTGACTTGCGCCTCATTGTGCAGCTATAGTCAAACTTTTTTTCCTCGCATGCGCAAATACCCGCTTCGTCTTAGTCTTTCACTCACACCAAAATCCAGCCACATGTACACACAATGACCGCGCCAAGAACCCAACTCTGGCTCATGTATCCAGCCGCTCACCAATCTTTGTACCCTCAGCTCGCTCTTACAGCATCCCCTGACTTTCAAGCTTCCCGCTGAATCGCACCACTTGTCAACTCAGAGATCATCTTTTCTGGACCGGCACCATGGTTTTCGGTTTCATGAAGCGCATCTTCAACGCGCCCACCACGAGCGAGACATCTAGAGCGCCGAATGCTCCAGCGCAAGCTAACACAGTCTCTCCATCGATAGAGACTAGCCCTCGACCTACATTCACTCGTTCCGCGTATCCGATCGTGCCAATGAGTTCCTTCATGGAAAAGGCAGAGTGCGCTTCACCGTCGTCATCATCCTCGAGCTCAGATACGCCCACAGCGCACACTTCCTTCCAGGCTCCGTCCGCCTACCTTCAACCCGCCCGCGTCGACCCTCTACTCAGCACTCTCGATCGACCTGTGTTCGGCAAGGCTGCGATGCATACACCCCCAGCTCGCGCCTTCACCACTGTCACCCCTTCTCATTCATTCGCACACCTCGGCCGCAACCGTATAGCAACGTCTCCGCCAGAACGCAACTTCACCCCACCTCCGATCAACCGCACAGAAACGTCTACGCCAGTGTCAGTAGACGTCGAAATGGAAGATGCAACACATGCTCAAAACCCGACTCCCCCTGAGACTCCTCCTACAAAAGAGCAGAACGACGAAACAGCGAGGATCAACACGAGCTCTTCTACTGAAGAGCCGCGAGCCCAAAAGTCAGCCCGGACACCTACATCGGCGCCTGGTGTGAGCAATCGTCAATCAGAAGCACAACCAACAACCTCCGGCTACCAAGCGACTGCCGAAGAAGAGCAAGTCGAGGAGCTTACATCCACGCCTGTCACCAGCAATCACCAGCCCACAGTCCATCAAGAGACTTCCGGGCTATACATGCGACCAGACTACGCATCGGAAGTCATCATCGAAGAGTTCCCCGACCCAGCCTACCCAATGCCCAAGGGTTACTACGGTACCTGGCGCGGAGTCCGCATGCAAGTCTCCACAGCGGAAGGCTACTGCGAATGTGGGTTGGGCGGCGGACACTATCTCATCTGCGGTCACACCGTCGTCAGCAAAGAGCCATGTGGTTCGAACTGCAAAACACTGCAACACGACAACGAGGCGTTCAAGTGCCAGTCATGCGGAGATCTCGTCAAGGACATTCTGCTCAATAAACTCACGGCGGAAGAAACGGCAAAGTTGACGCCAGCAAAGGAGAAGAATGCATCGTTGTTTCTGGCGCTAGCTGTAGAGGCAGTTACTCGCCGCATGCCGACGGCGAAGGTCAACATCGCTGAGACGGTGATGGGCCCTACGCAGGACTACAGTCGGGCTTCGCTGCTGTACGCTACTGTTGAGTATCCAAATGAGCCCAAGAATTTTTCGGAGATGTTCCAGTATCATCATGAGAGCATGCAGAATAAGACGCGCAAGATCATCGCACAGATGAACATGGATGAGAATGCTACGCGCGAGAAGCGCAAGGATATGGGCGAGACGAGCAGCGATGTCGAGAACGCCCGAGAGGCCACAGAGCCTACGCCATCCAATTCCACCAACAAGAAGCGCAAATCCCAACCCGCCACACCCACCGAACCCACCCCATCCTCCACCCGCGGCACTAAGCGCCCCTCCGCATCACCTTCTTCATCCTCCTCACCATGCACACCAACCAAGAAGTGCAAGCACCGCCTCGCATCACACGCCGAGCCCATCACGCGCAACACTCGCGGCACAAAGCGCAGCTCGTCGCCTTCTCCCGATACATTTCGCGCATCCAAGCGCGTAGAGATGTTCTCGCCGCCGAAGTTTGGGATCGTGGGGTTCAAGAAGGCGCCGGAGATGTTGGGGCTGGTATGGAGGAAGCGGGATGGTTGCGAGTGGAATGGAGAGGAGGAGGAGAGGGGGCGGAAGAGGTATAGGGCTGAGGAAGTTGGGGGTTGGGATGAGGAAGAGGAACTGTGAAGGGGATACGGTATCTGTCTCATTATCGACAGATGTGGGGTGTTAGATTATGGTGATTACATGTGTGTGTTAGACGGCACTTGAACGAACTTGTTCGCAATAATACAAAGAATGCATAGAAGAATTGAGGCTGGAGGTTTGTGGAACATGTGACCTTTGAAGTCAATGCGGCATATAGAAGCTGTGACACGAATGCCCTCAGAACTCATACTGCGCGTGCAGAATTCGGCAGTTAATAACGGAATAGGTTTTTGCCGTTGAGCTGCCTCTGTTTTAAAGCCGGTAGTGCGGTTGGCACAGACTCAGTCGACTATTCCTAACATTATACGCCCCCCGCGGAGAGGCAACCCAATACTCTGCGCATGAGCTGCGGTAACGGTTTGGAGTGATGACTGCATGGGGCCCCATCCACTTATCGACGTGCTGTTTCCCAAGAACAAGGCGTATAATCTTGTGCGGACCACCGCTGCGAGAAGTTCCAGTCACGAACATGACGCGAGCTCCCTTCAAGGTGCCATTCTTGATCCAGCGGAGCCACACGCTATTTTGGTTGGCAAGAATCATGTCGAATCCCTTAGAACAACGCTGTAGAGGACCTTCTTCCCACGTTATAGAAATAGGAGTCTTGGGCTCGATTGCTTTCAGTTTGAGCAAATGAAGAAGATCCACATCGCCGCACCAGGAGCCAAGTATGTTCAAATTGCCACCGGCAGCCTGGAACGCCTTAGAAGCTTCTTTGAGCGGCGTTTTAAATCTCTCGATGAAAGCACGGAAGAAGGGCTGTACATCGGACAACAAGACGGTCATGCTGCTGAGCCACCACATCCGAAACTCGAACTGGATCTGTCTGCAGGTCTGCGTCAGGCCGAGATACCGAGCGCAAAGCTTGCCGTGGCTCCGTGTATAATCTTGGCCCGTCTGCACCTGTTCGCGCTGCATAACTTCTAGCCGTCCAATTGTTACGGCTGTGAGGTGGATCCGGTTTCTCAATTCTGTCAACGAATGTCAGTGCTCAGACGACCGTGGCGTTGCAATACGGATAAATATCACCTGCAGGTAGGGCGAGGAAGCGGAAGATGTTTGGCTTGTGTCCGAACCTGGGTCGTTTGGGTGCAGGGTGCGTTTCCAGCACTTGCGTGCTTTCCGCATCGGAAGCTCGCCGCTTGCGAGCCCTTCATAGTGTCAGCTTTGGTGGTTATTTCGTGTCTTTTCCGGCATACTTCTTCATGCTGAGTGCGTTTTGAAGGTGAGACTTTGGCGGTGAGTTTTGTGAAGTAGTGTTGTGAAGGTTTGAGAGCGGAGAGGACGAAGGTAGTATGCGCGCTAGCGCTGAGACCAGTTAGCGTGAGGGTGCGCTCCTGCTCGGTGAAACTGTAGATCGGGTCCATCATGCCCATGGTGGGCAATCTTAGGAATCAATTGCGTCAATAGTGATAATGGTAACAGTGATTTAAGGTCTCGATAATGGAAATCACAGAACCATTAGCCTTGTTCTACGTATAGGAAGTAAGAAGCCTAGAAAGAAAGGCATGCATTACGTATGCATAACCAACGCGAGTGAATCTGTGACAATACAAGGTCCTTGAATATATGTTATGGTCTCTGGAGAGCTGCAAGCTTGGACAGCCTTAGCTTCGCCCAAATTGCCTCAACCATGATGCGTCCACTTCTCCGAGTCCCAAGCCGCACGATGTGTTGATAAGTCGCCGGCTTCGACACTCCTCATGTCTGATATCAAGATCAACACGTGCTTGTCCGAGTCAGATTTCCTTAGTCCTCAACCCCGCAAACCACATGTACACCATCGATCGAAAGCCCGATCATGTCCAATTGGGAGTCGAGAGGAAAGTTGCGCTCCAGCCTCACCGGCCAAGCCAGTTATCGGCATGCTTCTTGCGTAGGACGAGATGTAGCTCAATGGTGGGAGAGCGTCCAATCTTCGACACGTTGATATTGATGCGAGCTTGCTTTTAAGGTTCCCTTGACCACCCAGCGAAGCCAAGTGCTGTTTCGGTTGTCGAGAATGGCTCCAAGTTGTTCGTCGAAGTACGGAGATTTGTCAAAAAAAAATGCAATAGTCGGATCGAAAGCTTGGGATGAAGAGCTTGGGATGAAGAGCTTTGAGTTTCAGCAAAGGCACTAGGTCGACCTCGAAGGATCTGAAAGCGTCTAGGTTTATGGCTCCGATATTGTGCGCGCAGGTCTGAGCGGACACCTTAAATTGTGTTCGTGGAAGCTCGACAAAGGCCCAGAAGTAAGCTCGCAGGCCTGCTACGTCAACGACGATGTTTTGAGGCCATTTAGTTCGGAACTCGGATCGGGCTAGTTTGCAGGACTGTGTTAGGCCTAGGAAAGGCGCGTTGAGCTTTCCCGTATTTTTGAGTAGGAGCCATCCGTTGCCTTCGGTATTTGATGGGTTGCGGACAAGCCAGTGCTTTACGATCTCGATTGCTTCGTCGTATACGCAAAGTCTCAGCTCTGTTGACATAATGTTAGTATACCACCAGCCCTCAATAAGAAAGCGACCTCTTGTGCTTACCTAGAGGTAAATCGAAGAAAGGGAAGACCCCTGATGCAAGTGTGTCCTTATGGCGCAACATATACAGAGGGGTGCCCAGCTCTGTCAAGCTCGGAACCTGGAATGCCCGGCGCTCGTGCGATTTCACGTCTATAGCCATGATCAATAGGTGTTGTGCACGATGAAAATGTCGAATGATGAATAGAAGGTACTTGAAAACAGGAAAAGTCTGAAGGTCAAGCACCTGGGTATTCTAGCGCGTGAAAGCACGTGCCGAAATCGGAACCGGATGGTTCTTCCACCTCCATCTCAGTCCTTGCAGCCGGAGAAATGAGCCCAGTAGCATGCGGTAATCATTCAGCGTACTAAACTAGGAGCATGTTACCTGTCTGGTTGCAGTACTAATCCACGACACCGCAAACCACTGAAAGTCCCGGAATTCCAAGACCAGTCTTGTCAAGGAGTCTGGTCTCTGATACGCTACAACTGCTTTTCACCGGACCGAGCCATGGCACCGCATGTTTCCTATGAAGGACCAGGTTCAACGTAATGGGATAATGCGGCCGGGCAGATGATGAGGACCTAGTGGTAATGCGCGCTTGTCTGATGATACCGTTCCTGATCCAGCGTAGCCACGTACTGTGCTGATTGTCGAACATAGCTACGAACGAATCGTGGCACTGCGCGTAATCGCTGTCGAAGTCCACGTGTATTGGTAAAGAGGGCTGAAGAGTTTTGATCTTGAGCAAGAGCACAAGATCCACCTCAGTGCATGCAGCAGCCTTGATTCGTATTACACCAACGGTAGCCTGGAAGGTTTGAGCAGCGATGCTAATGGGTACTCGTGGCACCTCGATGAACGCTCGGAGGTAGGCTTGTAGACCTTGCATACAAATCGTCATTGACTTCAGCCACCATGTCCGAAGCTCAGCGCGTATCTGCTGGCACGACTGCGTGAGGCTCAAGAAGGGTACCATGAGCTTGTCTGTACTGCGTGGCAAGTTCCGATGACTGCCCGCTACTTCGGTGCATGGTCGATAGACGAGCCGTTGTGACACAATTTCAATGATCTCTTCGTAAACACGATTCCTCAGCTCTGTGGATGTGAAGTTACTACCCACGTTATCACACCCGCTGATGATGCGGAATACGTACCTGCCGGGAATTCCAAGAACGGAAAATTACTGCTGTCATGCACGACTTTGTGACGTTTGGAGTCATGCTGCGCGCCAGGCACCGACAAGCGATGAGCATCCGACTCTTTTCTTTTAGAAGCTCTGCTATAGGTAAGTCGTGAACTCTACTCAATTCGAACTTCTCACCTCTTCATGGTTAGCACGCATGTCAAGTCAGCGGATGGGCGATGGTGTTGAATGATGGGGAGGGCAGGGCTAGATACGCCGCATTCAAATCAGGCAGCAGTGCACGGTCTCCTTCACCATACCGGTCTAAGATGTAGTGCAGCTGTGTAACCCATGAGCGAAAATCGAAGTATCTTCGAGGAGTGCGCTGCCGTATCAGAGCGCAGCAATCGCATTGATAGACAACATTATCGCTATGACCGGCTACTTTTGACTAACGCGCACCATTGTAGCTTTACTCTTGGGTTCCAGAGACAATATGCTGTCGCATACGAAGACGTAGCTCAACAGTAATGCTTGATAGATGCAAAGTAACCACACGAATCGATAAGATTGAGAGATCGAATTCGGCAGCTTGCGCTCTACCCAATGATCACCAAGGGTCTCATCAGATACCAGCCAATGTATAGCCCGGACAACCGAGATTGATCGAGCTCTAGGGACAAAGTTCCTAATTCAGAGCCCCGAGGCTTACAGCAACATTGGGAGAGCCAGGCCGAGCTTGATCAAGTGCCCTTGCGCAACAAACACAGGAGGCGTGCGAGGGAACCCGGTCCATTTTGACATTTCCAAGCGTCGGAGCACAAGATGAAGCAGAACACAACCGACGGTGACCATGGGGGAATCGACAATCAGGCGCACTTGCTTCATGGTGCCATTGACCACCCAACGGAGCCACTGTGGGTTTTGGTTGTCGACCAGGAGCGTGCATGCCGCGGCGTGTTTCTCGTAGCGAGGTTGGAATACGGACCGAATCTGGCACGCAGGATGGCGGGCTTTAAAGCGGAGCAATGGGAGGATCTCGATGTCGCCGCACGCCGAAATGCGTATGCAAATGATTCCTACGCTTTGGTGAAAGCTCTGGAAGGCTCCGACCCAATAGGTCTTAGGTTTCTCGATGAAGCTGTAGACGTAGACTTGAACATCGCGTAGAAGCCCCGTCAGGCTCTTTAAGCGCAAAGATCGAAACTCAGCGCGGAGCTGCCTGCAGACATGGGTGAGGCTGAGGAGGAGCAACGGGAATCTGCCTCCATGGTATGGTACGCTGCGCAGACGACGTAAACGAGCTTCCGGAACTTGCGAGGATATCTTAGAGTCGTCGGCTGCTGTTGGGATTGGATCAGAGTCTTCCGGAAGTATATCGTAGACGTAGTTCCGCAATTCTAATGGTAGCGTGTCAGTCCCGCTTTCTTCGAGTGTATGTTTACAGTGGTACTCACCAGCGGGCAGATCCATGAAGCGGAAACCATCAGAACTTCGACGAGGGTATGGTTGCTCAGTAGTGAGTGTGTCATCTGAGGTGGAAACCTCAGCTGCTCCCTGCGCGGCCGTTCTGTAACGTCAACAACGATGATCTACTCGGGGCATAGCACTTACTCTACAGTTTACATGTTATTGCTGACTGAGCAAAGAGCTTCGACGCACCTCGGTTTTGGTGTTGCTAAGTTGCAGTTGCTAGCGGCTGGGCTAGGATTTAAATACTTACGCTCGATCTGAGCAGTGTTTGTCCCGATCACCTGGTCTGCGTTCAACGTCCAGATGCACATGTGATCCTCTACACTCGTATCATGTGACTTTGTCAGCCCAGCATATGGACTTCATCTCGAATTCCCGGGGCTTCCTCGACTCAGACCACACTAACAAACACTGACAGACGGTAACCTACGTAGCTTTGCATGTGCGAATCATGACGAAAAACATACTGTACAGTGTCTGTACGAGCGCTCAGGGTGGCATGGCAGACGCTTCGGGCGACATGGCACATTCACGCAAGGCACGTCAGTCAAATTTTGCCACTTTATACAGCATCATGTTGCCAATAGCGTGGCGCGTCATTGTCACCCATTATCCTTGTTCGACCCAAAAGGATATACACCAGAATTTTGCTTGGGAGATTGAGCATCAGCATAAGCATTGATAGGCTACAAAAGGTATCGTCAGGATCGGATGCCAGGCGCGAAGCATGGACGTGATGAGCAACACGGCCATGAAGACGCCGCCATTGGAGCGTGCGAAGAGTATACGGAGCTTGTGAGCCGGGCAAAGAAAGGCAACTTGGCCAACTTCCGCAACATTATAAAAAAGGAGAAGAACTCACGCCAGCGACATCCTGATGATAGGAGCCTTGGAGGGAGGTATGTTATGCAGTGCACGGAAAATGGGGTGAAAAATGCAGAAGATTGGGTGGAGAATGCAGAATGTTGAGTCACGAACATTAAGAAAAATGGGGAAGAGGAGGAGACCACGGAGATGGAAGAAGCGAAGAAGAAGGAAGGGCGCGAACACAGTGAAGGATGAATGGCGACAGCGGCCCACACCGTGATGCCCATGGGCCATGGAGCGCCGAAGCCGCCGCAAAAGAGCAAGCGAAGTTAAATCAAGACTCCGGAAGAACAGTCTTGTGGAAGGGCATGTTGATACGAAGGTTATTAAGAAACACCTATTTGAATTTGGTGAGAACATGGGTGCGTTTCTTTGTTGGCCGCTAGGAATGATTTAGAAGGCTGTAATGCGATCACCGAGGGAATGGGCTGAAGGAAGTTAAGAATGTCTTTGGGTTGTAGGGACTTAAGATGGATCTGGTTGGCGTGGTAGTCCATTATACCTTCTTCTTATGCTGGAACTTTCTCGGTAGGAGCGAGTACCACGAGGTAGTCGTGCCACGCGACTCGACTTACCCAGTATACATACCTCTCGTCATGATTTGCTTCTCGACACCACGACCATCATCGCCACCGTCAACATCGACGTCCCATCGCTACCCCAACATGTCATCATCCAGCAACAGCGACGACACAATCAAGCCAACACCGCCACTTCGATCCGCAAAGCGACCCAGCCCATATTCTCGTCCCGACTCGCCCACCATTCCTCCATTGAACCCAACACCCCGCCGACCTGCATTCCACCAGCCTACCCACTCATCTAGGCCGCAGTCACAGTTATTACAGTCGCAGCCGGCTACAACAAAGTCATCAATACGCGAACCGAGTACCACAGTAACCACATCTTCTCCCCTATCTCACTTCTCCAACGACACCGAGTCGCTCACCAATCCCCAACGCCACCCTCTCATACCAGGCTTCACGCGCGGCCCCGTCCCGCCTTTCCATCGTTTTGTGCGGCACCATGCGTTGGATATAGTGACGCAGTTGCTATGTCTGCTTTGCTCAGTACTACTGTATGTATATTGTCCGCCGCTGATGCCGCGGTATTTTCCGTTATATGAGGGTGTTGAGAGGAGCGAATGGGGCATACGGCATAGTCAGCCGGTGAGGAAAGAGTATGTGAATGCGCTTGTGGGTGGGTTGGTGAGTTATTTCGGGCCGTTGGTTGTTATGGGTTGTTTGGTGGGGTGGGGGAGTAGGGGGTTTGCGGATGGGAATGCTGCTGTGAGATCTCCTTTCCATCCTCCCATGTATTTCTTTCTTCATCCCTTCAACATGGCGACGCTGACGCATCATACTTCAGATCATGGGTCTCGGCTACGCCCTGAGCACATCCACCCTCTTTACGAATATCCTCCAAATCTTCATCGGCGGTCTGCGCCCACACTTCCTCACGCTTTGTAAGCCCATCATCCCAGCGGGATCATCGCCCGGTGTCAATTTCTATACCGCTTCGCAAGTCTGTACCGCCTCCAAGTCAAGAATCGTACAAGCACAAATGTCTTTCCCATCCAGCCACGCGTCCGCCGCGTTCGCAGGCTTCGGATTCCTGGCGCTGTACCTGAACGCCAAATTCAAGGTCATAGCTAGCGAGGGATTGGGATTCCGACACTATTACCGGCGCGACGAGACTCCGAAGAGAGTAGGGCACTGGAAGTTGATCATGTTTGCGGCGCCCTGGTGCATTGCGTGCGTGTTGGCGCTGAGCAAGGTTGGGGATGGATAGCATCATCCTGTTGATGTTGTGGTTGGTGCGGCGGTGGGTACGCTGTTCGCGGTTTGTAGTTATCGGATGGTTTATCGGGGGGTGTGGGATTGGAGGGGTAATCATATACCGCTTGAGGGGGGTGGTGGGGAGAGGGAGAGGGAGATGGGTGGTGAAGGGGAGAAGAGGGATGGGTAGGAGGGATGTTGGGGTGGTGAGCTGGGTGAGAAGGAGGTGTGATGAGAGGTACTTGGATGGATGTGGAAGACAGTGGTGGGATGGATGAGAGATTGAGTGGTGATGGCATTCTTTCTGGGGTTGGATTGGAAGTTCGGTGGTATTTTTGGCTTGCCTCACGACTAACATGGGGTGCCGTATCTAGAGAATACGAGCTTCGCTGAGCGTGGCCAGCTACAGTCGATAGACATTCGTTCGCTGAGTGAGCAGTCTCTTCCTGCGACTGAAATGTCGAGGTTGGCAACAAGCACTTGTAGAGGGCAACACACCACCGATCTGCATCTCTCTTTTTCAAAATTCCATCAATGATTAGAGGTCATCTAACTGCCAAACTGTTCAACTGCGAAATCAATGTTGGACCGGCCAGTACTTATTTGCGGTTGGTAACGGAGACATCGTCGACCCACCCCACTTTTAGATTCGAGCCAAGATATGCCGACTAGCGCACTGCAGCCATGTCAAGGCTCAGTCATCATCACAATCGCGACTCCACAGTAACGAAGTAGTATATACATGTCATGCCCGCCGTTGTCGTCTCCAATGTCCGACGACGACTTTCCACCTCACACACTCCTTGATGGCGTCTATGGCTAGGATACGGGCGGTGCCGGCCGCCTTACGATGTGGCGAACGGCGTCTTCCACGCTCGATATGCGCCATACAGACACGAAGCATTGCGACGAATGCGGCGATACAAGAACCCAGCGTCGAATTTCCAGGAGGCATACCACCGGTCGCAGTTCCGCAGCGCAAGAGCGCCCTCGAGAAGCGCATAGCCGCGGTCCACAAAGCGAAGCCGTTCTCTGACTTCTTGACGGACACATTCAGCAGGCAGCACGACTATCTACGCATTAGCATCACTGAGCGCTGCAACCTGCGATGTCTGTACTGCATGCCCGAAGGTGCGAATAATGAGGTTCTATAATTGAAGAAATGCTGATATCAGAACAGAGGGCATTCCCCTCTCCCCCGCCGCACACATGCTCACCACGCCCGAGATCTATTACCTCTCCTCCCTCTTCGTCAGCCAAGGCGTCACCAAGATCCGTCTTACCGGCGGCGAGCCCACCGTGCGCCGCGACATAGTGCCGCTCATGCACCAAATCGGGTCTCTCCGCGCCAACGGGCTTCGAGAACTCTGCCTCACTACGAACGGCATCGCACTCCACCGCAAACTAGACTCGATGGTTGAAGCCGGCCTGACAGCCGTGAATCTCAGCCTCGACACGCTGGACCCCTTCCAGTTCCAAATCATGACCCGGCGCAACGGCTTCGACGCAGTCATGAAGTCCATAAACCGGATACTGGACATGAACAAAGCCGGCGCAAACGTCAAGCTCAAAGTAAACTGCGTGGTCATGCGCGGTCTCAACGAGCGCGAGATCATTCCCTTTGTCGAAATGGGGCGCGAAAAGGACATCGAAGTACGGTTTATTGAGTACATGCCTTTTGGCGGTAACAAGTGGAGCCAGGGCAAGATGATCAGCTACCAGGAGATGACCGATATCATTAGGACGAAGTACCCTGGTCTGAGAAGGGTACAGGGCCATAAGAACGATACGAGCAAGACGTTTGAGGTCCCAGGCTTCGTTGGCAAGGTCGGCTTTATATCGAGTATGACGAACGACTTTTGCGGATCGTGTAACCGCCTACGCATTACCAGCGACGGCAATCTCAAGGTGTGTCTACACGGCAACGCAGAAGTCTCTTTGCGCGATGTCCTACGACAAGGCAACGACGGGTTGCCCATCGATCAAGAAGCGTTCGAACGCATCAAGCAACTCGAGATGGACCGCCATGAAGGACGACTGAGCGACGAGACGGTGCTTGGCTGGGGCCAGCGTGAGCGCGATCTTCTGGACGTCATTGGCGCGGCGGTCAAGAGGAAGGCGGAGAAACATGCGGATATGGGCGATCTTGAGAATATGACGAATCGGCCGATGATTTTAATTGGTGGGTGAATGTTTTGGGATTTTTCTTTTTTTGCATCGTCTTTTCTTTTTGTCATGAATGGTCATGGCTTGGATGCCTCGCTGTCCGGCAGTCCCATGTACGTTATGGCTGGACGTCATACGACATACGGCTGGCTTCACTGCGCTGCATAGACGCGTCCATCCCGAGCATTCATCGACCTGTGAGTCGCACTATCGTTCGATCTACGCAGAATGTGCGAGGCCATATACAGCGAATCATATACCCCAAATCATATACCCCATCGCTACCTTGTCACACCAAACACGTGGATTGTGTGATGTACAGTGCTAATCCAAGGTAGGTAAAGATGCTTCTTGCTATGCCCACTCAAATCAAGCCCACCACCTCGCTGGACCACGACGCCGGAGAGCAGCTACGTCCTCATCGCCGCCGTATGCGTTCCTTCATACACCGTCTCTTTTTCACAGTACATCGAGTCGCGCCTTCTCGAGTAGCTCAATACGCTTCGATGAACCTGTGTTGCGGAGCACGGACGCAGACAGGTCTGATGATACTCAGTCCGAGCCATTATCTCACTCCAGTGAATCAACCACGAACATAGACGAGCCCGAACATGTTCAATCCAATCTATCCTCCGAGACCGAGCACAAGCACGACCACCACGACTCCAATCCTTCCAACACATCTTCCTCCCACCCCCAGTCCACCACCACAAACATCGAGTCTCTCCTCCGTGCCGTGTCTACGAACGGCATCTCGCTCTCCTCACCCTTACCCGCACACTACGAAGCAGCGCGCCAGAAACACAACATGACCAGTGAGAAGTACGACGATTACTGGAAACTCGCTGCTGCTAGTCAGATTGGTGTCGAAGATGCCGAGATCAGGGCGCGCGTGAAATTGTGGAGTTTGGATTCCCAGATGGAGGTGCAAGATGATGAGCAAGAGGGTGCGGGGGCTGAAGGGTGGAGGCATGAGGGGCTGATGAGGGAGGCAGAGGGGTGGTTGGAAGGCGGTGAAGAAGTGGAAGACGGAGCTGTGAATACTGACGGTACTGGAGTTTTACGTGCGGAGCATGGCGCGGAAGAGGAGGACGTCGAACAACAGGGCGAGTCTGAGGCGGTGGAAGACGTACCCGAAGCGTCTCTGACCCATGCCGGCAAACCACTCGAGAAGAAACAGCAGAACACAATTGCCTCGCATCCCGAAGACCAAAGTGTCGCAGTCCTTGAGGAAAGTAGGAAGTCGATCGGACACATCAACCACGAAGAGTCAAAGCGACGGCTTCTAGAGCCGATGGAACCCAAGCCCAAAGAAAAGAACAGCAAGATCCGAAAGGTGTTAGATAAGAACCCAGGCGCGAAGTTAGGGGATCTATCGCATCAACAGGTTGAACAGATCATTCGCGCTATAGCGACTGAGACAAAAGTCTCAGCCCCCGAAGAAAGCAGGGAGTCAACCGGACACGCAAGCGACGCAGAGCCACAGCGACTGTCTCCGAACTCAAGGACACGCAATTTCGCAGAAAGGAAAATCCAGGCCCGGATCGACTTTGAGGAGAAGACGGGCTTGAAGTTCGCGGATGTAACAAATACAAGGGCTCGACAGATTATTAACAGCTTGGCGCGTGAGTTGCTGAGGGCAGAGCTGGCCGTGCAGCGCAAGGAAGCGCGAGATGGTGGGGTCTCGACCAAGACCTCCGATACGATGACCCAGCCGGGCGACGCAGCATCTCAAGGGAATGCGAAAGTCAGAACATATATTGGAGGGGAAGAATCGGAACCAGATCAAGACAGTGCATCCCCCAAATCAACGCAGCCAGAAAACCAACGCAGCCGCCGCAGCCAGCGCTCTCGGGATCGGGGAAAACAGCATACTGCAACGAAGAAAGCGGAAGAGCGAGAAAAGCGTGCGAGGGAGCAAGATGTACATGTCTCCGCCACGGTAAAGAAAGATGGAACGGATCGCGACGAGCGTTTCTGGGGTCGGCAGGAGGAGATTGCTGAACTTGAGATGCAGGCGCAGGTGGTTGAGCATCAGAGAGACAGTGCAGAGTCGAAGGCGCAGCTTGAGGCGTATAAGAGGTTGGAGGGTAGGGAGATGAAAGAGGGGGAGGGGGATGGTAAGGGGCTGGATGGTAAGAAGGTGGTGTCAACACCGACGGTTACCTCGAAGCCGAGAAGCACAAGCGGACCCAACCAATCAGACACCGAGGATCCGAATGACAAGACGTCGGACGTCGAAAAATTACATGCTAAACAAGTGGAAGCAACGCCACCACGAAAATGCAGCGGACTCGAGGAGCTGGAAGCAATGATGGAGCAGAAAGGACGAAAGGAAAGTCGGAAGACTGTAGGGAAGAAGAAGGGCCAAAATACAACGCCGCCACGAAAAAGCAGCGGACTCGAGGAGCTGGAAGCATTGAAGGAGAAGAGAGCACGAAGCGAAAGCCGGAAGGCTGTAGGGAAGAATGGCGGCCAATCATCAACGGGCCGAAATAAATCGTCTACGCTGACTCAGCGCGCAGAAGAAAGGGGGAAAGAACAGCAGGTGCGAGATCTTAGGCCGCAGGATTTGACACCGCGGTCTGATTCGCTTGAGGATATCTTGCATGCGTCTGTTTTGAGGGCCGAAGCAGAGCGAAGAATTGGGAGTAGTGCGAAGAGGATAGAGCGATTCGCGCACGATGACGCTTCTCCGTTTGACGATCTGAGGACTCGGAAGAAGCGATCGGAACAAGCGTACAAGGAGGCTACGTCCACCGCTCAAGACAGATCAAATACTACTTCTGGTGCCACCCCTACGCTCAAGACAACATGTCAATCGCTGGACGACGACCCTATCGCCACGCAGACAACAAGCTACGAGCCCGCTCCATCCAGCGACCAATTAACCGCTCCACCCCGTCCAAGCGACTCCCTCCACCTCCAAGTCTCTGCCTCTGACCGCATCCGCATCGACGACGACTTCACCTTCCAGCTCAACACCTCGACCCTCGGCCTCCAACAGGCCGTCGTGCAAATGCAATCGCGGCTCAAAATGTCGTATCCGCGCATTGATACACTGCCGTACGATATCAGCGAGTCTGAGAACCGCAAGACGCTGCAGACGTGGTTGAAGATATTGGTTACGAGGTGGCGGGCACGACAGGATAGGAATGAAGGTGAGGGTGGGAAGGAAGGGGAGACGGAGCAAGGTTTCGTCAAGTTGGTGCTGGATCATATGGTTCGCGATCACGACCTGGATAATGAGGCTGCGCAGAGGGTAGCGGGGAAGTGGATGGATGCGGTTGAGAAGAGGGATCGTATTGATGAGGATGATTGGAGGGCTGGAGGGATGGGATTCTTGACTGAGAACGAGGGTGATGGGAGTGAGGAGGTGGCGGATCCGTGGGAGGTCGATGAGGGCGTGGGAAAGAAGGATGCCGAGGAAAAGAGTACAGACGAGGGTGAGGGATCTGAAGGGGTTGAAGCAATGGTGCAAGGAAATGCGAAGAAGATGAGTTGGGTGACAATTGTCCCGAACCGCAGGACGTATTCGACGTCCTCGCGCCCACCACTCGACCCAACCCTCGCGCCCAATACCTCACAACAAAACGCTGCAAACGAAATACCCAGGTCTGAGCAAGCACCACCACCATCCCCTCAACAGCAACACCTCCCCCACCTCACCCCCACCGGTTCTGCCCACATGGTCAGCGTCTCCTCCAAACCGCACACAACCCGCACCGCCATCGCCATCGGAACAGTATCCTTCAGCAACCCCACCCCCCTCAGCCTAATCCACACCAACGCCCTAAAAAAAGGCGACGTCCTCAGCGTCTCCCGCATAGCAGGCATCATAGCCGCCAAGAAATGCCCCGACATCGTTCCCCTGTGCCATCCCATCGCGCTGACAAGCGTGGGCGTCGAGCTGCGTACATTTGATTCCCCAGCCTCGTCGACATCTACTAGAGACGGTAATGACCTGGGCTTCGGTGGCGTGCAGATCGAAGCTAGGGTATCGTGTACGGGCCCCACGGGCGTGGAAATGGAGGCGTTGACGGGGGTTATGGGGGCTGCGCTTAGTGTGGTTGACATGTGTAAGGCGGTGGATAGGGGGCAGGTTATTTGGGGGGTGAGGGTTGTGAGCAA
>Ga0265798_10004940_pt1 | contig 18196 bp, 19 predicted proteins | sample P3T30metagenome_FD_192430 | JGI IMG/M metagenome (GOLD analysis project Ga0265798, IMG submission 192430) | Plant litter microbial communities from East Loma Ridge, Irvine, California - P3 T30 | ecosystem: Environmental > Terrestrial > Plant litter > Unclassified | place: USA: California... | reverse complement strand
AAAGTCAAATCATATCATTCGTTAAAGCCTTCCTACACGCTCGTTTAGCCCTGGCTTTCAAAGTCGACAAAGATCTTCGCAATCGGGGCGCCGCCGACTTCAGGAACCTGTGTTTCTCTGGTAGCAGCCGCGACGTCAATTCGTTTGAAAAAGGGCGGGCCTCGCACAAGCCGTCTGACAAATGGGATAAGCTTCAAGTCGAAATCCATGCGCAAATCATTTACATTTTGGAGGAGTTGGCGCGCTTCGAAAATAAGTACAGGACGCTTTCGCAGCCATGCCTCGCATGCCTTGCTGATGAGCAACTACAGGCATACGTGGTGTATCAGGCAGGACTCAATGGTGCTGCTGGAGGACCGAATTTCATGCTTATTGATATGTTTGGTAGCCATCGGACGACTGAGATTCTCGAGATTATCGCTTGTGGGCGATCTAGATCGGAAGGTGTTAGTTGGTGACTTAGTACATGCTCTCAAGAACCAGGGAAGTTCGATGTGTTTGTTAGAATTTAATTCGCGTACGTCAAGACACATAACCCAGATACGCACCCAGTCTCCCCACCTTTTCCCAAGGCTCAAACTCATCACGTTCTCGCCGCGACACGAGCAATCAGCACGCGGGAAGAATACATGGCGTTCTCGGCGTACTCAATTGTGTTTGGTAGCAATTACTCTACATATGGACCACCGTGTTTCTCCATCTCATTCCACCACGCTACCATGGCTCGCACCCCCAACATAATCCGTAACCTTAAATCCTCGCGCCTATGTCCCCCAGCACCTGTCCTAACCCCACAGTCCAGCAAAAATCTCAGCTATTATGCTGACAACCTCCAGGACTTTTGCGGTAATCTCACTTCCTTTCTCAACGATCTCGAAGAAGCGGCGGGTGCTTTGTTGGACAGAGAGGACAGGTACGTAGATGATACAGAGATGAAGGAGTATCTTGAGAAGCACGATGAGCTAGTGATACGCATGCAGGAGCTCAAGAAGCATATGCTGGATGTAGGGGTACATTGAGCGTATGGGGAATGAAAGATGGGAGAAGGATGAAGAGAGGGAGAAGTGAAGAGTGAGGATGGGAAGGGCGAAAGAGTAGGATGTCGTATGAGTGAGACGTACATCTTCGCCGGTCGTTTTAAGTGAACAAATAAATTCTACCATGTCATCATCCAGTCCGCGGCCTCTCCCACAAATGTCCCTCTGCCATTTCAATTCCCACCTTTTCCGCACCCATCACTCCCAATCCCACCCCTCCATCACCCTGCACTCCATCCAATCCAATATACTCCGGCACCGGACTCGCTCCCTCCTTTCCCCCTGGCCCATCCCCCCACACCAAATACTGCACCGCAAGTCCCAGATCGCAACTCGCCTGAAAGATTCCACACACCTTGAACGCCCAGGGTACTTCGCCAGAACTACTCGCAAAGAAGAACCACATCTTGAAGGTGTCGCCAATGACCCAGTTGACGATGACGCTCGGCCGGAAACCAGCGCAGCCTCGGCGCGAGTAGTTGGCGTAGAGTTGTGGGAGGGGCAGCGTGGCTTCGATGGAGAGTGCAATGTAACCCAGGAGATCGGCATATGGGATGAATAAGCGCGTTGGGGAAATGAGGAGGTGCAGGCACAGCAGGGCGAGGGAGAAGTATGTCAAGAAGCTCCAATACGGGCGTGTGGTGCGCCATTGCCAAAAGTCGTACGGGCGCTTCCACTTGTCTGCACCCGTCTGGAAAGGCATTGTATTTTGTACGGGTCGATTCGTTAATGCGACGTGTAAGCATAGTAAATGCACGACGATCATGAGCAGGGCTTGCACGAGCAGCGAGGTGTTGTAGTGCGCGCCGAACCAGTAGAAGACTTTTAGGATGGAGGCGAGGAGCATTATTAGGGGAATGTCGAGAGAGAAGCCGGCGGAGGAGCGGGTGCGGTGCATGGAGTAGATCTGGTCGCCATAGCTGGTTATGGGGGAGGTTGCTATGCTGGGGGGATTTGTTAGTAGGTGGAGGGTGGTAGGTGGGAGGGGTCACGAACAAGATTGGCGCAATGTTCTTCACGATGGCATTGAGGATGCCCATTGTGGTGGAGTGGGAGGATGCGGACGTCCGGGAGTGTGTTGGTGACGCGACGCGGTATGTTCGGAACGGGGCGGGACAGGTCGGAACGGCTTGTGTGAGTCTCAATCGTCTTCCTTCATGTATGGTGAATTGGAAGGTCACGCGACAGCCTGCCAGAACGTGCGCAGCTGTCGTCGTGAATCGAGGTGAAAGGAGACACGAGAGAAGTGCAATTTCCATGGCGATCCAAGGCCGCATTAGCGCCCGCTAACATTGCGGTAGGGCTGAAGCCTTATCTTATCTCCGATTCAAACCTCACTTTCCTACCTCCCAAAACAGTCATTACATGGACCTCTCGACCCTCTACTCGCACCAATCTTCCTCACACAAATACACTGCACCTCCATCAAACACGATGCCCCACACCGCCTTCTTCTACGGCACCCTCATGGCGCCCCAAGTCCTGCACCGCGTCATCTGGGGCTCGCAAACACCGCCGACACCTGCACACGCATCCTTATTACATATTCGTCCGGCGGTTCTGCACGCGCACCAGCGCCGAAAAGTCAAACATGCCGACTATCCCGCAATTCTACCTATGAAAGGGCAGAGCGTGCGCGGCACGCTGGTCACAGGCTTGACGGATGGGGATATCTGGCGCTTGGATATCTTTGAGGGGGACGAGTATCAGCGGCAACGTGTCAACGTCAGAATCTTGGAACAGACAAATAAGGAGGGTGATCAGGGCATGGGCGACGTTAACCAAAGAGAAGATGAGAATCAAGAAGGCGAGGAAGTCGAGGCAGAGACGTATATCTGGATCGCAGGCGCGAACAGGCTGGAAGCTGGGGAGTGGGATTTTACCGAGTTTGTGAGGGATAAGATGAGGAGGTGGATTGGTAGGGACGCTGCGGAGACGGACGAGGGTGTTAAGGGTAGGCAGAGCATTAATGGTGCGCATGCGCTAACAAGCTCAACATTAGACTGACTGTGACGACAGATGTCGATGATGCCGTAGCAGCCATGGACGATCCGACTGGCGGAAGGGGCGCCAACGGAAGTATTTCAAGACAACTGAAGAGTGGGAAGAAAGAGGAAGAGAACATCTTGGCAAGCGCAGTGTGATTACGAGACGACCCGTCCACACCCAATTACGATGTGATATCTGCAGACATCAAGCCACTCCAATGATCATGTGGCGCACCGCATCGATGATGTACGAAGGGTCGACGAGCATGCTGCCGAGACATCAACGGCAGCTTGCAGCATGAGCCTCACCGGATGCCACGGTCCACCATGATCCAATCAGCAAACTTAACAAACATCAAATGCGTCACAAACAGCCATGTACCGAGAAGCAAATCTGGTGTCTCGCAGCAGCGAAGCTCCATAAGTGGATCGCTTGCACCTAGCCGCTTACCAGACAAGATGCTTCGCATCCGAGACACGGCAACGCACATCACCACCAAACATGCCGCGCATCGAGCCGGTATAACCATCTCGCATGCCATCCTACGCTCCATCCACACCACACACCTCTTCTACTAACCCACCATAAATTACCACAATGCGCCCCCTCTCATCTTACTACTACGACAACCGCCACACCCCATCTCCCGCACCACCCACCTCACCACTTCCAACAATGTTCGGCCCACCCATCCCCCACCCCATACGCCCCTCTCCATGGGCACGTGGCCCCATATACTCACCCTACTACTACCCCTCATCATCCGACAGCGAAGCCAGCACGCCGCCACCGACGTCCACCCACATGACGCAGCACTTCCCCTCGCCAAATCCCTTCCCGGCGCAAAAAGATGCAGCGTCCTTGCCGTCTCGTGTCCTTGCGCTGAATCGCCGCGCTGCGGTCGTGGCTCAGAATCTGGAGCATTTGACCACGGCGGTGAAGCCGTTGGAGAGTGTGAAGGTGGGGGATCTGGGGATGAATCATTTGAGGGATATGCATACTGTACGTTCTTGTCCCATCTTGACATCTTTTTGAATTTGCTGACGCTCATGCTAGGAAGGATTGGAACTCATTCAGGCTCTTCACGCTTTTGAAGAGCAGACGCTCGAGGTGTTGGGTATGCTGGGCGACTTGTTGAAGAGTAGGCGCGATGAGGCGAGGGATAGGACGAGGGAGGTGGAGTGGGAAGGGGAGTGGGAGGATGAGTGGCGTGAGGGGTATGGGCGAATGAGGATGCGGAGGGGTGGGGGTAGGAAGTAAGACCGTTGGTGAGCAGCTTTGACCTTTTGGACGTATGTTATGGGTTTGGGATATGTATATATTCGTTTCCTTTGTGTATGATGCATACTTTACTTACATCTTCCTGAACACAGGATACTCATCCCCTACCTCCATCGGCACAATGCCAAAACTCACATAACTATCTATGTTCTCCGGCTCGAGCGCCACAAACGCAAGGCCTGCGTTTTTCTGCGCACTGCTTACGAAGAAGCTGCCGAGTGGCAGCTTGATCTCCTTTGTCGACGCCTCTGTCGTGACGGTGTTGAGAATCGTGCCTTCGTAGTAAGACCGTGCGAGACTGCTGGAGGTAATGTTGTACGCTTCGACCTCGCCCTCAAACACGTGGTCCATAGTCTCTACGGTCAGGCCAGACACAATCAGACGCTCAGCGAGATCATACCATGCGCGCGGGATGATGTATCCAGCTGGGCGTGTGCGTGTGAGGTTCGCAGTCGCGGGTGTCGTGGATGCGAACTCAACAGGCAACTGCACGACCGCGCCGCTCCGTCGATCAACCATCGTGTACGTCCTGTTACTATACCGCGTATAGTCCGTAACAACAATGTCCTCCTCGCTCTCCACGACTTCCTGGATAGCAGACTCAATCGTGTCGTACACCGTCTCCGCCTGATCGCGCGCCGTTTCCAGCACGCCAAGAATCATTTGCAGTCCCGCGAGCGTGCGGCGCTTGAACGACTGGCTCGCGATTCCGATGCCGCGCGTCTCGGTCAGGAAGGTAACGCATTGCGTTAGGCCCATTGCATTGCGCCCGATCTTTGCGTCTGTGCCGGCTTCGTCGAGGCGTGGGGGGCTCGTGCGGGCGGCAGTCATGTACGGTTCCCCTCTGAGGCCCTTGGACATGAGCGACGCGTTGATAGCTGGCGCAAAGACATTCTCAGACAACTCGCGGATGGACGGGTGGATGTTGAGGTTCTTGGCCGCGCTGTACATGCCGTCTGCGGCGTTGCTGTAGTTTGCCGCGTACAGACCCCGAGCACCGTACTCGTGCAGATCTATGGCGATGTGTGGTGCGAAGTCGGAGAACCACGACTTGATGTCGCGCGTCTGCTGGCGGAAGAGCTTGGTGTGGTCGCGGTTGGGGTCGAAGTTTGTGGCTAGGGTGCGCTGGAAGTACGCGTTTCCATCGGGGTTGTAGCGTGGGAGGATCAGGATGTCCATTGCCTCGAGGAATGAGGCGGCCCAGGTCGAATTTGCGTCCATGGCACCGAGAAGGGCGAGAGTTGCTTCGTCGCCGGCGGGCTCATTACCGTGGACGGAGCCTTGGACCCAGACGCGTAGCTTCCCTGAGGACCCGCCGATAGATGAGGCGTTTGAGTGGGTTGACAGATAGGCGTAGGGAAATGTGTTGCCTTCCTCACTGGTGAAGTCGGCAAAGCGCAGGGACATCCATGACGGGTTCTTTGCTGCAAGGCCGCTGATGAAGGAGACTGTGATGATGTTAGCCGCGTGCCAATTCTAGGCATACCGATTCACATACTGAGCTCATCCTGGCTTGTTGCGCCTTCGCTGCCGGTAAACCACCCTGGGTCGAATGAAGCATTGCCTGACTTTAGGAAGGCGGGACTGATAAGAGTCGCGTTCGGCGCAGGAAAAGCCGTATGCTCGACCATCTGAGAGTCAAAGCTGATGGGTCTGACGTGGTTCTCGCCATACTGTGTCTGGGCGAGAGTGGTAGTCGCGAGAAGCGCCAATTGCGTGGCCCTCATGGTGTTGAACATCCTTCCTGCAGTTCTAGCTCTTGCTGCAGCCTCCGTGTGTCGGGCAAGCCACCTTTTAACATTCTCTCCTGCGACCCCATTTTGCGATAAGTTCGCGATGCATTGAGGTACGTCAGTCCAAGACGCGTGTTACCTGTTGGAGGTTCTCTGCCAAGGGAGAAGATCTTGGCCAGGGCTGCTCCTTCCTCTTCAGGTTCGGATATCAACGCAGGGCCGGTTATCGTGGTCGTACAATACAGCCGAGCCCTGCATGTTGAGTCGTCTTTGATAGTCTGATGCTGCTCTCCGACTCGAGAAAGGGTGGTTGTGCTAAAGAGAACGGAAGGTTGATGTCGGCTTTGTGCCGATCGCGAGGGTGCAGTGCGCTTGCCCGCATTGTCGGACCCTTCATTTTCTACTGAGCGTCTATTTTCGATCCCCCCATCTGCCATCAGCACTGCGACGGACACTCAATCAAGACTCGTGTCCAATAGCGCGTTCCCGACTCGGAAGGACGTTCTGTAGCAAGTGTTTTCAGGCATGCATACGTTCGTAATGTGTGAAGATTTCCGTGCATGCGGCAATCCACTTCGTTCGCAGAAGCATTAGGTACGGGTAGGCCCCCGGCAGAACATCGATCTTATGCCTCATCAAAAAGTGTGAAAAATCTCTAAGTATCTTAAATTAGCTAAGAGCTAGGCGCTTGTATTTCTTACAACCGTATACTCACCCTTGTAAGTCTCCATCGTCTGGGCCGAACAAACCGTATATTACGAGACGAAAGACCACCGAAGTCCTGCATGCGCTAAAAGTCGTTATGTGGCAACCCCGGGTTCTCCTTATTCGCGCCAATGTTACCCCGAGGTGCCGGTGGTGTGGGACTCGACACGGACATTGGACCTCAATTCAACCATCGACATGACTGAGACCCGATCCTGCCACATGGAAAGACTCTCAAAGCATGCGATCAGCGAGGATCCCAGACCGAATTCGGATAACCCAGCAAGAAGATATGCGCGGTTAATTGGCCCGGTCTCCGATGCTAGTATATCGACTGGATATATAGTGCTTCTGTGACCACGAACCATCGCCCTACAAGCATGAAGTTTCTCTCTCAAATCCTATCAGGCGTCGGGCTGCTTGCATCCGTCGCGTCCACTCTCTCCGTAACATCAACAAACTATTGGAACATTACGAACGATGTCGAGGGCTCTGTTCGGCTGAACGGTCTGTCCTTCCAACAGCATGCCTTGACAACTTTCGGGCAGTATCAATACGTGGCCTTCTATAAGACAGCAAGCGGATACGGGAAGCACAATGTAAACCTCGGTCGTCGACGAATCGCGCCTTCTGTGGGTGAATGGCAGTACTTTGCTTTCACGGACTATGTCCAGACCACGCTCGATGAGCACAACACGATCAGCATGGGCATCAGCGGAGACGGCAAAATTCATCTAAGTTTCGATCACCACGACGTGCCTCTCAACTACCGCGTGTCCAGCACCGGCATTGCAAAAACAATCCCATCGGCATGGAGCGCAAGTGCGTTCGGGGCTGTGCAACACGGTCTACCCGGATCTGTCGGCCCATGGACTCCACTCACGTACCCGCGCTTCGAACGCATCGATAACGGCGACCTCCTGATGGAATTCCGTATCGGGCAGTCCGGCGCTGGAGACTCCTGGATTCATCGCTATAGTGCTACCTCCGGTCAATGGAGCAACATAGGCAAGTATCTGCAAGGCGAAGACAATAACGCGTACATCAACGGCTTCACTTCTGCCGCCGGAAACCTTTTCGTCTCATGGACAGTCCGCGAAACGCCAACGCCCAGCACCAACCACGATGTTTACTTTGCTTTCAGCGCAGACGCAGGCCGCACCTTTAAGCAGACGAATGGACAGACAGTCGTGCTGCCCATAAAACCGTCCACTCCAGGTATCAAAGTGTACACGATCCCTCAGAACAGCGAGATCATCAACCAAGAAGCGCAATGCGCAGATGAGAAGGGCCGCTTCCATGCGTTGATGCGCGACAACTCGACAGGCACAGCACGCTTCTACCACTACTTGCGTACCGCGGAAGGCAAGTTCAGCAAGACCGCCATCCCCAACACGCCTGTGCCACCATACCTCGCATATCGAGGCAAAATCGCAGCGGCCGGTGACAACTTGATTGCGATTCTGCCAGATCAGCCTAAGCAGACGGTCACGATTTGGGGCGCGACTGCGGGTGGAGGGTATAATGACTGGAAGAGGTTGGCTGAGATTACGAACATGGCTGGTGAGCCACTGGTGGATGAAGAGAGATTGAAGAAGAATAGTGTGCTAAGCTTGTTCGTGAGGCAGGGAGGGCCGTTTGGGACGAGGAAGGTGCAGGTGTGGGATTTTGGACTCGCTCTTTGATGTAGAATAGTTATAAAGGTTCACGCATCAATCATCGGAAGATTTGCAACCTTCGTATGTGCAGGTGTGGATCCTGTTCGCGCAAGTTTCTATCGTCTCGTCACATCGGGGTAGCATTACCGATGCTGCATATGATTGACCCGAGCGGGACAAGCTCCACTAGGCAGGAGCTTCGGCCAATCAACGAGCTACGCTGGCTGTAGCTTTGACGTCCGGGTGAACCGCGGGTCAACTCACAATTCTGCGTGCCACCAGAAAGAGAACAGAGGAAATTAGCTGCGAAATCCATCCAGACTGAGCCCAGCTTGATGGTTGACGTACTCTTCGTGGTGGTAGTCCCGCTCAATAAGGCGGAGAAGTGTGGAGACTAGCTCGAGGTACGTTTTGCGGAAAGTTTTTGATTCGTCAATGCGAGTGATCGACATCATGACCGCCTCAAAGTCGCCTGTCGGCGGGGAACGTACGATCATAAATGCTTGAACCCTGGAGTCGTACGAACAGCCAAGTCGCGCTACAGAATATGGAGATGTGTAGCGTCATTGTTGAGATAGAATGGGGAGCTTCGGGCTCTTGGTTGTAGTACTTAAGGCTCTTTTGAACCCCAAAAGAAAACATCATCCCTTGCAAGTCGATTGAGCTCCGTCTATCATCAAGATGTATCATCAATTGGAAACGGTTGCGACAGTCTTAGCTTTGAGCTTGTTTGCATCTGCGCAATCCAGCCTAAATGCAACCGCAACACCTGCTTCATCCTCCAAATCGACTTCAACTTCGACCTACTCGCAATCAAATGTGCCAACCGGCACGCCTGTTTCCGGCAATTACGATGGCCCGTTGCGCCCTCAGGTCCACTACAGTCCACCCAATGGCTTCATGAACGATCCCAATGGCATGTTCGTCGATGAGAACGGAACATGGCATCTCTACTACCAATGTACGTCCTACTTGATCCCGTGAGCACCAGACTTCTAAATGGCAATAGACAATCCTACAGCAAACGTAGCTGGCAACCAGCACTGGGGACATGCTACTAGTAACGATCTCTACACATGGACCAATCAGCCCATCGCCATTTTCCCGGGTGGTCCAACCGAAGGCGTCTTCTCCGGCTCCTCCGTCGTCGACGTGAACAACACATCCGGCTTTTTTCCCAATCAGACCAACGGCGTAGTTGCAATGTACACCATCAACGTCCCCGAGAATCAGACGCAGCATATCGCCTACTCGCACGACGGCGGGTACTCGTTCACAAAGTACGAGCAAAATCCGGTCATCGTGCCCGGCGGCACGAACCCAACCCAGTTCCGCGACCCAAAGGTCATTTGGTACGAGCCTACGAAGCGCTGGGTCATGGTAGTGGCCTATCCGGTTGATTTCGAAGTCGGGATCTTTTCAAGCGCGAATCTCATCGACTGGAAAGCTGAGAGTAACTTTACGCACTACGGTGTCACTGGTCTGCAGTACGAGTGCCCAAACCTCGTCGAGATACCTGTCAAAGCCAGTGCGACGAATGAATCCACGTACGCAATGCTTGTCTCAATCAATCCTGGTGCACCACTTGGTGGATCGATTACGGAGTACTTCCTGGGCTCGTTCAACGGCACGCACTTCGACGCGTCGGACTCCACTGTCAGATTCACCGACTTTTCAAAGGACAATTACGCCGGCCAGTTCTTCTACGGTGTTCCAAATGGCGACGACCAGATCACAATGAATTGGGCGTCAAACTGGCAGTACACTAACGTCGTTCCCACTGCAGGCGACGAAGTAGGCGACGGCTTCCGCAGCGTGATGACCGTACCTCGCGGGCACTACCTCAAGGAACTCCCACGCTACGGCCTTAGCCTGATCTCGTACCCATACAACATCATGTCCATCGTCGAATCGGAACTTGCATCCAACGACAGCCTGGGGAACGGCACAATCTTCTTGGACTACTCTAATGTCGACTCTGGCGCGCTGTACTTCGAAGCCAACATCACAGGCCTCACTACCGGACCTTCTCTCACTGGCTCTCTAAACTTCACCTTCTCCTCCTCCGTCTCTGGCGAATCGGTTTCAGGCGGCACGTTCATTAACTCCGGCGACGTTTGGCTCGACCGCGGCAAGACCGACGGCTTCCAGAATCCGTTTTTCACGGACAAATTCTCTGCGACGGGCTTGTACAACCAAGATGAGGGGTCTTGGACGCTTTCAGGTGTTATTGATCGCAGCATTATTGAGATTTTCTTGAATGGGGGTGAATTGAGTGCATCGAGCGTCTTCTTCCCCACGAGGCCGCTGGATACAATGGCGTTGAGGGTATCGGGGCTGAATTCGACGGTGACGGCGAGTGTGGGTGTTTGGTCGTTGAAGGCGGCTTGGATTGATCAGGCAGATCTTAATGGAACGGTGGCAGGGAATGTTACGAGTGGGGTAAATTCGACGAGGTTGGGTGGGATGAAGTTGCTGTAGAAAAGACGGTAGTGATTGTGTAGTCTGACGAGTCATTGAAGAGATTACTACGCAAGGCGTGATCTGATAGACCTTTGGATTACTGTCTTGGGCGGCGAACGTTGTGAGGATTGTGTGTCCCGATTTTCTATTCCTTCATGGTGCTTCCTGCTTTCTTCTAATGCCGTAAAGTAGCGTTCGCTGGCGCACATCGAGGTCCAGATGTGTTCCTTACTACCCGTTAGAATCTGCAAATACAGTTACAGAGGAGCGAGTCATGTATTGGACAGTCCTGCACTCGTATCTTGGCAAGTGGGATTATCGATATTATCGTGGCCGCTCGCTCTCCAGAGGTGTGACTTCACTTTTTACCATACATGGATGGGCCTGATGCTCAAGGAGAACTGCATCAACCAGAAAAAAAACAATTGGTAGGCAGAGTACTTCACGCCATATATGCCTGCGGACCATCTATAGGCGCATACCTGGGTAGTGGGCGAGTATCTGGCGCTCAAGCATACCTATGGTAGGAGCTCGTGTACAAGTGCACTCAATACTCTTGACAGCACATTGATTTGCGGGTCCTCGAGCGCAATGACATGCTGATATTCACAGAATTATCACGTTCTTCCGGTGCCGCTGGAACTGGCATCTTCGCCCTAGCCTCATGCGGGGCTCCAAGTCTCACGTTGCGCAAGCAACACACATGGTTGGCTTAATCAATAAGACGACCCTAACCATGGTCGGCAGGTACATGAACACCGAGCTTTTGACGACCCATTTCTATTTGCCTCGCGTACACGACCGACCCAACGTGCTTCGATTGATATGTATTGGTGACCTTCTGGAAGAAATGTGCTGCAGGATCCTCGCGCCCATTCCTTGGAGATGTACGACGGTATAAGATGGAGAGAAGACCCACCGTCGCTCCCCCGAGTTCTTGAGATACTAAACAATGAAGGTTTTAGCCGCATGTGTCTCCTGGGCGCCAGCGCTGTTCGCGCTGGCCTCGGCACAAATCGCCAATCTTACACTCGTGCCGGCCGCCGCTGGCTTCGAAGGCGACAACGCGAACTTTGTCTATGGGCGCTCGCCTCTCCTGGTCTCCAATGATGGTAGCGCAGCAGATGGCGGCTTTCGCACATTCGCCGTCACCAATTTGCCAACGTATAAAGAAACGGCGCATCAAAAGACAGGACGTTCAAAAATCGCCATTCCAGTCCACGACATCGACGGTCGCGACCTTATCATCAATATCCCCGCCCCTGACTCACTTATTAGGGTGTTCGACGTTCAGACTGGGAGGAAGGTTGACAGTAACGACAAAAAACAATTGGGCGACTGGAGCACTGCTTGTGTTTGGCGAAGTCAGAAGAGTGGCGAGAGCTACATGTTCCTGTTCGGCAAGAAGAAAGTAGTACAGTTTCTGATCCGTAACAAGAAGAAGGACGTTGAAGTTCTAGAGGTTTGTAGCCTTCCGTTCAACGGAATCTGGTATGCTCATATCACTTAAGGTTCAGACATTTGCGATCCCCATCGAAGGCGAAACATGTGCGACTTTCCTTAACGGCCAGATCTTCTTCTCCGCTGAAGATCAGCCAATGTACTCTTTCCAGGCGACCGAGTCGACTACTGCGCCAAAAGTCAAGACCGTCAGCGAAAACATCGAGGTCGCTGGTCTTGGTGCGTACCACAGCAAATCGAGCGAGTTCCTGCTCGTGGCTCATGATGAGGTCATTGACGTGTACGACGACAAGATCAAGCAGAAGGGTACCATTCACTTGGGCGGTATTCCGGACTTGTCCATCGAAGGTGGGATGGCCGTTCTCCAGTCGTCCGTCAATGGCTATCCCTCTGGCGCAGTCGCTTTCGCATTCGAAGGCGAGGATGGAACGGGTGTGGCGGTTGGATCGCTGAATGCCGCTCTCGCCGCTCTTGGTATCCCAGCAGACATCGAATACAACCCAAAGAACAAGGCTTGTGATCGTTGCGAAAGCGCCATCACCGACGACTGCAACGAGAACGGGTTTAGCACCAGGCGCAAGGAATGTGCTTGCTTCGCTGGCTTCACTGGTCGCTCGTGCTCCAAAACCACCTGCCTCAACGATTGTTCAGGGCACGGAAAATGCGACGGCCCTAATTTTTGCAAATGCAAAGATGGGTGGACTGGGCCAGATTGCTCTTTTATCGCAGTCCAAGCAAAGTATGAGACGATGGCGAATGGAGGTGACGGTGACGATCCGGCCATTTGGATTCATGCTACCCGCCCAGATCAAAGCAGGATCATCACCACTACCAAGTCTAGCGATGGAGAGGGCTTTGGTGTGTTCGATCTGCAGGGCAAACTTCTGCAGCATCTTACCGCGGAAGAGCCAAACAACGTGGACATCATCTACAATGTCACCGTAGGTGGCCGCAAAACGGATCTCGCATATGCTGCATGCCGCGGCGATAACACACTATGGTGAGCAAAGAAGTCATCCAGGATGCACTGCGAAGCGAAAAGAAAGCCATGCCAAGCATGGCCGCTAACCAGATTACAGCCTCGTTGAAGTAACCAGCACTGGTCTCCTCAAGAATATCGCCGGCGGTAGCCAATCTCTTCCGGCCGACTACGAGCCTTATGGCTCCTGCAACTATCACTCTCGCCAGTCCGGCAAAGACTACCTCTTCGTCAACAATAAAGACGCCGAATATCTTCAATACGAGTTGATCTCCAACGCCAACGGCACACTCCAAACAAAGCTCGTTCGCGAATTCATCGGCGGTTCTGGCGGTCAGGTCGAAGGCTGCGTAGCTGACGACGCAGCTGGTTTCATCTTCCTCGGCGAGGAACCCTCTGGCATCTGGCGCTACGATGCTGAGCCGAGCGGCTCCAAAGATGGCGTCCAGATCGCGAAGGTTGGAGACGCCAGCGGCCTCCAAGCAGATGTCGAGGGCATTACGCTCGTGCCGGCGAAGTCTGGTCCTGGCGGCTACATTATGGTTTCCAGCCAGGGCATCAGCGCGTACAAGGTGTACGAGCGTGCGCCGCCGCACAAGTACGTGCGGACATTCACGATCGTCGATAAGGAGAAGAAGGATATAGATCACGTGAGCAATACGGATGGTATTGCGGCTGTGGGTAATGCGTTAAACAAGGACTTTCCTCGTGGCATTTTCGTGACCCACGACGATGCTAATGAGCTGGCCGGAGGTGGCACGGCGAAGGAGGCGAGTTTCAAGTTTGCTAGTTTGGTGGACGTTTTGGGCGAGGACAGGGCGAAAGAATTAGGGTACTGAACGAGAGCCTCAGAAAAGTGTCTACGAGCTCCCTCTATGTTGTCATCTTACATGCGGTGCATGTGAACTTCAGCTTGTTCACACTACTCATCACGATCCTCCGTACAGCGTGGTATTATCCTTGGGAGCCTGCGCCGCATATGGCGGTAATGCAACCCGAAATTTCTCGCATCTGTCTCGGATAGCTAGAGCAGCCAGCCAGTCTCGGCGCCGCTGGTGATCGTTTTGTGTGGCCTGCAAAGCTTCTTCGTCAAATTTCTCGAGTGGCATTCCATCTACTGGTGAATCAGTGCGGTGCTCGTCAATTCTGTTGCATTACTTACCGGGGTATCGTTCCATAGACTGGTCATACGTGACTATGTCATAGTGGTCGCCGTTAAAATGAAGGTTCGGCCAAAACTCTGTGACGGGCGTACGATGTCGCGTGACAAGCGCCAGCCCATCTCCATACGCACATGTCGTATCATCGCCGAAAATCTCAGCCTTCACAGTGACATTTTTGTGCTGTTTCGCGTAGTAGTGTAGTTGCGCTAATTCAATGTTCTGGATCTACTCGGGGTGCTCACAACCACCATAGCTATTCGACGTGTTAGACTGGCCTGTTGAAACGTAGTGCCGGATCTCCCAATCAGTCATTCTGTCCTTAGATATCAGTGCAATGATGCGTTGTAAGGTATCGTTAGGGACGTGACTGTGTGGGTAGGAAAATTTGGGCCAGAGCGACAACAGGTGATCGAGATGAACCATCGCACGACGCTTCCCGAGACCGTGCTTAGTGTATAGGGGCCATAATTGCGGCGTGTAGACTTTGATCGCCTGTATAAGCGATTCGATGAGCGCATCGGCATCGTAGTCCACTTTGCGCATAAGCTCGACGTGCAGCTGAAGGTGGACGTTCATGAAGTCCGTCAGCGCGCAGACCATTGTGTCCTTCGTCTCGCGCGAATGCCCGTAGTCTACCGCTGGTTCTCCATACCTCCAGTCCATGCCGGCCATGATCGGTACGTAAGCTGTTTGCATTTCGACCATGAAGCTGCGCGCTTCGAAGTAGATCGCCGAACACGTTTGTAGCAGGGCGAGGTGCGCTTCAGGCTTGTTGAGATACACTGTGTTGAGCGGTACGCGCTGACATTCCTTTTCGAATGCGAGACGGTACACCTGGTTCCGTAATTCGCCTGGTAAGGAGAAGAACGTCTTCTTGTTTGGGTCGACAGGGCGCGCTTCCTTGGTGGCGATCTCCAGACGTTTGGAATCTTTCGGCGTCGCCTGGATGCCGAGAGTTGTTGTTGACAGTGGTGTAGGCATCTTAAGGCGAGCGGCAGCTTCTTGCTTCTCCCTGGCCTGATCAGTCTTACGTTGAGCAAGGAATCGACGTGCCATTTCACGTGCGGACATGATGGCATTGTTTGATTCTGATGGATGGAAGAATTGCCTGAAGGCAGGAGCTTTGAGGTAAGTTGATCGAAGTCGCGGAGTCGTGCTGTAAAGTTGCGAAGGGTGCTGACTGGTGGTGTGAGATGAACATTGCGCGCGCGCAGGCGCCAATCTTTTACAGCGGGAGTGACCGGCGATTGTCTCATGAACGGCGCTCGAGGTTCGAGCCAATCATCTGTTCAGGATGAATCATAAGAAGCGCACTTGGACGAAATTTTTGGTTCGCAATCCTTAGCGCGCCCCAGAACAGCACCAAAGATTACTATGCGCGATACGACAAGCAGTCCTATTGAGATCCGAAATGAAGATGCGTCTATATATCAAATCATGAAACTAGATAGATCTGTAACATTCCCTCAGCCGCTGCCAGACAGTGCATAAGAATTCGCAATCTTGAACCGCATTCGGGCGCGATACCGCGTGGCAACGGGCGCAAAATGTCAACAGTATGGGTAGTTCCTACACGTCTGTTTCAGGCAATATTAAGAGCTATGACGTCCGATTTGAGCGTTTGAGCGTTTGTGCTCGGGTGCTGCGTGGGATGCGCACACGTGACGCAAACTTCACCGCGATCATTAATGTCAGCACTCCGAAAATCGCGCATAGAAACACTGACAGACGCCTGATCTAATCCTAGACGTGATCGCTGCTGCGTGCTGAATGACCCTGCATGATGTCATTTTCCAAACGCAGGTGACGCAGACTTTCACTCCTTCACCTCGCCGTCAGTGCACCCTGGGCTTTTGCCGTCGCGCGCCTGTGCCCACAGGCTCATCGTTTCTCCGGCGCTAATTTAGCGGCTCTCCGAAGACCATACAAACTACACTCGCCCTGTCACTTACTCTCTTTTCTCTCCAGTTTGCTTCGGCAACTCTACTATCTTAGCACGAAGAGGAGTCGTCTACTGAGTTGGAGGTCGACACTGTCAGCTCGCGGGGCAGGGGCGATTGATCAGATAATTTTTTTTCTTTTTTTTTGCGCTCAGTTTCCTTTGTCCTTTCTGCGAGTCTTGCTTTTGCTTTCCGTGGGTTTCCACGAAGAGGAGTCAATGAAAGCTTCGGCGGAAGGTCGACACTGCTGGTCGCGAGGCGGGGTGCCACTTGCAGCATCTGCTGTACTTTTTCGTTGATATTGCTGGCCTTTGCTGGTGCATTGAAGAAGAAGGATCTGGTTGCGTGATGTGCTCGACGGTTTGTTATGATGTTGTGGCAGTCGCGTCAGTGACGCGGGAATCACAAATATTTGAGCCTTGGCCGCTTTCACGATACATACCATTACTGGAATCCGTGCGATCATACTCACCCTTCACACATTGCTGCACACGTCCTTTGTGCAGAGCAAACAGCTTCGCGCTGCCATGTGACAGTCAAGAATGTGTGTCGTTGAGCAGCCCCAAGCACTGACGAACTCTCTAGACAATACCTGCCAGCAGTACGGGACCTTGCGAACATTTCAAAGATGGAGGCATCCGCTTGTCACCACACGCACTTCCACCATCATCACGATGCTCTCCTTTATCCCCAGTTCGTGACGGACAGCGTTTGTAAAGCCTCCTCCGCGGCGCGCCACTCCCTTCTCCCTCTCCTCTGCCTGCACCGCACCAGCCCGTATCATTTCCATACCCACAACTATCAAATCATCAACAATTTCAGACGTGCCAAAGTCCCCGTCTCCGCAACAATCAATCAACCAATTCATGTCTCCCTCGCAATACTGGCGGTGCTGCCGTTGCCTTGTGAGGAACGCTCCACAACAGGGCGAAGAGCCTGCGATGTGCAGATCGAAGGAGTGCTGTCATGTAAGTACCTTCTTGGCTGTAGGTAGATTTGGAAAGCTAATGTTAGCAGATGTGGTGTGGCAACTGCAAGGCCAGTCAGTAGGCCGTATGATGCGCGAGGCGCACGAGGACGTTGTGTTGGGCGGTGCGGTGCTCTGGCCCTTGTAGTTGTTTCAGAAGCTGTAAGATTAGTTCAATGACCATGAAGATTTGCAGTCACCGTAAGGTTCTTCCACTCGCGCGCGTTTATGACTCGTCCGCTCATGTGCTATTGCTACAAGTCGCCATGGTGAGATTCTCGCTACGCTAATCGCGATGGACTGAAGTCGGATCGACAGGGTGATGAGTTTTGGTTCATTTGTAATCTTGTACAAGGACTGTACGATACGCCGCACCAACATAGATCAAGGTCACGGCTTTTGCGTGTCCCAAGAGCCATAAACTTACTTACCACCATGTGTCTGTTAGCTTCATGTACACAACAAAAAGCTGCAGAGCGACAAGCTTTCCCTGACCATCACTCTTCTAAGGGGCATACTTGTCAACAATCAAGCCGCTTGCAAGCTACTAAGTTAAGCCTAGGGGTAGCTCAATCTTCTTGCAATCTAAGCCTGCAGCACTAAAATAACGCTACAATCTAGTGTCAGCCTGGCACCTCAGTTCATACGGTACACTGTGAACTGCACCTCACGTGACTGTGTTAGTTACCTGCTTACTCATCTGGTTGTGTATATAATCGCTCGCTGTAGCTCTCTCAATACAACAACCTTCTGCCTCTTTCCTGTCTGCCCTGTGCTCCCACATCCAACAGTATTGAGAGAGCTACAGCGAGCGATTATA
>Ga0265798_10004938_pt1 | contig 18199 bp, 16 predicted proteins | sample P3T30metagenome_FD_192430 | JGI IMG/M metagenome (GOLD analysis project Ga0265798, IMG submission 192430) | Plant litter microbial communities from East Loma Ridge, Irvine, California - P3 T30 | ecosystem: Environmental > Terrestrial > Plant litter > Unclassified | place: USA: California... | reverse complement strand
CCTTCTCCAGTTGGTCGCGCAGCTTGCTGAGGCGCTCGGCATCGGCAGCCATTTCGAGGCGCGACAGTTCGCAGGCCTTACCGAAGCCCACAATACCGGGTACGTTGAGCGTGCCCGAGCGCATACCACGCTCGTGGCCACCGCCGTCCATCTGAGCCGTCACTTTTACTCGTGGGTTCTTGCGGCGCACGTAAAGCGCACCCACGCCCTTAGGGCCGTACATTTTGTGGGCCGTGAAGGCCATCAGGTCAATGCCGTCGGCCTGCACATCCACCGGGATTTTACCCACGGCCTGGGTGCCGTCGCTCATAAACAGCGCGCCGTGCTTGTGAGCGATGGCGGCAATTTCGCGGATAGGCTGAATGGTGCCCGTCTCGTTGTTGCCGTACATGATGGTTACCAGAATGGTCTGGGGCGTCATGGCAGCTTCCAACTCCTCGAGGTTGATGAGGCCCTGCTCATTCACGGGCAGGTAGGTCACCTTGCCGCCTAGCTTCTCAATGTGCTTGCAAGTGTCGAGCACGGCTTTGTGCTCGGTAGTAGTAGTGATGACGTGGTTGCCACGCTGGGCATACATCTCAAACACTCCTTTAATACCAAGGTTATCGCTCTCAGTGGCCCCACTGGTGAAGATAATCTCCTTCGGGTCGCAGTTGATGAGCTGGCTGATTTGTTCGCGGGCATAGTCCACGCCTTCTTCAGCGGCCCAGCCAAAAGGGTGGTTGCGCGAGGCCGCGTTGCCGAATACATCGGTTAGGTAGGGCATCATGGCCTCCAGCACGCGCGGGTCGAGCGGCGTGGTGGCATTGTTGTCCAGGTAGATAGGTAGCTTAAGCATGGCGCTGGGCTGGATGTTGCTGGTAAGTACTGATACTAGGCGTTTACTGCGAGTGAAACAGAATTTTGGCCTAAACAGTTTTTTAGAATCCACAAAAATAGCGGGAATCCGCCTAAAAATACGCACTACCCGGTAAGCTAGCGGCGTGGCCGGTAGCTTTGCGCGGCCAGCTTAGCCCGCCGGCCTACTGTTATGCTTACCAACCTCGAACACTTGGGCCTAGCCGTGCGCGACCTGGCCGCCGCCACCGACCTCTATACGCGCTTGCTGGGCCAGCCGCCCTACAAGACTGAACACGTAGCCAGCGAGGCCGTAGACACCGTTTTTTTTCGAGTCGGGGGGGCCAAGCTTGAGCTATTAGCTGGTACCTCGCCCGAGAGTGCCATCACGAAATTTTTGGAGAAGAAGTCCGAGGGTATGCACCACGTTGCCTTCGAGGTCGTTGATATTGAAGCCGAAATGGCCCGGCTGCGGGCCGAAGGCTTTACGCTATTAAATGAAACGCCCAAGCGCGGGGCTGATAACAAGCTGGTATGCTTTGTGCACCCCAAAAGTGCTGGCGGCGTGCTGGTGGAGCTTTGCCAAGAGATAAAAGAATGAGTAGTAACAGCCAAGCAATGAATTTTTTTCGTCAGGAAGTTGATTCCGCCGTCGATATCCTGCTCGCGCAGCAGGTCATCCTTTATCCCACTGACACCGTGTGGGGCTTGGGCTGCGATGCCGAGGTGCCGCGCGCCGTGGAGAAACTCTACAAGCTGAAGGGCCGCCCCGTGGGCACACCTAGCATCGTACTCGTGGCCGACCTAGCTATGCTGCGCCGCTACGCTGCTGAGGTGCCCGCCGAGCTCGAAGCGGCCCTGGCCGCCCAGACCCGCCCTACCACGTACCTGTTGCCGGCTAGCCGCACGGTGGCTCCCGGCTTGGTAGCGCCCGATGGCACCGTGGGCCTACGCGTGGTGCAAGATGAGTTTTGCCACAAGGTGGTGCGCCGCCTTGGCCACGGCCTAGTAAGCACTTCGGCCAACAAAACCGGCGAGTCTACGCCCGCCGTGTTTGCCGAAGTAGACCCCGTCATTGTGCGCGGGGTAGATTACGTGGTAAGCTGGCGCCAGGATGATGCAACGCGCGTAGCGCCCTCGCGGGTGGTGCGCCTAGGACCCGCTGGTACTCTGGAGGTGGTGCGTGAGTAGTACCGCCTTGGGGCGGCTAGCTACTATTCGGCGCTAGCCACCTACTGAAAGAGGCCCCAGCATCTATGCGATGCTGGGGCCTCTTTCAGTAGGTGGCTAGCGCCAGATGCTTATTGCTTCTGAATGCGAAGCGTCTGGGTAGTACCGTTGGGCAAGGAAACCTTAGCCAGGTATAGGCCGGTGTTCAGGCCGTCGAGGGCGTTGAGGCGCAGGCTAGCGTTATCTACCGATACCATTTGCTCACGCACGATGCGGCCGGTCATATCGATTAGCTGCACACGAACTGGGGCGGCGCCAACCGTGGCGGCATCAATGTTCAGGTCAACGTAGCTGGTGAAAGGATTGGGGTAAGCCGAAGTGGTGGCAGCCAAAGCAGTGCCGCTGAAGCTAGTGGTACGCACGGGCGAGAACGACTCAGCACCATCCAGGTCAACCTGACGCAGGCGGTAGTAGCGGGTGCCGGCTTTGCCAGCCTCAGTATCTACATAGGTGTAGTTCTGCTGCTGTTGGCTGTTGGGCGACTTGCTGGCCACGAAGCCGATTTTGCGGTAGCTCTTGCCGGTAGTAGATACTTGCACGTCAAAGCCAGCGCTGTTCTTTTCGGTAGCGGTGGTCCAAGCCAGGTTCACATTAGAACCGACTACAGTAGCCGAGAAAGCAGTGAGGCTAACGGGCAGGGGGTTGGTACGGTCACCCAGCGTTAAGTAGAAGTTCGGGAAGCTGGGCAAAGCAACACGGGTTACGGTCTTGTTAGCCTGGTTTAGTGTGCCAAAGGCGGGAGTGAAAGGGGCACCGTTTTGCATGGCCGAGAACAACGTCAGGTTTTGCTCCTGAATGCCGTTCAATTCATCAGCCGAGTTTAGGTAGTGGAAAACAGCGGTGAGATTAGAGCCGCTAAAGCCGCTGTTCGCACTGTTATCATCTCCTTGAATTTGGTAGGCTCTCTTTGTTGGTACTGCACCAGAGGCCAGCGGCCCCGTTAGCGGGTCCCCTACTACGCGGTAAACTACAATTAGACCCGGCGTGTGGTTAGGCGTGAGGTCCAAACCAATGTTACCAAACGTGTTAGTCACACCGGTAAATAGGTTACGGTCAGCCCGCATAACACCTTTTACATAGGAAGTATTAGTTTCGGAATCGCCGGGTACCAAGCTAACTGTAGAGCTAGAAAGCAGCGCGATATAAGAATTCTTGGTCGTGTCAAATACCGTAACTACAGCTCCGCTACCCGTATCCTGTGCAGCCGACTGTATAATCACGCCCGCAGCGGCGGAGGTAGGCCGGAACGCTAGGGTATTGGAAGGGGTTACAATGTTGATAACCGATTTGATGCCTGAACCAGCCACTATGAAGTCAGCTATCAGCAGTTGACCCGTAATAATCTGGTCGGCGCCAGCCAAAATGAGCGTTGAATTGCGAATAGGGTCCGTAACACCTGGGTTGTTAATTGTGTTACCAGCAAGACCACCAGCCGGCTGGTTGATATTGCCATACACAGTCAGCGTAGCTGTGCCGATAGTCAGCTGCGCGGCTGAAGAGAGAGTATTGCCTTGCAGAGTCAGATTATTGACAGCGTAGGTAGCGGTAGGGTTGTTCAGTACCGGATATACAACGGCCGAATTGCTCTTGGGAGGAATAACAGCGTTGGAAGTGGCCGATGGCACACCGTTGCTCCAGTTGGAAGCCAGTAGCCAGTCAGTGTTGCCACCATTGGCCGTTGTGCTCTGCCAAGTAGTAGTGCCACCAGCAGGTGTAACGGGGGGAGGCGTAACGAAAAAGGAGAGCGTGTAGGACGCGTTGGAAGGGTCAGTGACGGAAGAAATGCTGCCGCTAGAGGTAGTTTTTACATCTACACTGAATTGAACGTCAACCGTGTAATTACCGCCATTAACCAAACCGCTCAGCAAGTCTACACTAGCATTGTTGTTTTGAAAAATCGGGTCGTTATTGGCATCAACGCCAGCCGGCGTCAGGTTCAAGATGTTATAAGCAGGAGCAGGCGTACCAGTGAGATACACACGGTAGTTCAGCTGGGCACCCGGATACTGCCGGCCCCGGCCCGGCGCGCTAACATTAAGAAACCCACCGCTTATCAATAGCGTGCTGTTGTTATTCAGGTCATACGTTCCGATAGCTGGCGCGGCAACTGTGGGGCTAGAGCCAGTATTTCCTAGTGCTCTATAAGTACTATAAGGAGCATCAAGCGCCTGGCCCTTGTAGTTGGCAATGGTAGAGGTCCCGCCCGTAGGTCTTTGGGTTAGGGTAATAGCATCGTTGTAAAAATCCTGGGCCAAGGCTGCGTGCGAAGCACCAAGCCCGGCTAGCAGCATGACAAAAGCGACCAGCTTACGCAGGTAAGGAGCAGAGCTACGCTGTCGGTTAACAGGCAAGGCATCCGCAAGTACAGAGGGGAAATTATGCACCATGGTGATGGAAAAGTAGGATTAACATGTAAAAAGCGGGTACCGCATATTCGGTAGTAGTGCGGCTAGGAAAAGTAAGCTCCTAACCACAATAAAAACGACCAGCGGCTAAGTCAAAAACCAAACCATATTTAGCTTTTTTGCTAAATATTCTTCGAAACAGGCTAAAATCCTGGCTAAGTGCAAACCTGAGCAGTGCAGGCGTTAGAAAACCAGCAGCAGGCCTAGCACCCAATAGCTTGAATTTTTCCCCTGTACGCTACTGGCTATTTATGGTTGAGATACGTGTGCTAAAACGCACGTAATACTGCCTTAATAAACGCTGGTAGAGCAAGCACCGGCCGCGCCGAGGCAGCACCATCGGCTGGCGTATGCCAACTTTGCAGCCTTCGCTACCGCTAGCCCTGCTCATGACCACGCCCACGCTACCCGACTTGCCCATCTTTCGCACCATTGCCGAGGCCGCCCAGGAACTGGGCCAGCCGGCCTACGTTATCGGCGGCTACGTGCGCGATTTGGCGTTGCGGCGCGGTAGCAAAGACATTGACGTGGTGACGGTGGGCGACGGCATCCGGCTGGCGCAGGCTGTGGGCCGCCGGCTGCCGGGCCGGGGGCGCGTCACGGTGTTTAAGAACTTTGGTACCGCCATGCTACCCACCGAAGAGGCCGGCGAAATCGAGTTTGTGGGCGCTCGCAGGGAAAGCTACCGGGCCGAAAGCCGCAAGCCCGAGGTGGAGGCCGGCACGTTGGAAGACGACCTGGCCCGCCGCGACTTCACCATCAACGCGCTCGGCTTGAGCCTCAACGCCGATGATTTTGGCGCGCTCGTGGACCGCTACGACGGCATGAGGGACCTGGCCGCCAAAATCATTCGTACCCCGCTGGGGCCGGATATTACTTTCAGCGACGACCCGCTGCGGATGCTGCGCGCCATCCGCTTTGCCAGCCAGCTCAACTTCGACATTGAGCCGGATACCTACGACGCCATTAGCCGCAACAAGGACCGCATTAAGATTGTGTCGCAGGAGCGCATCACCATCGAGCTGAACAAGATAGTGGAGTCGCCGGTGCCGAGCTACGGCTTCAAGCTGCTGTTTCAGACCGGCCTGCTCCAGCTTGTTTTCCCCAAGATGGCGCTGCTGCACGGCGTAGATAAAGTGGGTACCCACGCCCACAAGGATAATTTTTACCACACCCTGCAAGTGCTGGATAACGTGGCCGCTGCCGGCGGCGACCTGTGGCTGCGCTGGGCGGCCATCCTGCACGATATTGCCAAGCCCGCCACCAAGCGCTACGACCCCAAGGTGGGCTGGACGTTTCACGGCCACGAGGATAAAGGTGCCCGCTGGGTGCCCGGTATTTTTACCGACCTCAAGCTGCCGCTGGGTGAGGAAATGCGCATGGTGCAGAAGCTGGTGCGCCTGCACCTGCGGCCCATTGTGCTGAGCAAGGACATCGTGACCGACTCGGCGGTGCGGCGCCTCCTCTTCGAGGCTGGCGACGACATCGACCGCCTCATGGTGCTGTGCCGGGCCGACATCACCAGCAAGGACCACCAGCGCAAAGCCCGCTACCTCCAAAACTTTGACACGGTGGAGGAGAAGCTGCGCGAAATCGAGGCCAAAGACCACCTGCGCAATTTCAAGCCCGTCATTACCGGTGAGGTCATCATGGAAACTTTCGGCCTCAAGCCTTCGCGCCAGGTGGGTGAGTTGAAGGAGGCCGTACTCGAAGCCATCTTGGAAGGCGAAGTGCCCAACGAGTGGGCGCCCGCCTACGCCCTGCTGCTCCGGCGTGGGGCGGCAGTGGGCTTGGCCCCGGAGCCCACTGCCGGTACCCCGCCGGCTCCCGAGCCCGCCCCGCTGCCCTAAAAGGCCGGCTACCCGCCGAAGGGGCTAGCCGGGGCGCCCAATGTGCCAGCTTATGCAGAGCGACCTCAAAGACCAGGCTGCCCGCCTGTGCGTATAGCCAGCGGCCAGGCCCCGGCCAGCCTGCTTTGCTATGCCTATTCCCGTTACTGCTTCTACGCCCGCTGCCCCGCTGGGCCGCCCGCGCCTGGGCTGGCGCCGCGAGGTGCTGCTGGCATTGCTGCCCACCATTACGGTACTGGTGCTGCTATGGCTGCTGCGGCTGCTCAGCAACCAGCAGCTACTTTTTGCCTCGCTGGCGTCCAGCTGCTTCCTCATCTACCTCGACCCTGGCCACCCAGCCAACAGCGCTCGCACGCTCGTCATTAGCCAGCTGAGCGGGGCGGTGCTGGGAGCTGGGCTGCACGCGCTGCTGGGGCCGGGCTACGCCAGTGCGGCGCTGGCCTTGCTGGGGGTTATTGCCGTTATGATTGTAACCAACACCATGCACCCGCCGGCCGTGGCTACGGCCCTCAACTTTGCCTTTCGGGCGGGGAGCGGCGAGGGCAGCCTGGCCTTGTTTGGGCTGGCCGTGGGGCTGGTGCTCGTGCTGCTGGCCGTACAGCGCGGTTCGGCGTATCTGGTGCGGCGCTTTACGCCAGCTGCCTAGCTTATGACTCCTATTCTTGAAAACCCGGCCTCGCTGTTTGCCCGCACCGAAGCCACCGTGGTAGCGGCCGTGCAGTGGCTCAAGCTGGGCGTCGAGCTGGTGGGCGCCACCATTATCGCGCTGGGCATTGTGGTGGCGGGTAGCCTGCTAATTAAGGCGCTGCTGGCCCGCCGCACCACCAACTTCACAGCCATCCGGCTCACGCTGGCCCGCTACCTGTCCCTGGCCCTGGAGTTTCAGCTAGGGGCCGATATCCTGAGCACGGCCATTGCTCCTAGCTGGGAGCAAATTGGCAAGCTGGGGGCCATTGCCGTCATCCGCACGGCGCTCAATTTTTTCCTGTCGAAGGAAATGGAGCAGGAGCGCAAAGCCAGCGGCCACGAAGCCGCCGTAGTGGCGCGCTCCACGCAGCAAAGCGCAGTAACAGAGCCGCTAGCAGATGAGTAAGCGAGCGGCCAGCGTGTGAAAAACGCGCTGCCAAGGCGTAGCCCTGCCCCCTGTTTTTACCGCTTCTTGCTTGATTCTCGCCCTGCTAGCTTGGCTAGCCACTAAAGCCCACGGTGTAAAGCAGGGCAGCCTACTCTGGGCCGCCCGAGCGCGTCAATGTCCAGCTCGGTTCCTGAAGTTGATAAATTCCAAGATTAAATAGACTTCATCAACTGCGGCCTGCCAAGTGTGCGCCGAGGGCGCATAATAAGTTTTTGTAACGTCCCTGGCGAGAGAGTAGCTGGTGTTTATACTTGCGGATACTTTAAAAGTCAGTGAGTTACCTAAATGTTAGCACTTATTCGCAATGTTGCCGGGGTATTTCTTTGCCCATTGCTGTTGCTGGCTAGTGTGCTGCTAGCCAGCCCGGCAGCGCAGGCGGCTCGGCGCCCCAACAGCACTTTAACGGGGCGCGTGCATGACCAAGACAACCAGGGCCTGCCCGGCGTAGTGGTGACGCTGAAGGGCCAAAGCAAGTCTACGACGACCAATGCCAACGGCTACTTTGTGCTCGACTGCGACGAGGCTGCCCCCCTGCTGGTGCTTAACTACGCCGGCTACCACTCCCAAACGGTGCAGGCTCAGGGCAAAGGCCCGCTCGACATCGTGCTTTATAAAGCCGGCGCGCCCATGCCCGCCCCCCTGGCCCTGGCCACGGCGCTGGCCGCCGCCAAAAACCCCGTAGTCGCCCCCGACGAAGCTCCCACCTTCCCCGGCGGTGTAGCGGGCTACCGCGCCTACCTCAAGCAACACTTTCACTACCCCGAAGAAGCCCAGCGGCAAAATATTTCCTGCGAAGTAGTCGTCGGCTTTGCCGTGGACGAGGCCGGGCGCATTCTCGATGCCGAGGTAGTAAAAGGCTGCGCCGCCAGCCTCAACGAAGAGGCCCTGCGCCTGGTGCGCCTGATGCCCTGGTGGACGCCCGCGCGCCGCGCCGGGCAGCCCGTGCGGGCCACTACCTCGCTGCACATCCGCTTCGAGCTGCAATGAGTAGCCGGCTGCCGATGCCGCTAGCTCACCCCCAGTCGTGCCCGCGCCCGCACCACATCCTCCGGCGTGTCGATGCCGAAGGCATCCAGCTCGGTAATTGCCGTCTCGATGGGGTAGTCGGCCTCCAGCCACCGCAGCTGCTCCAGGCTTTCGGCTAGCTCCAGGGGGGAGGGGGGCAGTAGCGTAAGCTGCCCCAGGGTTTCGGGGTCGTAGGCGTACAGGCCCAGGTGGCGGTAATACTGGTGGTGGGCCAGCCACTCGGCCGCCGGATACTGGCGCTGATAGGGGACGGGGTGCCGGCTGAAATACATGGCCCGCCCAAACTGATTGACTAGCACCTTGGGTAAGTGGGGGCTGAATAATTCCTCCTCCGTGAGCACTGGCTTGATGAGCGTGGCAATGGCCGGTGTGGGCCGCTGGGCAAAGAGCGCCACCAGCGCATTTATCTGCGCGGGCTGAATAAACGGCTCGTCGCCCTGAATATTGACGATGCAACTCACCTCGCCCGGCCGGCCCAGCAGGTCAAACGCCTCCCACACGCGGTCGGTGCCGCTGGGGTGGTCGGCCCGCGTGAGCACCGCCTCGCCCCCAAAGCCGCGCACATGGTCGAGAATGCGCTGGTCGTCGGTGGCGACCACCACGCGGTCCAGGTGCGCCAGCCGCGCCTGGCGCACCACGCGCTCAATCATAGACTGGCCGCCCAAGTCCACCAGGGGCTTGCCGGGCAGGCGGGTAGAGGCGTAGCGGGCCGGGATAATACCGAGGGCAGACATGGGTAAGAAGCGCGTTAGATAAGAAAGACGAGGCTGGCCGCGTTAGCCGCCCAGCGGTGGCCGGCTGCTGCCAACCAGCCACTGCTGCCAGCTTGCGGCCCCGAAACTAGTGCCGCCCGGCCGCTAGGTATTTACTTTGCCTACCGCTGGCATTGAGCCGGGGCCGGCCGCCGGCCGGTTTTGGTACACTTTTAGCCTTGCTTCTGCGCATGAGTTTGCTTGCTTCTTTGTTGATTTTGAATACCCTGCACGGCCCACTAGCTGCCTTGCCGCCTAGTCACCGCCTGCCCACCGACTCTATTGGCCAGGAAATGCGCGGGGGCCAGCGCTTCGTGCGCCACCGCGTGGCCCAGGGCGAAACCATGTTTGCCCTCAGCCGTCGCTATAAAGTGACGGTAGACCAGATTACCGCCGCCAACCCGCAGCTCAAAAGCGGCCTCGGCATCGGTGAGGTAGTGCTGATACCCCGGCCCAGCGCCGGCGCCAAGGCGGCCCCCGCCCTGGCAGCGGCTCCGGCCGCTAAGTTGCCAGCCCTCGCTACCTCGGCCGCCGTGCCCGACCGCTACACCGTGGGCAAGGGCGAAACGCTGTTTGGCATCGCCCGGCGCTTCAACCTCGCGCCCGCCGAGCTCATTTTGCTCAACCGCCTGCCCGCTGGCGGCGCCGTGCGCGTGGGCCAAGAGCTGCTATTGCGCGCTGCCGATGCGGGCGCGCCGGCCACTACCGCAGCCGCCGCGCCGGCTAGCCCGGCGCCCAAAATCAACCCTGCCGCGCCGGCCCAGGTAGCTACCGTGACGCCCGCTACCCCCGCCGAGCGCCGCGAGGAAGCCGCCGAAACTAAGGGCCCCACTCACGCCAGTGAGCTGGTTACCCGCAAGACCGACGTTGGCATTGCCTCGGCCATCAGCAACAGCGGTACCGATAAGTACCTGGCGCTGCACAAAACGGCCCCCGTGGGCACCATCATGCAGGTCAAAAACCAGATGAATGGCCTCTCGGTGTTCGTGCGCGTTATCGGCCCGCTGCCCGATACCGGTGAGAATGAGAACGTGCTCGTGCGCCTCTCGCCCCGCGCCGTGCAAAAGCTGGGCACCACCGACGCTAAGTTTCGCGTCGAAACCAGCTACGTGCCGTAGGGCCATCCTGCGCTGTTAAAACGCCGTTCACCCCCTTCTGTCATTGCGCGCAAGGCGCAGCAACGCACCCGAACCAGCTCCCCCTGGGCTCGTTCTGCTGCGGTTGCTGCGCTTCGCGCGCAATGACATTTTTTTATGGACTCCAGAAAGATTAACGACTTGCGCGCCCTGCTCGATGAGCGCGCCGACCGCCACAACCAGCCGGCCTTCCTGGCCAAGGACCCCGTCAGCATTCCGCACCGCTTCACGCGCTTGCAGGATGTGGAAATCAGCGGCCTCTTTGCTGCCCTGCTCGCCTGGGGCCAGCGCCCCACCATCCTCAAGAAAACGGCCGAGCTGATGACGCGCCTGGACGATGCGCCCTACCAGTTCATCACCCAGCACCAAGACGAGGACCTCAAGAAACTGCTTAAGTTTTGCCACCGCACCTTCTGCGATACCGACCTGCTCTACTTCGTGCACTGGCTGCGGTGGTTTTACGAAGGCCACACCTCGCTGGAAGACGCTTTCCTGCACGGCACCACCATGCGCGAGCGCCTCATCAATTTCCACGACCTGTTTTTTAGCCTGCCCGATGCGCCCGCCCGCACCCGCAAGCACGTAGCCACGCCGGCCCGCAACTCGGCCTGCAAGCGCCTCAATATGTACCTGCGCTGGCTCGTGCGCCGCGACAACAACGGCGTCGATTTTGGCCTCTGGCAGCGCCTTTCACCCGCCGAGCTTATCTGCCCCATTGATGTGCATGTCGAGCGCCAGGCCCGCCTGCTAGGCTTGCTCAAGCGTGAGAAAGTAGACTGGCAAGCCGCCGAAGAACTCACCGCCAACCTGCGCCTGCTCGACCCCACCGACCCCGTAAAATACGATTTTGCCCTCTTCGGCGAGGGGGTGGGGTAAAGCCGGCGCAATATGGCTAGCCCCGTTTCAAACGCCCCCATCTGGCTGACCACCCAGCGTGACTACTGGTGGGGGTGGATAGTACTACCCGTAGTTCTCTGTATTGCCGGAAGTACCGTGTGGATAGAATTTGCAGTGTCTCCTGCCGGACCGGCTGTTTTTTTTTCCATAATGGGTGCCGGCCTTGGCTGCTTTGCGCTTATTGCGGAAGCCCTTGCAAAATGGGTGAGTGAGCCCGTAGCGGTAGCGCTTGCGCCCAATAGCTTAGTAGGCTGCTTTACCAACTCAGGCAGAGTAGAAAAGGTGTTTTTCGCCGAAATACGCGACTACCGATTCCGCACTACTAGGGAAGCCTCCCGGTTGACTTTTACCATGCAGAACGGCGATGAGTTGACGTGGCAGGCGCGCCACAAAGTCAGCAGATTTCGAAAAATGGTGCGGGAGTTCGAACTTGAGTTTAAGAACTTTCGGTGGAAGCACCAGCACCCTTAGGGGCGGCCCCGCTACTAACCCGCCCATGCCCACTACCTTCTCCCTGCTGCTCGTGAACCGCGAAAAAGGGCTGCCCATCGCCGTGGCGTGCGTAGTAGCGCCCCTGCTGCTGGCCTTAGCGGCGGGGCAGCTGTGGCCTGCTGTAACACAGTCGCTAGGCGTGCTGCCGTATCTATTGCTGAGTTTCAGTGTTTTTTTACTTGGCAGCCAGGTCTTTAAAAAGTACGGCCTGGAAGCGGCCGAAGTAGCGCTCAGCCCGGCCAGCCTCACGGTGGCGTATGCCAGTGGGCGCGTAGTGTACCTGCCCCTGGCCCAGGTGCAGCGGTATCGCCATTTGGTAGCACGCGGCAGTCACCACCTTACGCTTTACACGGCTGGCACCTCCTTGTACCTGGCCACCGGCGGGCTGCATGCTAAAGCAGCCAATGACCGCCAAGTCAGTGCGCTGGTGCAGGCGCTGGCCCACTGGCTAGCCCCGGCCCGGCCCCAAGTCGGCTAAGGCCGGCCACCGCCAACTTGCCCTGAAATGCGCTTTCGCGTTTTCTCGGGAAAGTGAGCGGGCTAGCTGCGCCATACCCCAGGCCCGGCCCTGGCCGTACAAGCGGCTATGCTCAAAAACTCCAACCGCCCCGAGTTGCCCGCCTGGGTATTTCTAGCGCTCCGGCTAGCCTCCTTGCTGGCCGTGGCAGTAGCAGCCGTGCTCATTGCCCGTTGCAATCCCTGAGCGATTAGCGCGGCAGTAAAGCGCCCCGCCCGCTAGCCGTAGAAACATAATAACCACCGAATCTTCCCGCCCCAATTACTGTTTTACCTTCGCGGCCAGTTAGTCAGTTTCCCCGCCTGTATTCGATTTGTTAGTACCCCAGAATTTTGAAGCCAAAATCGGCTTCGCCACCCTACGCGAGCTGCTGGAGCAGCTCTGCCTCTCGGCGCTAGGCCGGCAGTACGTGGCCAGCATGCAGTTTATCACCGACCACGAACAGCTGAGCAAGCTGCTGGCCCAGGCCGATGAGTTTCGGCAGCTGCTGGCCGGCGGCAGCGAGTTTCCGGGCGCCTTTTACTTTGATGTGCGCGTGCACCTCAAGCGCGCCTCGCTGCCCGGCGCCTACCTCGACGCGGCCGCGTTTTACGAGGTCAAGATGAGCCTGCGCACCATCCGCGCCGCGCTCACCTTCTTCACCCACGCCCCCGAAAACCTCTACCCCAACCTGCGCCTGCTGGGCATCGGCATCCAGGCCGACCGCAACCTGCTGGCCGCGATGGACAAAGTGGTGGACGACGAAGGCCACGTGCGCGACGACGCCTCCCCGCTGCTGCGCCAGGTGCGCCAGGAGCTTATCCAGCGCCAGGGCCAGCTCCGTAAGCAGATTGCCAGCGTATTGCGCCACGCCAAAAGCGAGGGCTGGATACCCGGCGACGCCGAGCCCACTATCCGCGGCGGCCGCCTCGTGCTGCCCGTGGTGGCCGAGCACAAGCGCCGCGTGCGCGGCCTCATCCACGACGAAAGCGCCTCGGGCCAAACGGTTTTCATCGAGCCCTCCGAAGTGTTTGAGCTGAACAACGACATCAAGGACCTCGAAAACGCCTACCAGCGCGAGCTGATTCGCATCCTCACGGCCCTCACCGACCAGCTGCGCCCCCACCTGCCCGACCTGCGCAAGGCCTACGGCTACCTCGGCCTGCTCGACTTCATCCGGGCTAAGGCCCGGCTGGCCCGCGAGCTTGATGCCCAGCTGCCCGAGCTGAGCAGCAAGCCGCTCATCCGCTGGCGCGGGGTGCGCCACCCAGTGCTGGCCCTCACCTTCAAGGAGCAAAACAAAGCCGCCGGTAAAGATGCCGAAAAGCGCGAAGTAGTGCCGCTGGATATCGAATTGACGCCCGAGCAGCGCATCCTCGTCATTTCGGGGCCGAACGCGGGCGGCAAGTCCGTGTCGCTCAAAACGGTAGGCCTAGTGCAGTACATGCTGCAATGCGGCCTGCTCATCCCGTGCGACGACTATTCCGAAGCCGGTATGTTTGAGGACATTCTCCTCGACATTGGCGATGAGCAGAGCCTCGAAAACGACCTTTCGACCTACTCCTCGCACCTGCTGGCCATGAAGCAGTTCGTGACCGTGGCCAACAAAAAGAGCCTGGTGCTCATCGACGAATTTGGCACTGGCACCGAGCCCAGCCTGGGCGGTGCCATTGCCGAGGCCGTGCTGGAGCAGCTCAACCAGGCGCGCGCCTTCGGGGTGATAACCACGCACTACACTAACCTCAAGAACTTCGCCGAGAAAACGGAGGGCCTCGTCAACGGCGCCATGCGCTACGACCCCGAGCGCCTGCAACCCCTCTACCGCCTCGAAATCGGGAAGCCGGGCTCGTCGTTCGCTATCGAGATTGCCCGCAAAATCGGTTTGCCCCGGCAACTCGTGGAGCGCGCTACTCAGCTCGTGGGCAAGGACAAAATTCGCTACGACCAGTTGCTCGAAGGCCTGGAGCGCGACAAAACCGAGCTCGAAACCAAGCTGCGCGAAACCGAGAAGCTGCAAAACGGCCTGCGCAAATTCACCCAGGAGTACCTCGACCTGAAGAAGCACCTCGAAGACACCCGCCTCGAACGCTTGCGCGATGCCAAGCAGCAGGCCCAGAAGCTGCTCAAGGACACTAACCAGCAAATCGAAGCCACCATCGGCGAAATCCGCCGCTCGCAGGCCGACAAGGAAACCACCAAGCAGGCCCGCGAAAAGCTCGACACCTTCGTGCGCGAAAAGCTGCAAGTAGAGCCGCCCAAGGCCCGCCCCACCCGCGAGCTGGCCGACCCCAACACGCTCCACCCTGGCGACCGCGTGGCCATCCTCGGCCAGGAAGGCCACGGCGAGGTCGTGAGCGTGAAGGGCAAAACCGCCGAAGTCCTCTTCGGCGGTATGAAGACGCTGGTAAAAGTAGCGCTGCTCGAAAAGCTGAGCCGGGCCGAAGTGCGCGAGCGCGAAGCTGCCGCCCGCAAGGTGGCCGCCGCCAACCACAGCGGCGCCAGCCTCGACCTCACTGGCCGCATGGCGGGCTTCAGCCCCACGCTCGACCTGCGCGGCGAGCGCGCCGAAGATGCCCTCACCAAGCTCATGTCGTTTGTTGATGATGCCGTGATGTTTGGCATTCCCGAGATAAAAATCCTGCACGGCCGCGGCAACGGCGTGCTGCGCCAGGTAGCCCGCGATTACCTGCGCCGCAACCGCACCATTGCCAGCGTGGGCGACGACCACGCCGACCGCGGCGGCGACGGCGTGACCCTGGCCGTGCTGAAATAAACGTTTTCCACTAGGTTAGGTAAAGAAGGAGCCGCTAGCTTACGGCTCCTTCTTTTTTTATGCGCAAATCACCCATTTGCTGGCTAGCCAGCGCCTTGCTGGCCGCCTGCCACGCCGACCCCACGGCCACCCAGCGGGCAAAGCCAGCGGTTGCCCCGGCAGCAGCGGCCGCGCTGCAAGGCACCTGGCAGCTCGATTATTATCCCGATTCCCTATTGGCCAACCGGGACATTTACGATAACTCCGATTGGAGCGCGCCCTACGCGGCTAACCTCCGCTTTGCGAGCGATAGCTGCGAGTTTATTGGCTGGCACGAGCGGTGGACAGTCAGGACCCGCCCAATCGGCCCGCAGCACTACGCCGCCGGCGATAGCCTGCAAAGCTGGGAGTTTCAATACGTCGGCTCAAATAAAGTATTATTCCGGGAAGTTCGCCCCGAATCCGAAGGCGCCAGCCCGTGGTATCCCTACCACCGCGTGGCCCAGGTGCTCACGCCGGCTAGCCTCAACGCCCGAGTAGTGACGCAGCTATTTGCCGGCCGCTACCGGGTGTTACAAAGCAGCCGGCCAGCGGATAGCGTGCTCGTACTAGGTGCCGACTCCCGCGTGCGGGGCATGCCTGGCGTAGCCCACTACCGGGTAATAACGGAAATGGACTGGGATTTTGCGCTACCCAACGGCTTTCGCTGGGAAACTGCACAAAACGAGGAAGTAGCGCAATACTCGTTTCGGTTTGTGGGCGATACCCTGGTGCTCCGTACCTACGAGATACACCCCGAAGACGAAGCCGTGCCGACCGGCATTCTGGTAACCAAGCCCGCCATGAAGCTGCTCAAAATCAGCCCGCGCTAGGCGGCACAAGCCGCCGCCTAGCGCGGGCCTGATAGGCCCGCTGGCCAGCCAGGGGTTGAAGCGGGCCGGGCCTAAGGGCTAATACGTTAGGGCGAGTATGGCGCTGCTAGCCCGCGCAGGGGCTCGTTAGTGCTACCCTGAACAAATAGGCGAAGTGTACCTTTGGGGGCTTATGCCGCCGTTCGCTTCCCCGATTATTCTGCTTCAAAATGCTGCCGGGCAAGTGATTGCCGAGCCCGGCAACTACCTGCGGCTGCACTGGGGCGACCAGCCGCGCGCCTTTGCCGAAACCTGCGCCATATTCACCACTGCCGCCGCTGCGCTGGCCCGCTATGAGTGGGGGCGCATCCTGATTAACCAGGTAAATATGCGGCCGTTTTCGCCTCAAGAGCAGGAGTGGATAAGCCGGCAGTGGCTGCCCGAGGCCGTGCGCACCAGCGGCTACCGCTTTGGAGCCGTGGTGGTGGCTACCAATGTGCTCACGCGGCTGGCTACAGCCTACGTCACCGCCAGCTTCTCCGATTTGCCGCTGCGCTACCGCTCCTTCGACGCCGAGCGCGAAGCCATTGCCTGGCTCACGCAACAGCCGCAGTAGGCGCGTTAGTATTACCTCAGAGCAACAGTACGTCGATGCGGTGCGCGTGCACCATCTGCAAGGCTTCGGACCACGAAAAAACGGTAAAGTTGCCATCCTGCGAGGCCACGAGGGCCACGCCGTCGTGCTGGTCGTGCACAAACTGGGCGGCGGCCAGGTGGCGGGTGCCGCCGTTTTTGGCGGGGTGTACCAGGGTGGCGCTGCTGCCCACCACGGGCTCGGTCACCACTAGCTGCTCTACCGAGGTGCCATCTACGCGGCGCGTCACCTTGGCCCCGAAGGCCAGCAGCTCGTAGCTGCGGGTGAGCACGGTGGCACCGTCTACGGCGGTGTAGCCACCCACTATCTCAATGGCATCCAGTATGTTCTCTTGCCAGTCGCGGTGGCTGCGGTCGGCATCCGTGAGCAGCGCCGCGACGCCCGCGTAGGCGGGCGCCACGGGGTAGCCCAGCGGCTGCACCACCGAGTGGTGCCAATCGGTGGAGCCCGCGGGCACCAGCAGGAGCAGGCCGCCGCGCCCGTGCGCCCGCATGGCGCGGGCTAGCTCCAGCAGCACATCCACGCCCGGCCCGCTGCCCGGCACCACGGTGCGGCACGGAATGGCCGGTAGCGAAGTGCGCAGCACCGGGTAGTCGGCCAGGCCCTGGGCCTCCTCATCCACCACCCGAATCTGGTCGCCCCGCAGCACGGCCACGTTGATAAACTTGCCGAAGCCATCGGCCCGGCGGTGCTTGGCCACCAGCAGGCCTGGCTCCACCACTTCCAGCACAAAGCACACGGGCGGCACCTGGCTAGCCGTGCCCCAGATGTAGAGTCCCTCGTCATCAAAGCCCACGCCGAGGTGAATGCCGGGATGCTCCACGGCCGGCGCCAGCTTGATGAGTACCTGCGGGGTGAGGCGCAGCCGATGGCCAAACAGCAGCGGCTGCCCCGTGTGCTCGGGCGCTAGCAGGGCCAGCGAAATGCGCGGCGGCCGGCCCTCCTCGCGGCGCAGGCTAGCCCAAAAAGCCACGTCAATAATGGCCTCAAGTAGCGCGGCGGGTGGGGGCGGGGGCAGCGGCGGCCCCTCTAGCCGGGAGGCTTCGGCCCAGTGCTGGGCAAAATGCACGGCCAGTGAAGGCGCCACCATGCGGGCAGCCAGGTAAGTAGGTTCGGAAAGCATAAAAGGAAGGTCGCGGCTTGGCGCAAGTGCCAGCGGCCGCGAAATGGTAGAACAGTTGCCCCGCGAAATTGCTTGGCGCCCGCCCAAATACTGTTCGGCTAACATCTTTTTGCGCCCAAACTTTGAATTGCAAAGTTCTTTATGATACATTTGCCGGGCGCTACGGTGCTTGCCGCTGGCCGGGCCAGGGGAGGAGCCGCGCCAGTTAGCCACCGCCCCCTTACTTATGCGCAACCTGCTCATCCCGAAGTGGATTTTATTGCTCAACACCGGCCCGCTGCTGCTGCTAGCGGCGCTGTGCTACGGCGAGTTTTCGGTTATCCGCACGCTGCTGCCCGCCGAAAGCGTGGTCATGTGGCAGCAGCTGGCGCTGGTGCTGGCGGCGTTGGGCACGGCCACGCTCGCCTACGCCGCCTGGGCGTGGCGGCGCGGCCGCCCGCTGAGCGTCTGGTACGCGGGCGCGGCGCTGCTCGCCTACACGGCCTTCCTCACTTGGTATACCTACAACAACGACCTAGTGCTGCCGCCCGACGTGCCGCGCTGGATGGTGCCCACCAATATC
>Ga0265798_10004937_pt1 | contig 18200 bp, 18 predicted proteins | sample P3T30metagenome_FD_192430 | JGI IMG/M metagenome (GOLD analysis project Ga0265798, IMG submission 192430) | Plant litter microbial communities from East Loma Ridge, Irvine, California - P3 T30 | ecosystem: Environmental > Terrestrial > Plant litter > Unclassified | place: USA: California... | reverse complement strand
GCGAAGGCGAGCCGGCCGGGTTCGCGTATGGAGTGCAGTTCGTGGACCTGGATCCGGTGCACTTTACGCTGTTGCAGAATTTGACATACGAGGTGGTGCTGGCGGATCGGCAGCGGATTGTATAGACGTAAAAAAACCCGGCCAGTGGCCGGGTTCTTGTTTGATGCGTATGCCTGATTAGCCGGCGATGGTGATCGGGGTAGTGCCGGTGCAGGCGCTGCTGCCGATGACTTCGGTGCCGGTGCTGCCGGTGTCCTGGTTGCAGGTCCAGGCGCCGGTGGTGGCATCGCGGTTAAGGCTGACGATCTTGGTGGCAACGCTCGACGGGCCGCCAACGATCTTGCAGGCGATACCGGAAGCGCTGACTTGGACGACGGAGCAGTTGGCGCTCACGGCCTTCATGCCAATGTCGGTCGCCGCAGTCGGCGCAACGCCGGTCTCGTTCAGCTTGATGTCGAAACCGGTCTTGCCGGCCGAGATTTCAGCCAGTGCAGCCGAGAACTTCGACTTTGCAACATAGTTCTGGTATTGCGGAATTGCCACAGCAGCCAGGATGCCGATAATCGCGACAACGATCATCAGTTCGATCAGGGTGAAGCCGGCTTCGACTTTCTTGACGATTTTCGGTGCTTTCATGAGTTTCTCCAGGATTGAGGTAATGCGTTAAAGGGTGTGCTGCGTATTCTTTACTGCCTGCTTCTGCCCTCTACCATATGCAAACGCCGTGCCAGGCCATTTCCATGTGGAATCTTTATTTCTTTGCCAGCAAATCTCGGAAATACGTCTGTTTCTGCCAGAAATCCTGACAATTTTTGTCACTGCGTACCGACAAATTTTGTCAGCGCACCAAAAAATGTCCATACGCGACAAAAATTGTCGCCGTAGTCGACAAGCCATGCCAGCCGTATGCACAAAAAAAGGAGCGCCTGAGCGCTCCTTTTCATTGGGTCCTACTTAACCGTGGATTACAGCATGGCCTTCAGCAGGCGCGCCATTTCCGACGGGTTCTTGGTGACGGTGATGCCGCAGGCTTCCATGATTTCCAGCTTGGCTTGCGCGGTATCGGCGCCGCCCGAGATCAGCGCGCCGGCGTGGCCCATGCGCTTGCCCGGAGGAGCGGTGACACCGGCGATGAAGCCGACGACCGGCTTCTTCATGTTGTCCTTGATCCAGTAAGCCGCATTGGCTTCGTCCGGGCCGCCGATCTCGCCGATCATGATGACGGCATCGGTGTCAGGATCGTCGTTGAACATCTTCATGACGTCGATGTGCTTCAGGCCGTTGATCGGATCGCCGCCGATGCCGACTGCCGACGATTGGCCCAGGCCCAGTGCGGTCAGCTGGCCGACTGCTTCATAGGTCAGGGTGCCCGAGCGCGAGACGACGCCGATACGGCCCTTGCGGTGGATGTGACCCGGCATGATGCCGATCTTGATCTCGTCCGGGGTGATCAGGCCTGGGCAGTTCGGGCCCAGCAGCAGGGTCTTCGAACCGGCCTTGGCCATGCGATCCTTGACTTCCATCATGTCACGGACCGGGATGCCTTCGGTGATGCAGATTGCCAGGTCCAGCTCGGCTTCGACAGCTTCCCAGATCGCAGCGGCAGCGCCTGCCGGCGGAACGTAGATCACCGACACGTTGGCGCCGGTTTCTTTCTTGGCTTCAGCAACGTTGGCGAAAATCGGGATGCCTTCGAAATCTTCGCCGGCTTTCTTCGGGTTCACGCCTGCAACGAAGGCTTCGCGGCCGTTCGCGTAATCGCGGCACATGCGGGTGTGGAACTGGCCGGTCTTGCCGGTGATGCCCTGGGTGACTACTTTGGTATCTTTGTTAATCAGAATCGACATGTTATTTCCTTTGCGAATTAGGCTTGGCCAGCAGCGGCGGCAACGACCTGCTTCGCTGCGTCTTCCATCGTGTCTGCGGCGATGATCGGCAGGCCCGAGTCGGCCAGCATCTTCTTGCCCAGGTCTTCGTTGGTGCCCTTCATGCGGACGACCAGCGGCACTTTCAGCGACACGGCTTTCGATGCGGTGATCACGCCTTCGGCGATCACGTCGCAGCGCATGATGCCGCCGAAGATGTTGACCAGGATGGCTTTCAGGCCCGGGTTCTTCAGCATGATCTTGAAGGCTTCGGTGACCTTTTCCGCAGTCGCACCGCCGCCCACGTCCAGGAAGTTGGCCGGCTCGCCGCCGAACAGCTTGATGGTGTCCATGGTGGCCATGGCCAGGCCGGCGCCGTTCACCAGGCAGCCGATGTTGCCGTCCAGCGAGATGTAGGCCAGGTCGAACTTCGAGGCTTCGACTTCGGCCGGATCTTCTTCATCCAGGTCGCGGTAGGCGACGATTTCCGGGTGACGGAACAGGGCGTTCGGGTCGAAGTTGAACTTGGCGTCCAGGGCGATGACCTTGCCGTCGCCGGTCACGATCAGCGGGTTGATTTCGGCCAGCGAGCAGTCGGTTTCCCAGTAGGCTTTGTACAGGCCTTGCAGGTTGGTGCGGGCGGCGGCGATCGAACCTTCCGGCACGCCGATCTTGCGGGCGACGTCGTCAGCCTGCGCGTCGGTCAGGCCGACCGACGGCTCGATCACGACGTTGTGGATTTTTTCCGGGTTGCTGTGCGCGACTTCTTCGATGTCCATGCCGCCTTCCGACGAGGCCATCAGCACGATCTTCTGGGTGACGCGGTCGGTGACCAGGGACACGTACAGTTCTTGCTTGATGTCGGCGCCTTCTTCGATCAGCAGGCGATTGACCTTCTGGCCTTCCGGGCCGGTCTGGTGGGTGATCAGCTGCATGCCCATGATCTGGTTCGCGTATTCGCGCACTTGCTCGATCGACTTGGCAACTTTCACGCCGCCGCCCTTGCCGCGGCCGCCAGCATGGATCTGTGCCTTGACAACCCAGACCGGGCCGCCGAGTTCTTCAGCTGCCTTGACAGCTTCGTCGACCGACATGCACGGAATGCCGCGCGGAACGGTCACTCCGAACTTTCGGAGGATTTCTTTGCCCTGATACTCATGGATCTTCATGCTGGCTTCCCTTCTTCTATTACTGATTAAGAATACGGTTGAAAAATAAAATCGACAAAACGCGATACTACCCCGACACCGCCTTCAGAGCCCAACGCGGGTAATACGTTTCGACGACGGGGCCGTCGAGACGCAACGCATGGCAGCGGTCCAGTTCATACGGCCGTTCGGACGAGGCGTCGTGCGAACGGTTGGCCATCTCGTCGTCGGCAAGGGCCTGGATTGCCACGGTGGGCAGGGCTTGCGCGAGTTCGGTCAGGTGGGTGCAGCCGAGGACTCCGGACAGGCGGTCTTTCAGATGCAGACGGAAATGTTTCAGCAGCGACAGACCGATCAGCTTCTTGTAAGCGGGACCGATGGTGTCGCAGAAACCGGGATAGGGAACGGCATCGGACGCGGCTTCGGCGTCGACGATGACCAGGTCGCGATCGATGGTCACGCGCAGCTTGAGGTCGTGCACTGGCAAGCCACCGGGGCGGCGCCCGGAAGGCAATTCGATGTCTTGCGCCTTGACGTCGCGGATACAGGCGTCGAGGTCCCACAATCCATCGTCGCGCAAGAACGCTTCGATGGTAATGGCGCGCGTGTGCCGGGGCTGACGCGGTGCGGGTGGAGACAGGGGCATAAACACCAATGCCGGAATGCGGCGAAAAAAATTGCAGCCGTTGTGCCTGATGCACGTTGCCGCAGCTTCTACGGCAACAACCGCTCTTGCGGCGCTGCTTAAACCACGAAAGTTTAGCACAGCATGTTGACGGATGCACCGTCGGCTCGGCCAAGACAGGCTGATTAAGGGAGCATCAAGGGGGATGTTGCAAACTTGTACTGACGAAAAAACAAGCTTGCGAGCAGGCGACGCCGGGGGAATGAGCGCTGCGCCGTAGGCAAGGCGCAAGCGTGCAGCGTCATCGCACCGCTTGAGGAGTATGCCCCGACCAGGCAACATACCGGCGGATGGCGCTGGGCGCTTGCGCCTCGGCATCCAGTAATCCAGCTGTCATCAATAAAACGACAGGCGGATATTCACAAAACCAAGATCAGTCCAATGACGCTGGCTGCGACGCCCTGGCCCGTCAGGCCATCTCGTCGTCATCGTCGGCATATCCCTTCAGTGCGGCACGCACCGCATTCTGGGAAAAGCCGCGTTGCATCAAGAAACGCATCTGCTTGCTGCGCTCGGCCGCGTCCTGCGGGACCCGGTCGAACTTGCGGCGCCAGACGTCCTTGGCGCGCGCCACTTCAGTCTCGGACAAGGACGACTTGAGTTCGTCAATGTCTTCGCCCTTCACGCCATGCTGCTGCAGCTCGGCCAGCACCCGACTGTTGCCGTAGCGGCCGGCACGCCGGTTGACCAGCGATTCGGCAAAGCGTTCCTGCGACAGCCAGTTGTTCCGCTCGAGGAAGTCGAGCAGCGCTTCGACGTCGTCGCCCTCTTCGGCGTAACGCGCCAATTTGCGCCCAAGTTCGAGACGGCTGTGCTCCCGCGCCGAGAGGTACCTCAAGGCACGGGCTTTCAGGCTGAGAGGAGGCTGCCTCATCTACGACAGCCTCCCGCTCGCACAAGCATCGAAAGCGATTACTCGCCGCCGCCGACGACCGCCAGGGTCGGGGCGCCGTCACCGGCCGGAGCCGGCGGCAGTTCGCGCACGCCCAGCGCGGAACGGACCTTGTTCTCGACTTCGCGGGCCAGTGCCGGGCGCTCTTTCAGGTACACACGGGCATTGTCCTTGCCTTGGCCGATGCGTTCGCCGCCATAGCTGTACCACGAGCCCGACTTCTCGACGATCTTGTTGTCCACGCCCAGGTCGATGATCTCGCCTTCGCGCGACGTGCCTTCGCCATACAGGATGTCGAAGTGCGCTTCCTTGAACGGCGGCGCGATCTTGTTCTTGACGACCTTGACCTTGGTTTCGTTACCGATCACCTCGTCGCCCGACTTGATCGAACCGGTACGGCGGATGTCCAGGCGCACGGAGGCGTAGAACTTCAGCGCGTTACCGCCGGTGGTGGTTTCCGGGCTGCCGAACATGACGCCGATCTTCATACGGATCTGGTTAATGAAGATCACCAGGGTATTGGTACGGTTGATCGATGCGGTCAGCTTGCGCAGTGCCTGCGACATCAAGCGGGCTTGCAGGCCCGGCAGGGAGTCACCCATGTCGCCTTCGATCTCGGCGCGCGGGGTCAGTGCCGCCACCGAGTCGATGACCACGAGGTCGACGCTGCCCGAACGCACCAGTGCGTCGGTGATTTCGAGCGCCTGTTCGCCGGTGTCCGGCTGCGAGATCAGCAGTTCGTCCAGCTTGATGCCCAGCTTTTGCGCATAGCCGACGTCGAGCGCGTGCTCGGCGTCGATGAAGGCGCAGGTACCGCCCAGCTTTTGCATCTGTGCGATGGTCTGCAGGGTCAGCGTGGTTTTACCCGAGGATTCCGGGCCGTAGATTTCGACGATACGGCCGCGCGGCAGGCCGCCGACGCCCAGGGCGATGTCCAGGCCCAGCGAGCCGGTGGACACGGTTTGTACTTCCTCGACCGGCGCATTGGAATCCATGCGCATGACCGAGCCCTTGCCGAATTGTTTTTCGATCTGCGCGAGGGCTGCTGCCAGCGCCTTGCCCTTCTCGGCTACGTTCAGTGCAATTTTTTTGTCGTCCATGATTTTCATTCAGTCCTAGAGTGAACCAAGATAGGGGTCGCTCACGCGATTTCAATAGGTAGTACTGTATAAAATCCCAGTGGTTTTGGCAAGGATTATTTACACTTGTTTGACCGGTGCGACAGGGAAAAAATCTTGCAAAATCAATCGGCTAGCGAAGGAGCTTCGCCGGCGTACCGGTCGCTGCAACAAGGAAAGGTTCCCTTGTTGCGAGATATCAAACACAATATACGGGTAAGCTGGGTCCAAACGATAAAACCGGGGGTGTCTGCCATGCGTATTTTACTTGCCGAGGATGATAGCGTATTGGCCGATGGCCTGACGCGCTCCCTGCGCCAGTCCGGCTATGCGATCGATCGCGTCGAGAACGGCCAGGATGCCGACACGGCCCTGTCGACGCAGGAATTCGACCTCCTGATCCTCGACCTCGGCCTGCCGCGCCTGTCCGGCCTGGACGTGCTGCGCCGCCTGCGCGCGCGCGGCTCGCTGCTGCCGGTGCTGATCCTCACCGCCGCCGATTCCATCGAGCAGCGCGTGGGCGGCCTCGACGCCGGCGCCGACGACTACATGCCGAAACCCTTCGCGCTGTCGGAGCTGGAGGCGCGGGTGCGCGCCCTGACGCGGCGCGGCCAGGGCGGCGGCTCGACCGTGATCCGCCACGGCCCGCTGGTGTACGACCAGGTCGGGCGCAGCGCCACCATCAACGACCAGATGCTCGAGCTGTCCGCGCGCGAACTCGGCCTGCTGGAAATCCTGCTGGCGCGCACCGGGCGCCTGGTCTCCAAGGAGCAGCTGGTCGACCACCTGTGCGAATGGGGCGAAGAAGTCTCGAACAACGCCATCGAGGTCTATGTGCACCGCCTGCGCAAGAAAATCGAGACCGGCGGCATCCGCATCGCCACCGTGCGCGGCCTGGGCTATTGCCTCGAGCGCTATGCCGACAGCGCGCGCAAGCTGGCCGAGGCCGCCGCCGCCAACAGCAGCAAGTGAAACTCCCCGGCAAGCGCTGGGCGCGCCGCCGCGATTCGCGCGAGGGCACCGGCGCGCCCGCCGAACTGGCCATGGCGGCGCCGCTGTACGTCCCGCCCAAGCCCGAAGCCGAGGAAAGCATCCAGCATTCGCTGTTCGGCGAGATCCTCGACTGGATGCTGGCCCCGCTGCTGCTGCTGTGGCCGATGAGCATCGCCATCACCTACCTGGTGGCCAAGTCGATCGCCAACCAGCCCTTCGACCATGCGCTCGAGGACAACGTCACCGTGCTGGCCCAGCAGGTCAAGGAAGTCGACGGCCGGGTCAGCGCGCGCCTGCCCGGCAGCGCGCGCGACATCCTGCGCGCCGACGACATCGACAGCGTGTATTTCCAGGTCAGCGGTCCGCGCGGCGAACTCGTCGACGGCGACCGCGACCTGCCCCAGCCGGTGCTCGATGACGCCGAGCGCAGCGGCCGCGTCCACTTCCGCAACGAGACCCTGCACGGCACCCCGGTGCGCGTGGCCTATGCCTGGGTCAAGCTGCAGCCGCTGCTGGAGGCGCAGGCCGAGCCGCGCCTGGCGCTGGTGCAGGTGGCCGAGACCCTCGACAAGCGCGCCCAGCTCGCCAACGAGATCATCAAGGGCGTGATCCTGCCCCAGTTCATCATCCTGCCGGTGATCCTGGCGCTGGTGTGGTTCGCCCTGTCGCGCGGCCTGTCGCCGCTGGCCCAGCTGCAGGAGCGCATCCGCGCGCGTCCGCCGGACGATCTTTCTCCGATCGATTCGCGCCAGGTGCCGGAAGAAATCTCGCCCCTGGTCGGCTCGCTCAACGACATGCTGGAACGCCTGGCCGACACCATCGACGCCCAGAAGCGCTTCATCGCCGACGCCGCGCACCAGATGAAGACGCCGCTGGCCGGCATGCGCATGCAGTCGGAGCTGGCGCTGCGCCAGGTCGATCCGGACGAGATCCACCGTTCGCTCGAACAGCTGGCCCACAGCTCGGAGTCGGCCACGCGCCTGGTCAACCAGCTGCTGGCGCTGGCGCGCGCCGAGAACCAGCCGCATGCCGGCCTGGCGCTGGAGCCGCTCGACCTGGGGCGGCTGGCGCGCGACGTGGTGCAGGACTGGGTGCCGGCCTCCTTCGACAAGGAGATCGACCTCGGCTTCGAGGCGCAGGGCGAGCCGGTGCAGATCGACGGCAGCGCGATGATGCTGCGCGAGCTGCTGTCGAACCTGATCGACAATGCGCTGCGCTACACGCCGGCCGGCGGCAGTGTCACCGTGCGCGTACGCACCAGCGGCCTGCACGCCCTGCTCGAAGTCGAGGATACCGGCCCCGGCATCGCGCCGGCCGAGCGCGCGCGCGTGTTCGAGCGCTTCTACCGCATCCTCGGCTCGAGCGCGTCCGGCTCCGGACTGGGCCTGGCGATCGTGCGCGAGATCGCGCGCCAGCACGACGCCGACATCGAGATCTTCAACAACCCGCGCAGCGCCAACAAGAAATTCCCGGGCAGCCTGTTCCGGCTGACCTTCCCGCCACCCGTCACACCCGAACCCGATGCCGACTGATTCCGCCGCCCCCGCCGTCCCCGCACCCGATGCCGACCTGCAGCGCGAGCGCATCGTCGCCGCGCGCCAGCGCCACTGGGAACGCGCGCGGCGCCTGGTGGCCTGGCTGCTGGCGCTGTGGCTGGCCACCAGCTTCGGCACCGTGTTCTTCGCGCGCGACCTGGCGCACCTGTCGGTGTTCGGCTGGCCGCTGTCGTTCTACCTGGCGGCCCAGGGCGCCTCGCTGACCTACCTGGCGATCATCGGCGCCTACGCCTGGCGCATGCGCGCGCTCGACCGCGACTTCGCGCGCCAGCTCGGGGAGCAGGCATGAGCGGCGCGGCGCCGAAGGGTGCGGCCAAGGCCGACGTCAAGGCCGGCACGCGGCGCTATTTCCTGCGCCTGTCGCGCTACTACCTGTGGTTCACGCTGTGCTTCGGCCTGTTCCTGGCGGCGCTCGGCCTGCTGGAAAAGGAGGGCATGCCGCGCCAGTGGATCGGCTACCTGTACATGTTCGCCACCATCGTGCTGTACGCCGCCATCGGGGTGGTCAGCCGCACCTCGAACGTCTCGGAATACTACGTGGCCGGGCGGCGCGTGCCGGCGCTGTTCAACGGCATGGCCACCGCCGCCGACTGGATCTCGGCGGCCAGCTTCATCAGCCTGGCCGGCACCCTCTACCTGCACGGCTTCGACGCCCTCGCCTACGTGATGGGCTGGACCGGCGGCTACTGCCTGGTGGCGCTGCTGATTGCGCCGTATCTGCGCCGCTTCGCCCAGTACACGATTCCCGACTTCCTGGCGGCGCGCTACGGCGACGCCGACGGCAGCAACCGCCGTGGCCAGCGCGTGCGCGCGCTGGCGGTGCTGGCCACCATCGTGGTCTCGTTCACCTACGTGGTGGCGCAGATCTACGCCGTCGGCCTGATCGCCTCGCGCTTCACCGGCGTCGATTTCTCGGTCGGGATCTTCCTCGGCCTGGCCAGCATCCTGGTGTGTTCCTTCCTGGGCGGGATGCGCGCGATCACCTGGACCCAGGTGGCGCAGTACATCATCATCCTGGTCGCCTTCCTGATCCCGACCATGTGGCTGTCGATGAAATTCGCCGGCAACCCGGTGCCGCAGGTGGCCTACGGCTCGGTGCTGCCCAAGCTGGCGCTGCGCGAAGCCGAGCTGGCGATCGATCCGCGCGAGGAAGAAGTGCGCGCGACCTTCCGCGCCCGCGCCGACGAGTACGGCGCGCGCCTGGCCGGCCTGCCGCGTTCCTGGGAAGCCGGCAAGGTGGAAGCGCAGCGGCGCCTTGACGCGGCGCGCAGCCGCAATGCCTCGCTGGGCGAGATCCGCAGCGCCGAACGCGCGCTGGTCGACTATCCGCGCAGCGCCGAGGAAGCGGCGCGCATCTGGGCCGAGCGGCGCGCCGCCAACCTGGAGCGCGCGCGCCCGCCCGAGCCGCACGCCGAGCCCTTCCCCGGCGACACCCGGGAAGAATCGAGCATCCGCCGCAACAACTTCCTGGCGCTGGTGTTCTGCCTGATGTTCGGCACCGCCGCCCTGCCCCATGTGCTGATGCGCTCCTACACCACGCCCTCGGTGCACGAGACGCGGGTATCGGTGTTCTGGACCCTGTTCTTCATCCTGCTGATCTACCTGACCATGCCGGCGCTGGCGGTGCTGGCCAAGTACGACATCTATACGGCGCTGGTGGGCAGCGACTTCGCCTCGCTGCCGAGCTGGGTGTCGTACTGGGCCAACGTGGACAAGGCCAACCCGCTCATCAGCATCGTCGACATCAACGGCGACGGCGTCGTGCAGCTGGCCGAGATCGCGATCGACGGCGACGTGCTGACCCTGGCGACGCCCGAGATCGGCGGCCTGCCCTACGTCATCTCCGGCCTGGTGGCGGCCGGCGGCCTGGCGGCGGCGCTGTCGACCGCCGACGGCCTGCTGCTGGCGATCTCGAACGCGCTCTCGCACGACATCTACTTCAAGATCGTCGATCCCGGCGCCTCGACGCAAAAGCGCGTGACGATCTCCAAGCTGCTGCTGCTGGCGGTGGCCTTCATCGCCGCCTACGCCGCCTCGCAGAAGCCGGCGGACATTCTGTCACTGGTGGGGGCGGCCTTCTCGCTGGCCGGCTCGACGATGTTCCCGGCGCTGGTGGCCGGCGTATTCTGGAAGCGCGCCAACCATGCCGGCGCGGTGGCCGGCATGATCGCCGGCTTCGGGGTCTGCCTGTACTACATGCTGCACTCGAACCCGATCCTGGGCGGCAGCGCGGAGGCGGCCTGGTTCCATATCGCGCCGATCTCGGCGGGGGTGTTCGGGGTGCCGGCGGGGCTGGCGGTGCTGGTGGTGGTCAGCCTGCTGACGGCGCCGCCGCCGCGCGAGAGTGCGGGGCTGGTGGATCATATCCGGGCGCCGGAGTGAATTGTGACCCTGAAGACTGCCGCCTTGAAGACCGTCGCCTTGAAGGCCGTCGCCCCTGCGAAGGCAGGGGCCTAAGTTTTCAGCGCTGTCGACACGCGTGCAACTTGGGCCCCTGCCTGCGCAGGGGCGACGTGGTGGTATGGAGACTTAGGCGGCGATGGTCTGCGCTTCGCCTTCCGCGCGGGCGCGGATTGCGCCGATGCGGTACACCGTCACCTGAAAACCGTCGCCCGAAAGCCGTCGCCTTGAAAGCCGTCGCCCCTGCGAAGGCAGGGGCCTAAGTTTTCAGCGCTGTCGGCACGCGTGCAACTTGGGCCCCTGCCTGCGCAGGGGCGACGTGGTGGTATGGAAGCTTAGGCGACGATGGTCTGCGCTTCGCCCTCGGCGCGGGCGCGGATCGCGCCGATGCGGTACACGGTCTCGCCGGCCGCCTGCAGCTGCGCCATGGCGGCGTCGGCGTTTTCCTGCGAGACGATCACGGTCATGCCGATGCCGCAGTTGAACACGCGGTGCATTTCCGAATCGGCCACGCCGCCGTGCTGCTGCAGCCACTGGAACAGCGGCGGCAGGGTCCAGGACTTGCTGTCCAGGACCGCCGTCAGATGATCCTGCAGCACGCGCGGGATGTTCTCGACCAGGCCGCCGCCGGTGATGTGCACCAGGCCCTTCACTTCCATCGAGGCCATCAGCGCCAGCAGCGGTTTCACATAGATGCGGGTCGGCGCCATCAGCGCGTCGGACAGCTTCTTGCCGTGGAAGTCGGCTTCCAGGTCGGGCTTGGCCACTTCGATGATCTTGCGCACCAGGGAATAGCCGTTCGAGTGGATGCCCGAGGACGCCAGGCCCAGCACCACGTCGCCCGGGGCGATCTTGGTGCCGTCGATGATCTGCGATTTTTCCACCGCGCCGACGGCGAAGCCGGCCAGGTCGTATTCGCCGTCCGGGTACATGCTCGGCATCTCGGCGGTCTCGCCGCCGATGAGCGCCGCGCCGGCCTGCTCGCAGCCGGTGGCGATGCCCTTCACGACCGCGGTCGCGGTCGGCACGTCCAGCTTGCCGCAAGCAAAGTAATCGAGGAAGAACAGCGGCTCGGCGCCCTGCACCAGGATGTCGTTGACGCTCATGGCGACCAGGTCGATGCCGACCGTGTCATGGCGGTTCAGTTCGAACGCCAGCCTGAGCTTGGTGCCGACGCCGTCGGTGCCGGAGACCAGGACCGGCTCCTTGAACTTCTTGCTGATCTCGAACAGCGCGCCGAAACCGCCGATGCCGCCGAGCACGCCCTCGCGCATGGTGCGCTTGGCAAATGGTTTGATCGCTTCGACCAGCGCGTCGCCAGCATCGATATCGACACCGGCGTCGCGGTAGGAGAGAGAAACATTAGATGGTTGGCTCATGGTATTTGGCAGCAGAGGCGGTAAAATAGTAGGCGGTTGACCGATCGACACGCTTGCGGCACGAAAACCGACGGCCAACTGGTCAATCCGTTATTTTATCAAAACGGCCCGCTCCACCGCTGTTTTACCGCCATAACAATAAGCCCATGATTTTTTTAACGTGAGAACCGTGCGATGAAACAGCTGGTGCTCGATCTAGGCGCCGAGCCGGCGTACCGCCTCGACACCTTCCAGATAGGCGAGAATGCCGAGATGGCGCACCTGTTGCACCAGTTCGCGCAGCGCGCCTCGCGCGAGCATTTCTGCTACCTGTGGGGCGAGACCGGCGCCGGCAAGACCCATTTGCTGCAGGGACTGGCCGCCACCCATGGCGCGCGCTACATCGCGGCCGGCGCCGATGCGGCGCAATTCGTGTACGCCCCCGATGCCAGCCTGTACCTGGTCGACGACATCGACCAGCTCTCGCCGGAGCGCCAGATCGACGCCTTCGCCCTGTTCAACCAAGTGCGCGAGCACGGCGCCTACATGGTATGTACGGGGCCGGTGCCGCCGGCGGTGCTGCCGGTGCGCGAAGACCTGCGCACGCGCATGGGCTGGGGCCTGGTCTACCAGGTGCATGGCCTGTCCGATGACCAGAAGATCGCCGCCCTGACCCAGGCCGCCGAGGCGCGCGGTTTGACGCTGTCGGCCAGCGTGTTACCCTATTTGCTGTCCCACTTCAAGCGCGACATGCGCTCCCTGTCGACCATGCTGGATGCCCTCGACCAGTACTCGCTCGAGACCCAGCGCCCGGTCACGGTCCCGCTGCTGCGTGATTTGTTATTACAGGGCAATTCGCAAAACGAAAACAAAGAATGAAGAATCTCGCGCTGTTTGACCTCGACCACACCCTGCTGCCGATCGACTCCGATTACGAATGGGGCCGTTTCCTGGTGCGCCATGGCGTCGTCGATGCCGACGCCTACCAGCGCCGCAACGACGCCTTCTTCGCCCAGTACCAGGCCGGCAAGCTCGATCCGGTCGAATACCTCGAATTCGTGCTCGGCACCCTGGCCGCCTTCGAGCCGCAACACCTGAAGGAACTGCACGCGCAGTACATGCAGGAAGTGATCGCGCCGGCGATCCGCCCGCGCGCCCTGGCCCTGCTGCAGCAGCACATCGACGCCGGCGACCTGGTGGCGATCATCACCGCCACCAACGCCTGGCTGACCGGCCCGATCGCCGCAAAACTCGGCGTCGCGCACCTGATCGCCGCCCGTGCGGAGCTGGACGAGCGCGGTCATCCGACCGGCAAGCTGGCCGGTACGCCGACCCAGGGCCACGGCAAGGTGACCCATATGCACAGCTGGCTCGACGGCCTCGGCCAGCCTTTCGCCGGCTTCGAGCGCAGCTACTTCTACAGCGATTCGCACAACGATATTCCGCTGCTGTCGGTCGTCTCGCACCCGGTGGCGACCAATCCGAGCGCCACCCTCCGCCAACACGCACACGCCCTCGGCTGGCCCTTACTGCATTTGTTCGATGCTTCTGTTCAATGATAAAAAAATTCATCCGTAAAATCCTTGGCGTGAAAGACGAGCGCGACCCCACCGAACCCGTGATCCTCGGACCGGAACAGCATGGCATCGACCCGAAGCTGCTGTCGTCCAACGCCGTGCGCGTCACCCAGACCTTGCAGGAAGCCGGCTTCAAGGCCTTCGTGGTCGGCGGCGCCGTGCGCGACCTGCTGCTGGGCGTGAAGCCGAAGGACTTCGACATCGCCACCGACGCCACGCCGGAAGAAGTGAAGAAGCTGTTCCGGCGCGCCTTCATCATCGGCCGCCGCTTCCAGATCGTGCACGTGATGTTCGGCCAGGACCTGCTGGAAGTGACGACCTTCCGCGGCCGCGGCAGCGACAACGCGCCCAAGGACGAACATGGCCGCGTCCTGCGCGACAACAGCTTCGGTCCGCAGCACGAGGATGCCGAGCGGCGCGACTTCACCATCAACGCCATGTACTACGATCCGGCCACCCAGTCGGTGCTGGACTACCACGGCGGCATCGAGGACATCCGCGCCAGGATCCTGCGCATCATCGGCCAGCCGGAAGCGCGCTACCGCGAAGATCCGGTGCGCATGCTGCGCGTGGTGCGCTTCGCCGCCAAGCTGCAGTTCACGATCGAGCCGGCCACGCGCGCGCCGATTCCGGTCATGGCGCCCCTGATCAACAACGTGCCGGCCGCGCGCGTGTTCGACGAGATGCTGAAGCTGCTCATGAGCGGCCACGCGCTGGCCTGCCTGAAGGAGCTGCGCTCGTCCGGCCTGCACCACGGCCTGCTGCCCCTGCTCGACGTGGTGCTGGAACAGCCGATCGGCATGAAGTTCGTCACGCTGGCGCTGGACTCCACCGATAGCCGCGTGCGCGCCGGCAAGGGCGTGTCGCCGGGCTTCCTGTTCGCCTCGCTGCTGTGGCACCAGGTACTGGAAAAGTGGAACGCCTACCGCGCCGCCGGCGAAGCGCCGATCCCGGCCCTGCACCTGGCCGCCGACGACGTGCTCGACAACCAGACCGACAAGCTCGCCCTGCAGCGCCGCATCGCCACCGACATGCGCGACATCTGGGCCATGCAGCCGCGCTTCGAACGCCGCAACGGCAAGGCGCCGTATAAACTGCTGGAGCACCCGCGCTTCCGCGCCGGCTTCGACTTCCTGCTGCTGCGCTGCGAATCGGGCGAACTCGATGCCGAAGTCGGCAACTGGTGGGCCAGCTTCTACGGCGGCGACATCGCCGAGCGCGAACGCCTGGTCAACGCCACCCGCGAGCCTGCCGCGGCGGCCGCCGCCAAGAAGCGCCCGCGCCGCCGCGGTCCGCGCAAGGGCGAAGGCGAAGCGGTCGGCGGCGGCGCCGACGGCGGCGGAGCAGCCACCGAATGATCGCCTGGGTCGGCATCGGCGCCAACCTGGGCGACGCGCGCGCGAATGTGCTCGACGCCATCGCGCGGCTGGGGCGCCTGCCCGGCGCGCGCCTGATCCAGGCTTCCTCGCTGTACCGCACCGCGCCCATCGATTCCTCGGGCGACGATTACATCAACGCGGTGGCCGCGCTCGATACCGATCTCGCCGCGCACGCGCTGCTGCAGGCGCTGTTCGACATCGAGCAGGCCCATGGCCGCGAACGGCCCTACCGCAACGCCCCGCGCACGCTCGACCTCGACCTGCTGCTGTACGGCGACCAGCTCATCGCCGACGCGCCGGCCCTGCTGGTGCCGCATCCGCGCATGCACGAACGCGCCTTCGTGCTGGCGCCGCTGGCCGAACTGGCGCCCGAGCTGCGCATCCCCGGCCAGGGCAGCCTGGCGTCGCTGCTGGCGGGCGTGGCCGGGCAATCCATCGAAAGACTCGCCTGAATGCAAATCCCCGTCATCGTCCAGACCGCCGGCCTGCTGGTGCTGTCCAACATATTCATGACCTTCGCCTGGTACGGCCACCTGAAGAACCTGTCGCACAAGGCCTGGATCGTGGCGGCCCTGATCAGCTGGGGCATCGCGCTGTTCGAATACCTGCTGCAGGTGCCGGCCAACCGCATCGGCGCGACCGAGTACAACCTCGGCCAGCTGAAGATTTTGCAGGAAGTGATCACGCTGTCGGTCTTCGTGCCTTTCGCGGTGTTCTACATGGACCAGCCGTTCAAGCTCGACTACGTGTGGGCGGCGCTGTGCATGCTGGGCGCGGTGTACTTCATTTTCCGGTCCTGACAAGCGGCCCTGCGCCAAACGGTGCAGAATAGCGGCCGTCGCGTATCGACGCGTGGGCGGAAGACCCGCCCCAGCCGGGACGAGCCCGGTGTTTTTTTTGATCTAAAGGATGACTATGAGCGGATATTTGGGTGGCAAGGACATGGCGGCGCCGGGGCAGACGAACGTGGCGCCCGCGCCCGCCAAGCCGCTGCAGAAGGCCGTGACCATTCCGTCGCTGCTGGCGCTGCGCGCGGCCGGCGAGAAGATCGCCATGCTCACCTGCTACGACGCCAGCTTCGCCTCGCTGATGGACCGCTGCGGCGTCGAGATCCTGCTGATCGGCGACTCGCTCGGCATGGTCTGCGCCGGCCACGATTCGACGCTGCCGGTGACGGTGGCCGACGTGGCTTACCACACCGCCTCCGTCAAGCGCGGCAACAAGAACGCCCTGGTGCTGGCCGACCTGCCCTTCGGCAGCTACGGCAGCCGCGAGCAGGCCTACGACAACTGCGCCACGCTGATGCGCGCCGGCGCCCAGATGGTCAAGATCGAAGGCGGTGCATGGCTGGCCGACACCGTGCGCTTCCTGGTCGAACGCGGTATCCCGGTCTGCGCCCACATCGGCCTGACCCCGCAATTCGTGCACCAGCTGGGCGGCTACAAGGTGCAGGGCAAGACCGATGCCGGCGCCGATCAGCTCAAGCGCGACGCGCTGGCGCTGCAGGAAGCCGGCGCCGCCATCGTGCTGCTGGAAGCCGTGCCGGCCGCGCTGGGCAAGGAAGTGACCGCGTCGCTGCACGTGCCGACCATCGGCATCGGCGCGGGTCCCGACTGCTCGGGCCAGGTGCTGGTGATGCACGACCTGCTGGGCGTGTTCCCGGGCCGCAAGGCGCGCTTCGTGAAGAACTTCATGGAAGGCCAGACCAGCATCGACGCGGCGGTGCAGGCCTATGTCGCGGCCGTGAAGGACGGCAGCTTCCCGGCGCCGGAACACTGCTTCTGAGCGTACGATAGGGGCATGGACACCCAGCCCCCTTCCTCTTCTGCCCCTGCGGTGCGCCTGTTCCTGGCGCTCTGGCCCGACGATGCCGTGCGCGCGCAGCTGCGCGCCCGGCGCGAGGCCTGGACCTGGCCGCGCGGCGCCACGCCGGTACACACGGCCAAGCTGCACCTGACGCTGCACTTCATCGGCAACGTCGCTGCCGAGCGCCTGCCGGCGCTTGCCGACGGCTTCGCCCTGCCCTTCACCCCTTTCACACTGCGTTTCGGCCACGCCGAGCTGTGGCACAACGGCATCGCCGTGCTGTCGCCGCATGAAGAACCGCAGGGTTTGCTGGACCTGCATGCGCGGCTGGCGGGGGTCATGCCCGGACTGGGGCTGCAGCCGGAGCAGCGCAGGTATCGGCCGCATGTGACCATGGCCAGGCGCGCGGCGGGGGCGGCGGTGCCGCAGGAAGGGCCGGAGATCGTGTGGGAAGTCGACCGCTATGCCCTGGTCGAGTCGCGGCCGGGGAGCGACGCCTACACCGTGATGCAAGAATATACCTAGCGCGGACGGCACGGCCGTCCCCCTACCCCTTGCGCTTCACGATCCCCGCATTCAGCGCAATCACGATCCCCGACAGGGACAACACCCCCAGCGCCACCGCAATATTGCTATGCGCCGCAATCGACCCCAATAGCGGCGGCGCCAGCAGCAGCCCCGCATACCCCAGCGTCGCCACCGCCGCCAGCCCGCCGCCGGCCGACATCCCCGGCACCCGCGCCGCGGCCGAAAAGATCACCGGCACCACGTTCGCCGCAGCCAGGCCGATCAGCGCGAAGCCCAGCGCCGACAACAGGAAGTGGGTGCTCAGCACCGCCAGCAGCAGGCCGGCGCACATGCCCAGGCCGCCCATCGCCATGATGCGCGTGGCGCCGAAGCGCAGCACCAGGCGGTCGCCGGCGAAGCGGCAGGCGGCCATGGTCACCGAGAACGCCGAGTAGCCCAGTGCCGCGCTGGCCGGCGCGGCGCCGGTGCGTTCGGCCAGCAGCAGCGCGCTCCAGTCGACCAGCGCGCCCTCCACCGCGAAGCACAGCAGCGCCAGGAGGCCCAGGAACAGTGCCGGGCCGCGCGGCACGGCGAAGTGGCTGCCGTGCGCCGACGGCGGCGCCGCCAGGATGTAGCGCGCGCACAGCGCCACCACGATGGCGATGAGGACGCCGGCCGCCAGCGCACCGCGGCCGTCGCCCAGGCCGGCGGCGATCACGACGCCGCCGAGGGCCGCGCCGATCAAGCCGCCCAGGCTATAAAAGCCGTGGAAGGAGGACATGGTCGGAATGCCGCGCGCCGTCTCGACCTCGCTGGCGTTGGTGTTCATCGACACGTCCAGCAAGCCGTTGCTGGCGCCGAAGGCGAAAGCAGTCACGAACAGCAGCGTCGGGTCGGCGACGTTCATCAGGAAGAT
>Ga0265798_10004936_pt1 | contig 18202 bp, 14 predicted proteins | sample P3T30metagenome_FD_192430 | JGI IMG/M metagenome (GOLD analysis project Ga0265798, IMG submission 192430) | Plant litter microbial communities from East Loma Ridge, Irvine, California - P3 T30 | ecosystem: Environmental > Terrestrial > Plant litter > Unclassified | place: USA: California... | reverse complement strand
GAGTACGCTGCCTTTGATATCGTGGCTACTAGTGCGACGCATGAGGCTGTGATGGATAGCGGGTCCATATTATAGTTGCTTTTTCAGGAGTGGGATGTAGTTGATGTCACGACCAAAGGAAAGGTGGAAGGAGACTGAAAGAAAAGTGAACGGTGCAAATTGAGATGCAGGCTGAACTTTACGAAATCGCATGATTGCAACGCCACCAACCATGTATGAGGTGGCAGAAGGCCGACCGATCAGTATCTTCTTCAGCCTTGCGATGCACTCAGCCTCGTAAGATGCTACTCGCGAAAGCATCTCTATGATCGCAAGTAGAACTACGTGGTAGATTTCAAGGTCTGAACAACTCGACCGGAGACAGGCGTATTGGCAAGCATCTGAAGACCTCTGGTAGGCGTTAGCAGGCAAGTTATCCAGGAAATTGCTTTGTGTCTGCGTACCAGCTCTTACGATTTGCCTGGGGATTCCATCAAGAGGCTGATCTCAAATTGTCGCCGCACGTTGAAGGTGCATGCGACTACACTCGGTCTAGATCATGACCATCCTGCATTTGCGGTGCGGCTGAAACCTCAGCTCGGCGTTGTCGCATTGAAGAACACGACATTGCCCCAGAAGAACAACACCAACTCCATCACTTCAATTCTAGCATCCAGACCTGCTCTTGACACCTCTCAGTGAACCCAGCCACCCCGCGCGCACGCCAGTCAAATGCGAATACTTGATGAAAAGCGCAAGGCTGACGCAGTCCCAAGCTTTGACAGCCTCGAATCGGACAAGCGAAAGCCGGGGCCGCTGAACTACTCCGTCCCCAAACTGCTTCTGAAGTCGGGAGGTCGTCAAATTCGCCTCGTGGAGATCTTGCCGGACGACGATGGCACGCCCATTCGTTGTGAGATGACGGTTGCCGATTTGCCAGCTGAGGACCCTGAGGCAGACGTCCTCCCACCAAATTACATCCATTGCGACCACTGGGTCGTCGAAAAACCCGAAGAAGAACTTGGGAGTCAGTTCCATCGTCACGTTCGAGCGCTACAAGACGCGATGCTGGTTAAGGAGCGGAAGCGTGAAAAGCTCAGTCGCAAGTTCAACAACATCATGGTCAATTACCTCGAGAAGCCGCCGATCAAAAGAGGTGATGTCTTTTTCCCAGTAATGGATCTGATAAAGACGGTAACTCAGGACGACATTGCCACCATCATGCGCGACCAGGAGGTCAACGACGGCTTCAAGATGAACCTCGGTATGCTGGATGATAACGGCAACGTAAAGTCCAATTGGGATGGACCTGTGGCTCAAGTGTCCCTCGACTCTTTCCCGGCGTTTTATCGCAACCATGTCGAAGATGCGGACAAGAACTCACCGGTCAATGCCCCCAACAATTACCTCGCCATGTCCTACGCGTGGGGAGCCCCAAATGAGCCGAAGAAGCACATCTTCATCAACGGCCATCGGCACGAAGTGACCGGGAACCTACATGCTGGATTGACTCAATTTCGCAAAATGGAATACTTCCGTCAAGGAAGGAAGATATGGATTGACGCAATATGCATAAATCAGAGCGAAGCGAAAGCGAACAAGAATGAGAAGAAAGCGCAGCTTAAACTTATGGGTAGCATTTATCGCAATGCAGGCAACATCATCGTCTGGCTCGGAAACGAAGACCCGTACAGCGAGAAGGCCATTGAGTCGCTCCAAAGCGCCAGCCTCCTGTACAGAACCGAGTATATCGAGGCCTTTGACAACGCGGATCCTTACCTTGCTACAGCACACAGAGAGGTCGCTTACTTCCACATGAAGGCCAGTATGCTCAAATGGAGCAGTCTTCATCGAATTGGTCCGTGTGGTTGTATTGACGCAGATGTTGCGATGTACAAGTTCTTCGACAGACCGTATTGGCGCCGGTTGTGGATCATCCAGGAGCTCGCCAACGGACGCCCTGGCATGCCAGTTGTATGCGGCTCGAGGGTGACGCAGTGGCGATATATTCGCGACGGCGCGTTCCTGTATACTGCGCTCATGGATCTGCTGCAAGAATCGACGTCTGCGAGTCTGGCGTCGCTGGGTGCTGGGCCTATGACGAAGGAACACTCCATTCCGCACGTCGCGGGTATCGCGCAGCTCGAAATTGCGGGACATCGCAAAACATTACCGGAAGTCGACGTGACCTTTCTACCAATCAAAAGCAATCTGCCGCCCGCACACGGCCCTTTGAAAGGCTCACCTTTCAAGCAAGCCCTCATGCTTGCATCTCGCGCGGATGTATTCAATGCCAAAGATCGCGTCTACGGCATGCTGGAGATACCAAGTCTGCCGAAGCTAGACATCACGGTAGACTACGACAAGTCCGTCGGCACCGTGTATCGCGAATTTGCGCAAGCAGCAATTGAAAAGGGACGTTCGCTCGATATTCTCTTTCTTGTCGACGGCGGTGGCCTCTCTCAGACAGACACGAATGGCAACCCGATTCCAGCGGAGAGCATGCCGAGCTGGGTCCCGGACTTTGGTGCCAAGCCAAATCGGCGACCCGGTGTGATTGAAGGAGAGTGGTACGCGAGCGGTGACAAGCGGGGCTTTGAGTGGAGGCATTACCCAGCGGTTCAAGGAGACACGCTGACTTGCTGGGGTTTCGTGGTGGAGAGGGTGTCTGGCGTTGGGGCGATCAATCCGAAGGATATAGAGAAGAACCATATCCGTCCGCAACCTAGATTTCAGACTGGGGTTGTGCAGCCTAGGCCGGGAAGTGTGATTCATTGCTATCCGAATGGAGATCCGGAACAGGATAGGATGGATGCGAAGATAGAGAGCATGATTGATCCGCCCGATTTTGTGGACCCGACTCAGCTGTATGGGGGGAGGGAAAACAGGTTCCCGGATAATGATCAAGATCCGATATTCTATTGGGTCTTCTGCGGTGGTACGACGCTGAGTGGTGGGAAGGCGCCTCCAGAATTCGGATGCCTCACGCGCTCAATGCCTGGTATGTGCAAGTTCCCATTCGGTCATACAGCAGCTTAAATATACTCACCGACGTAGTCTCTGAGCCTCCACCCTCCCACCCCCACCACCGAAACTGGCACTTCGTCAACGCCAACGCCTCCCTCCTCATCCGCAACCGTCCCCTTTCATCCTGGTTCGCACCAGAACCCAGTCGCCCGCCCGCTGATACCAGCAAAGTCGCCGCAGTCATGCAGTCGATGCAAGCTCGCACATTCATGCGACGCCCTATCGTAACGGCCTCAGGGCTGCTGGGCCTCGCACCTGTGATCGCGCAACCAGGCGACTGCCTTCTGATCTTGATTGGCCACGGCGTGCCGGTGCTGGCGAGACCTTGGGTACTGGGCCATGAGCCGGGTGGAAGGGAGGTTGTGGTGTGGAAGATGCTTGGCGAGTGCTTTGTAGATGGAATGATGGAGGAGGAGATGATGAAGAGGGATATCTGGAGTTATCGCAAGGAGTTGGAGCCGTTGCATTTCATATAGCGTGCTTTATCATCCATGACTGTTCAGGCGATATTTAATGATTTGATGTTTGTCGGTCGTGTCGAGATTGACCTCATGTTGATGTGAAGCCGGCATGTGACGCGCGGATATGTGGACTAGCGCCAAGCCCTTTTCGCGCGCTCTAATTGGCGCGCCTTGGACATTTTCTGAATCTCACTCACGCCCGCAACACTGAGCCTTCCACGCTTCACACCAGCACACACGACACGACACACGCAAACACCCCAAAACCAAACCACACATATTCGTCATGCCCATCTCCAAGAAAGACCGCGTACGCCACTCACTCACCCCACAGAATCTGTCCCAGGAGCTGACATTTTGCAGATCGCGCGTGAGCACAAGAAAGCCGATAAGGAAGGCACCCGCGCGCCCGTCAAGGCCAACGGCCTGCCCGTCAAAGCCCCCAAGCCCACTTCCATAGTACGCAAACCCACAAAAGCGTGGAATAGAACGTGCTGATATAAGCGTGTTTGCAGTGCCAGAACTGCCGCCGCGAGATCATCAACACGAACAAACAGCAGCTCATCGACCACGCCACGAGTCACGATGCCAAGACGTGGCCCAAGGAGAAGTGCTGGCCGAACGACTTCTAAGGAAATGGTGAATAAGGTGGGGAGGGAGGGCTGTGAAGAGTGAGGAGGGCAGGACAGCAGAGGCAGATTTTCACGAATATGATACCCAATGATGATGACGGCTGTGCAGAAGCAGTGCGCGAACGAGTGCTTTTGTTCATCTGGTTGAGACCATGTGCTGTTTGGTGTGCGGAAAGAGTAGAGAGGCTTTTCTCGCCATGAGGCTGGCAAGGTGTGCTTGCCGCACAGTCTCTGGAGGCGAAGACTAGGTGTCTCTTCCAGCATGAGCTTCTTTCTTCTCAGCAGTTTGCATCACGCCACGCCGTTCCCAACGCTAATTCTCTATCATTTGGGCAGCTGGGTACAAACGCAGCTCACGGGTATGAATTATGGGAGCATAGCTGAGCGGGGCAAGTCACATTCCGGCAGTGATATCCTGGATGATTACGCAGAAGTGACTGTATTGGAGTCAACTTCATGGATTGCCTCACTGATTCTGGCAGCTCATATGCACGACCATCCGTGTCGTTGTACAATCTACATACCTTGAGACAGAAATGTCATATTGTGACAATATCAATCGGAGCATCTGTCAACTGACGGCCGCGCAGATTTATGTGTCGAGAAAAGAGTTTCCAGCGCTCAAAAGAGGAGCACGCGAAACAATTGTTGCATTGCATTGCCCTATTACTCTTTAGTAAGTAGGCTGAGTAGATTCTGCCGCCGAGCTCACAACAAGGCTGACACAGTACTTCATAATTGCGGCCTCCCTCAGTTTAGCGGAGGACTCATTCCAACGCTGCGCCTACATGGGTGCAGTGCATGCATGGAAAGAAGACACTCAGTGCAAGCACTATACAGAGAAGATCACGGTCAATGTCGAGCAAAGAAAATCACGGTCAATGTCAAGCAGAGAAGATCACGGCCAATACTGACCTACGACCGACTCGAATTCACATGGCGAATATCCTGAGCATCCGCCGCATTTTTCACATTAGCAATCAACACATCACAGCAGCACTAAAACGAGCGTCCAAATGTAAAACCAAAGTAAAGTCTATTCTTGCGCGGATTACATTACACCGTACTCTGACCCATAAAAAAGTTGAAAGAGAGGCGCCGAAGCACCTACGAAGTCGCCGGACACGAAGCTCGGGGTACGACAGTGAAAGAGTAAAAGATTGCCTGCGGGATACCGTTCTGCTGTCCCCTGGGCACCGCCAGTTGCACGAGATTATTCTCGATATCATTCGTGGAGGAGAAGTTGTTGAGAGTGAACGAGCCAGTTTTAGCAGTGCAATCCAGCGTCTGGTCCGCCTTGATGGAGCAAACCACGGGTGGGTATGTTGTTGGCTGTAGGTCGGCCCTGAAAGATTCGACTGAGCGGATATTGGTTCGCTGCGTGTTGGCCGTTTGCAAAGTAACGACATTTCCGTTGTCTAGGGAGAGACGACCGGCACTGTTAAGCTTGAAGAGTGAAGTGAGAATGCGGTTCGCTCCAGTGCCAGCTCCGACTTGGAAGTTGACTTGGCCGGCGAAAATGCCGGCATAACGTCCGCTCGTACGGAAACCGGGAGTTGTGAGTTTCAGGCAGAAGAGCGCACCGGGTGCCAGGGCCGGGCTTGAGGGTGTAGGGGTGGGTGTGGGAGTGGCAATGGGAGTCGGGGTGACTGCTGCTGGGGATGAAGGCACAACAGGTGGTGTGACGACGGCACTTGGAGATGGCGAGGGAGTGGGAGTAGCGGCAGGCGACGAGGGTACGACTGGTGGGGTGACGACAGCACTCGAGGATGCTGCCGGCGTTGGGGTCATAATTTCACTCGGAGACGCGCTTGGGGTGGGAACCTCAACAACTACGCTGGAAGACGGTGTTGGTGTCGGTACATCGACTACGCTGGAAGACGGTGTAGGAGCCGGCTCAACAACGCTGGAAGATGGCGAAGGAGTGGGTTCCTCGACGACACTGGAAGATGACGAAGGAGTGATCTCAACGACGCTGGAAGATGGCGAAGGAGTGATCTCAACGACGCTGGAAGATGGTGTTGGTGTTGGTTCCTCGACTACACTGGAAGATGGCGAAGGAGTGGGAACCTCGACAACACTGGAAGATGCCACGGGAGTAGCTGAAGGCGACTGCGCCGGCGCCTGGCTCAAGCGACCAGTCCACACATAGTCCACCACAACACCCTCATTGAGCACGTTCTTAAGATAGCACGAGCCATACACGAACGAAACATCAACGCAAGAGTCCTCAGCGGCACATGCATCCATGCACGTCTCGAAAGTAGTGGAACCAAGAGACTTGAAATCACCACCAGCGTGATCGATGCCGCATTCAATAGTGAAGACTTTGCCGCTCATGGACGTGTAGGACTTGCCGTTGTCGGCGTTGCCCTGGCAGGTCAAGGGTGTTGGGCCGGCGGGAGATGGGCTTGCTGAGGGCTGTGCGGGAGTTGGGCTTGGTACTGGTGCGGGTTGGACGTTGAGCTGCTGGGCGGTCCAAACGGATCCGGCGTCCACGAGGGTGGAGACAGTCTGCTTCAGGTAACATGCGCCGTTGACGTAGCTGATGGAACCATATGTTAGCTTTGAGGAGAGTAAAGGTCGACAAGAATGGTGAGACTTACGAGACATCAATGCATTGTGCGTTCGCAGCACAGGCATCGATACAGCCCTCGAAGGTTGAAGTCGAAGTGGACGCCAGGTCGCCGCCAAAGTACTCCCGGCCACAGATGATCTTGAAGTCTTTACCACCCGCGGTGTATGTAGCTCCATCGCTCTTGTTGTCGACACAGCTCAAGGAGTTGTCCGTGGGAATGACGTTCCGCTTGGCAGACCAGACGCCAACGTTAGACACAGCAGGCGTGACCTTGTTCTTCAAGTAACAAGCCCCATTGACGTAGGCGAGCGTGACGCAAGCCGAGTTGGGTTCGGCGTCGCATGCAGCGAGACATTCCCCGAAGGATGCTGTCCCCACGTACTTCAGATCACCACCGGCGTAGTCCTGGTCGCAGACAACGTCAAAATCCCCGTATGAGAAGGTGGCGCCTGTTTCTTTTCCGGCACAGGTAGGCTCGGTATCTTGGCGAGGGACACGCTGTGGCAGCGATGCACCGAGGACTGCCGTCGAGATGGATGAGACTAGGAGGGTGGAGTACAACATCGTGGAAAATCGAGATAGAGGATTGATGACTCAGAAGAAGAGGCAAGAGGCTACACAAGAGCGAGTGTGTTGATCAACTTGAGGTTTCCCAGCATCGAGGAAGCCATGTACTTTTGTACCTCACGGCAGGGCATCTTGATGTCAAGGTCTGGACACTGCTCCAAGCCACGACGTCCAGCATCTTCATCATTCAGCTGAGACAACTGAGCATTTCGAGCGCCACGATATCGTTCCTGAAGATCCAGATCGCCTTTTTAGTGTTTGAAGGCCCAAATGGTAGTCGCGCGTTGCTCCAGATCTGTGCATGGGCCGCCAAAAGTGGAAATTAAGATCGGAACTAGATGTGAGGCTGAAGAGCTAGCACAAGGCTGCGGCGATCCCGCGAAAGAACAAGCCTCACGCCAGCCCTCGGAGCTGCTTCCGTCAAAGGCTTTATCGGGACGTCGCTTGTTCCCGCTGGTCCAGCCTCGTGGTCTGAAGGCCATGCGACGATCAATAGGGAAAAGCACACGTCGGAAAAAGACACTTGACACGCTTCGAGATGCATAAGCGAGTTGCAAGAAGCGAAGCAATACCAATCCATGTGCAAAGCTGAGAATTGACTTGAACAGGCTCAACAAGCAGTGTTTAAGTTTGCACTTCTCCGCGATCGAGCGCGCAGACCGTGACACATGTACAACCACCCCGGCGAAAGCTAGAATCAATCCCATCGCCAGCAAAAGTACCCGTAACAACTCCCCCACAATCGCGCAGTAAAATGGGTCACCTTCGGGACCCGTCTGACTTGAGTGAACAGATCGGGTGCAGACAACAACGGCGTGAAGTAAGCCTTAGCAGATTTGGCATGAGCTTTCGGTGCAGAAGCAGAGCTAGTCAAACACGTAAAAGAACTTCTTGCCGCTATCTTTCCAGCGCTAGAAGAAGCGACGGAGTTGCTAGTCGAGTAGTCGCCCAGACTTGTAGATGGGGAAAGCGACGCTGGGTCTGTCGCAGACGACACTTCACTCACCTTGCAGCGCGAGACCGTCTGATTCCAGCATCTTGACATGTTCTGCTAAAACGCTCATCTCACTGTTGACTGTCTCGCAATATGTGCTAGGCTCCAGGAGCTTTGAACGAGAGCATAGGAAGATGTGACGATCTGCTCGCATGCTTTTGCGACACAGCCCTTATAATGAAAACACCCATATATTTGACGCGTTCCCTCTAACCGCCCTCTTAGATACACTGCTCCACGCGAGATCGACGCAGCACTGGGCCTTGATCTCGGAGTCGCCTGGGACCAGAAGATGCGTGCTTTTGACGCTTCGAACCTAGAGCGGATACACTGCGCGCTCAAACGATGAGCGCAACGCCATCAAAAGCGCCTGCCATGACGCCGCGTAATATCAGAACAGGGGCAACAATCTTGTGCAAATTGAACCGGGACCTGTCACGCAGCAGAGCGCAGAACGTGTGTCGTACGACGCACTCTGAAGTGTGTTATACGATGCGGTATCTATCCACGCGTATGTACAGAGCTAGTAGGTATTGACGGCGCTCTCATTTGCGACCACAACCGCGTTCGTTCCTTCCAGTAGAGATATTGTCGTTTTGTTTTTCTTGCGTTGCTGAGAGCGGCTTCGTAGTCAGGTCAGGGGCTCGATACCTGGGTGTTGATTAATCGATACTTCTTGCTTTTTTGATTTGCGCCTCGCAAATTTCCATAAACGTCTGCTGACTTTCCAGAACGCCAAAGTTCGAAGGCAATGTCAAAATTGTGCGTATTATTGCCGGTGAGGTTCCGAGTAATGGGCGATTGGGCAAGCGAGTACTGTCGACTGCCTTGGGAAGACTGTATTTCTCAAGGTCGAGCAGGATTTCGAAAGGCAGACAGCGACAAAAGAGTGCAAAGGCACAAAATCAAACGCTTTCAACATCATGCTTGACCTCGAAGCATTAGAATTGGTAACACAGTCTGGAACGTCAACTTCGAGCATAATCGTAGTATCTACATTCCGTGATCAGACTGTCCTCCGTCTTTCTTTCACCTTCTTGAGTTTTCTCCTAAACATTTCTGCTTTACTCTCCCTCCTCCCTGTACATATTGCCTCTCAGACGCAAGTAAGATCAGCAGTACCCCGCTCAATCCTACAACGCTCAGTCAGTCGTTACAATGGTTTCAGCCACATACATGCATAACGACTTGGGCTAGTGACTGACAGGTGACAGACACAGATTGGAAGAGATCCCTTCATCTATCGAAGTAGCAGTGATGAAGTAATGTTGAGTTAATAGTATCAGCAAACCTGTACTGCATCTATGAATGTCCCCCAACTCTACAATCCATCCTCGGAATTCATCTCCATCTGCAACTCCCTCTCCTCGAAAAACTCAATCGCGTCCCTCTCATACTCATCCAGATTCTCATACCCCTCATGGTAAAAGCCCTCATCATCTTCGTCATTCTCCTCAGCTACCAATAAGTCAATATCATGAACATATCGACTCCACACAGCATCGTCACTCCTCGCCCACCCCTCACCAATGCCGCGCAAATCGTGGTATACTATGCGCTGAGGGTTGAAATGTGCAGAGTCAGACTATGCTCCGCCGCTGAGCAGGTACTCGATCGCGCCCTGGACGTTGCCGCCGCTTCTCCGCAGCGCCGAGACGTTCCGGTCGAACTCGTAGAAGCCCATCTCGTTGAGTTGCGCGAGTTGGAACTGGTAGATTTCCTCGGGCGGTCGGTTGTCTACGGGTGCTGCTGGCGCTGCTGGAGCACCGAAACCGCCTCCCCCGCCCATGAGCGCTGCGAGAGGATTTGCACCGCCTGCTCCAGCGCCGCCGAACGCGTTCACACCTGCACTACCACCGCCAGGGTTCATCATCTGCATCATTTGCTGCATAGCTTCTGGGTTCTGCATCATGTTTCGTGCCATGTCTGCGATGGGATTCGCGCCACCTTGACCCTGCTGTGCGCCGCCGAAGATGTCACCGAAAGGGTTCGCGGCTGGGTTTTGTGCTGATGGGTTGTTCGAGTCTGTGCCAGCGTTCTGCTGTTGAGCGAAGGGGTTTGCGCCTCCGGTGAAGAGGCTAGCAAATGGGTTTTGTTGTGCACCGCCAGCACCAGGTGCTGTCGCCGGCTGGTTCGGTGTCGCTGTGGCACCCGTCTGTGGTGTATTGTCTGTGGCACCGGGGGCTGGGAAGTTCGATCCGGCGCCACCCTGTCCGTTTGCGTTCATGGCGCGCTGCATGTTGAGTTGCATGCGCATCATATCTGGGCTGAACATCATGCGGCGCGTCTCGGGGTTGCGGATCATCTCCTGCAGCATCGGGTTGTCGCGGATCTGTCACATGTTAGGAATGTTCAGTGAGGAAAAGAAGGGAGGCGGTACCATGGGGTTCTGCATCATCATGTCGACGACGGCCGGATTGTTCATGGCCTCGTTCATCTGCGACAGGAAGTTGGGGTCGTCCATCATCTGCAGCATCGCCTCTTGTGTCGGCGGTGCGCCCATCTAGGAGGTGTTAGCACTAAGTCGACCTTGTGGCATGGGTGTATACTTACGCCTCCATCTGCGCCAAACATGTCCATACCAGGCAGGCCGTGGAAGCCGGCGTACCGCGCACCCGTCAGGCCGGCGAGAGGCCCGTTGCCCGTTCCAGCTGCTATGTTGGCGGGCACCTGCGGCGTCGGTGTGCCGGTTCCGGTGCCCGTCGATGTACTTGATGCGCCCTGGTTGGCGGGGTTTTGTCGTGCGTTGCTCGCGGCGCCCTTGACCAGGTGAATTGTGTGGCCGTCCTTAATCTTGACGCCGCCGAGGGTGTCGTGGTCCTTGAGCACGCGGCCTGAGTAGATCAGGCGTTGCCGCTCGGGCGCGATGTCGGCGTATTCTGATGTGGAGAGCTTCGTCTTGAGGTCGCCGACCGTGGTGGCGGCGGGCAGTGTGAGCACATGCTTCTGGTCGTTGGCGGCCTTGACGTTGAACGTGACCTGCGGGTCCTCGGTGGACGCTGTGGCGGCGTCGTCGGCCATGTCTGCAAGCGATGTGGTGTTTCGAACTTCGAGGTAGCGATAGAAGGTGATAGGATTCTTGCGGATGGTTGAGGAATACTACAAAAATGGGCGGCGAGAGTGTTGTTGCGTGTAGGAAATTTTATTTGTAGGTGAGTGTTTGCAGTTACAGGCAGCTGGAACCGTAGTTCGACGCAGTTGGCAGGCGGCAGAACATCGTCACTTCCCTGCGTCATTTTAGCCCTGCACTCAGCCGCGACTGACTAAGCGAGCTTGCCAAGGCGCGTAGGTGGGGCAGGCGCAGCTGCAGAGAGCGGAAGTGGATTGCTGGGTTCTGAGGGCCGAGGCATTTCGCGGGCGGAGAGTCGTCGAAGCAACGTCTCCCGGCGCCATCATGGAGCTTCGATTGACATACAAACTTCATCTGGAAGCTATCCCTCTTGATACGAGCTGAACATACTCACCAATCGAAGCTGCAAATCAAATCATCATAGCTACCACGCCGTTTCATTTCACTCAACCTCCACGATGAAGGGCATCCAGATCAAGGAATATGTAAAGGTAGCTTACAACCTCAACCCCATCAGAAATCAGCATTAACACCCCCAGGGCCCAGAAGACCTCAAAGTAACCTCCCTCCCCACCCCGACCCCCAAGTCCAACGAGTACCTCATCGCCATCCACGCCTCGGCCACAAACTTCTTCGACCTGCTCCAGATCCGCGGCAAATACCAGCACCAGCCCGCCTTCCCCTGGGTCGCCGGCGCCGAATTTGCTGGCGTCGTCCTGCAAGCGCCTTCATCTGGGAAGTTCAAGGCAGGCGACAGGGTCTTCGGCTCCGGCCAGGGCGGCTATGCGACGCACATTGTCAGCACAGAGGAGCGATTGAAGCCTGTGCCCGAGGGCTGGAATTTCGCAGACGCAGCTGGTCTGTTCGTCACAGCGCCGACGAGTTATGCCGGACTTGTCACGCGCGCTGGCATCAAGAAAGGTACATGACATACCCCCTCCACACTCTCCACAAGCTAATCAATAATCACAGGCGACTGGGTCCTCGTGCACGCCGCAGCCGGCGGCGTCGGTCTCGCAGCCGTACAAATCGCCAAAGCATTCGGCGCAACTGTCGTCGCTACAGCAGGCACAAAACACAAACTCGACGTTGCGCGCTCCTTTGGCGCCGACCACGCCGTCGATTACCGCCAAAAGGACTGGCCCGAGCAAGTCAAGAAACTGACGCCCAAGGGCCGCGGCGTCGACATTGTCTACGACCCCGTCGGCCTCATCGCTCAATCCATGAAATGCACCGCGTGGAACGGGCGGCTGCTGGTCATTGGCTTTGCGGCTGGCGATATCGAGAAAATGGCGACGAATCGCATCTTGCTGAAGAATGTGTCTGTTGTGGGACTGCATTGGGGCGCGTACGCCGTCAATGAGCCGGAGATGCAGGACGTGGTGTGGCAGGGTATCTTCGACTTGGTCAAGGCAGGCAAGTTTAAGGGCACGGCGTACACCGATCGCGAGTTTGTGGGGCTCGAGAGTGTACCGGGTGCGTTGAAGGCGCTAGGCGCGAGGGATAGTTGGGGTAAGGTTGTTGTGAAGGTACCGCAAGAGGGAAGCAGCAAGATGTGAGTAATGCGTCGCGACCGCAACGGTGCATGCAAGTACATCCAACATCAGGAGTCAGAAGATAGTACATGCAAACTTTGCACGCCAGAATAAATGCTTCACGCTGCTCTTGAGCGCCAAAACAGCCTACAGATTCCCTATCAATGCTTCAAGTTACTCACGCGCACATCTATGCACAGCATCGTGTCTACCACCAGACATCGAGCAAGGATAAAAACAAAATCAGGGCCTGCATCTGATCCTGAAGAAAATACGATGCGGGAAATGAGAGAGGAAAGGTGAATAAGAAGAGATAAAAGCGGCTCAGCGTGCAGACTTGGAAGTAAGAAGTTCAATTTGCTGGCTTGGGGGTCTTCAGTATCGCTTCGATGTGTGTGGGCGGTAGGTCTTGAGGAGTCTGTATATTTCGTGATGAGTAATTCGCGAAGGCCTGCGAACGACACTCCAAACGGGCGCTATCATGAACCAGGAGCTTCTTCAGGCGAAAGGAGGAAGTGTCGTGAGGAGAATGGACAACGTTCTGGAGATGAAGATGTGGGGCATGTGGACCCGCACCACGTGCGACCGCGTTTACGCTTTCCTAGCTCGTCGCGTCTCACCAAGCCTCCACCACCAACATCTCCAAACACCACTCAGCACACACCTCACATCACATCTTATTGTTCAGCTTCTGTGCGGCTTCTTTGCCCGGCACAGCTCCCAATCGAACCCCGGCAAAATCGGCATTCGCACTCACTCAAGCATCTATCGCGCGCCCTACACGTCTCGTCGAGCAATTGCTCCCATCGGTCCGCGATGCCTCCAAGAATGTCACCGGACGAGTACCAAGAACTCGGAAGAAGATACTACAAGCTCAAACAATACGAGAAGGCTATAGAGACATTCACGCAGGGCATCGAATCTGACCCCACATCCAGCCTGTACGACCATCGCGCAGCCGCATACGACCGGCTCGAGAATTACGATGCGGCGGTACGAGACGGCCGAAGCATGATCAAGCAATACAAAGAGGACGTCAAGGGCTATCTGCGAACAGCAAGTGTGCTTGAGAAGATGGGTAAGCTCGATACGGCGCTCGCCATCTACAAGTATGGCATGAAGAACGTGCCGGTAGGAGACAAAAATTTCAAGGTACACTTCTGGGCGCCCTTCTGGCGATTCCCACTGATGTTTTTCAGCTTCTACAGCAACTGCACGACAAGATGACACGCCAGCTGTCCCCCGCAAAGTCCGTCGATCCCCTCACCGTCCTTCCCGTCGAACTGGCCGAGATGGTCCTCGAATACATCACCTTCCGCAACACGGTCAACTGCATGCGCACCAGCAGAGGATGGCGAGACTACATCGCGAAGTTGCCCAGGCTGTGGCTGCACCTCGATCTCTCAGGCGCGCGCAAATTCGTGCCAAAGTCTTTCGTCGCCCAAGCCGTGCGCCGTTCCCAAAATCGCCTGAGCAAGGCCACCATACACCGCTTCGAGCACTTTGACGTCTTGAAGAATGTCGCAAAGTGCTGCAGAGAGCTAGCGGATCTCGAATTCATAAGCGTGCCACATGCCATGTCGTCAACACTGATTGACATCGTGCGATGCGCCCCAAATCTCCAGAGATTTGTCATACACCCAGAGGTCTCGCCAGATACAGTGACTCGGATCATGCACAGCCAGCCGAACCTCAAACATGTCGCCTTCAATACCGTGCAGTCCTCTCGGCACCCAGCGGACTTCAAGGGCCCTTTTCCAGCATTGGAGTCTTTCAGCATCAACATGGTCGACAGATCGAGCGGCTTCTCAAGAACCTTGTGTTCGCTGCTGCAACATACGACCAATCTTCGATCGCTCACGATTACGAATGCATCTTTTCTTTTGGGAACGCTGGAACCGTTTGCTTCCTTACCGCTAACAAGTCTTGTCTTGCGACGTGTAGACTTCTTCGGTGAATCTCTACCCAAGTTCCCCAACTCGCTTCAAACATTGGTGTTTGAGAGTGCTTATTCCATATCGCTGGGAGACTTTGGTTTGGGACTCCTACGTTCATGTCTGCCCGTTTTGACGCTCTTGAGCCTTGCCGGACTAGATGATCTGGAGGCATCTAGCCTCGGTGACTTCCTCGATCAGTACTGCTCGGGCGAACCTAATGATCCAGTAGTGGAGCTCGAGGATGCAGCACCATTGCAATCTCTCGCAATTCGTGGTCTGCTGCTCAGACCAGCAGATGGCCTTTTCAAAGACACGACAGGCATCCTCGCTCAATCGCCGCGCATACTCACACCGGCTCTCAAATCGCTCGACATCTCGACGATGCCTTGCAACGATGCAGAGATTGAGCATCTACTCGGGTATGACACAGGCCTGACAAGTATCGACCTCAGTTCTACGCAAATATCAGGCGGGTCAATCAAGAGGCTGGTGGATAAGCTGCCGAAGTTGAAGATAATCAGGGCGGACAACTGCATAAAAATCAGTGGCCGAGATGCGATTGAGTATGCGAGGACCAAGGGTGTGACTGTGCATTGCAGCATGGACGAGGGTAGGGGGAGCAGGAAAATCAGATACGGCTAGAAGTTTAAGTAGACATTATGCATCGTTGCTTCGAACAGTCTGAGAGCAGGTATCTACGAAGGCAACGCTTCGCTCAATTGCCTTTGATGCAGCAGCGCGGTGGTGGTAGGAAAGCTTCCTCTACGCAGCCCAGCCAACACCATACCTGCGCGAGTTGACGAGCAGCCAAGAGCGAAATATTGCGATGCGACAATCAATAGTCGGTCTTTACCACGTTCGGTCTGGCACAAATCGTTTTCAATGTTCATCTCCGCCGTCGCACGGCTGATGTCATGGTTCTTTCGTTGCGAGGGGCAGCCTCGCGGTCTCAGCTCGTCGTCGCCCAGCCAACCTAAGCGTAAACAAAGTCATACTTAATGCAACCACGACTCTCATACTGCCACACTTTTTAGTACCACACACCTTACTCTCTACACTCCGCACCCTCAATCTCCATCTGCATCTCCATCCGCATCTGTATTCCGCAAGCAAGCGTCTACTTTCGAATCAATACTACCAGCATCGATTACAGCATTGTCTAATACTAATCTTTACCACCAAGCAGCATAACCAGAAAATCATACTGTGAGTGCATGCAGCCACTTCCGTTAGTAATTTCTCTAATACTAGTCCAGCAGAGAGCTATCGCAATGGCAAGCACGGCAGTCCTGACTCCGGTCAAGAGTCGCTCGTCGGTCTTCTCGACCCGTACCGCTGGCGGACGGATGCCATTGACGCCCTCTCCTCGCACCCCACGAACACAGACTCCCGATGTGCAGGCACACGAGTCGATTCATGGCGGCAATCTCATGTCCCGCTTCCAGCGCTCCGTCACCAAGACCAACCGCGACTCGCCCAAGTCCAACATCGCCCGCGCCACACACTCGCCGCGCCGGCTAGAGCTTGGTGTGTCGGAATGGGCGCTCACAAGCACCGCCACTACGACTACCAGGACACCCGCCAAGTCGAAGAAAGACACTACCATCCGCGCACGCCCCACCAAGACGCGCATTACATACAACGCCGCCGACCGCTTCATCCCCAACCGGACTGCAAGCGAGGCCCTCATCAACGTCGGCACAGGCAAGCTCGACCACGACCAGCGCCCCAAGTCGAGCTCTACCAAGGACGGATCTACAGTACTTGCGAGCGCTGCGAGTGCGTTTGACCTTGGTGGCCGCGGATCGGAGGAGGATGTCACACTCTCGCTTGAAGGCCTGAGTCTAGAGGATGAGGATGAGGAGGTTCGCACACGCTCAAAGGCACCAGCCGGCGCCGCAGCATACCAGTCGTCACTTGCCTCAGCATGTGGCATCAGCACAAACACCCGCATTCTCGCATTCAAGCCCGCGCCGCCAGAGTCCTCCAAGCCCATTGACCTGCGCTCGCAATACAACCGCCCACTCAAGGCCGCCAGCAGCGTCAACGCACAGAGCCGTCGCCGCATTCCTTCGGCACCAGAGCGCGTCCTCGATGCTCCTGGCCTCGTGGATGACTACTACCTCAACCTGCTCGACTGGTCATCTGGCAACCAGGTCGCCATTGGCCTCGAGCGCTCAGTCTATGTCTGGTCCGCCGACTCTGGCTCCGTGTCCTCGCTGCTCGAGTGCCCGGCCGACACCTACATCTCGTCTGTCAAGTGGTCAGGTGACGGTGCCTACGTGGGCGTCGGTCTCGGTACGGGTGAGGTGCAGATCTGGGACGTGGAGGAGCAGACCAAGCTCCGCAGCATGACCGGCCACGAGACTCGTGTCGGTGTCATGGGATGGAACAAGCACCTCCTCTCCACCGGGGCCCGCTCGGGCCTCGTCTACAATCACGATGTCCGCATCGCCCAGCACAAGGTCGCCGAGCTCGTCTCCCACACCGGTGAGGTCTGCGGTCTCGAGTGGCGCGCCGACGGTGCCCAGCTCGCCACTGGCGCCAACGACAACATGGTCAACATCTGGGACGCACGTGCGCTCACCGCTCCCAAGTTCACCAAGACCAACCACCGTGCCGCCGTCAAGGCCATCTCATGGTGCCCGTGGCAGTCGAACCTCCTCGCTACCGGCGGTGGCTCCAACGACCGCCAGATCAATTTCTGGAACACCACCACCGGCGCTCGCATCAACAACATTCCCACCGACTCCCAGGTCACCAGCCTCCGATGGAGCACTCACTACAAGGAGATTGTCAGCACCGGTGGCTTTCCCGACAACAGCCTCTCCATCTGGAGCTACCCCACCGGTGTCAAGAACATGGAGGTTCCTGCCCACGACTCTCGCGTCCTCCACAGTTGCCTCAGCCCCGATGGCCAGATGCTCGCCACCGCTGCCGCCGATGAGTCGCTCAAGTTCTGGAAGATCTTCGAGAAGAAGCCCGGCCAGCCCTCCGTCGCCGCCGCCGGGTCTGCTTCCATGAAGCCCAGCGTCGTCAAGCAGATGAACATCCGCTAAGTTCGTGGTTGAAATCGAGTGAGAAGGGTGCGTGACTAGGCGCACAGGGAGGAGAGAAGCATGTCCCGCACAATATCAACACTACTGCGGCTATGCACAACAACACTACCGGCTTGCGCGAAGAGGTCGGCATCACATCCATCCAGCTCTACGCGCAACGGTAAGTTGGTAAGTATCACATCTCGGTTTGGGTATGTGACGCGCTCCTCTGCCCAGAGGACCTCCACATCATTCCCTCGGAATCAATTGGCAAGCATCTTCGGCTGGGTCCCATGGAATTTGAGTATTCTGCGAGGCGTCTCGGCGTTGGATACGATGTTCATGAATTTTACGACAAGGATACCTCAGTCTGCGTCTTTCGAG
>Ga0265798_10004935_pt1 | contig 18203 bp, 12 predicted proteins | sample P3T30metagenome_FD_192430 | JGI IMG/M metagenome (GOLD analysis project Ga0265798, IMG submission 192430) | Plant litter microbial communities from East Loma Ridge, Irvine, California - P3 T30 | ecosystem: Environmental > Terrestrial > Plant litter > Unclassified | place: USA: California... | reverse complement strand
TGGCATCCCGAATGGGACGTTGCAGCCAGCGCATCCAGCCGCGCATTCTTTTCACTTATCGGCCAGTCGCTTGGGACCTATCGGGACCGATGACTGCGACCGCTCGTTTGGTTCGCACGGAGATCGTCGCAGAGCGATCCACTAACAGGGACACTATCATGACTGCTTATCGTACCGCGTTGACGCTCGCCGCCTCGACCCTCGCCTTTGCCAGCGCGCAGGTAGCCCATGCGCAGGACGTGCCCGCGCAAACTACGACGGCGCCTGCCGCAGACCCCGCTGCGGCGCCCGACACGGGAGACGATATCATCGTCACGGGCACCCGCGCGGTTGGTCGGTCGCGGCTCGACAGCGCATCGCCGGTCGACGTGCTGAGTTCGGCCGCGATCCAGCGCCAGGGGACGACCGAATTGGGGGCCGCGCTGTCGGCGATCGCCCCCTCGATCGATTTCCCGCGTCCGTCGGCAGTCGATGGCACCGACGCGATCCGCCCGGCGACGTTGCGTGGTCTGTCGCCCGACCAGACGCTCGTGCTGGTCAACGGCGTGCGCGGCCATACTGCGGCACTGCTGAACGTCGGCGGGTCGGTCGGGCGCGGCTCGGCTGCGGTCGATCTCAATACGATCCCAACCGTCGCGCTCGATCGTATCGAGGTGCTGCGCGACGGGGCGTCCGCACAATATGGCTCGGACGCGATCGCCGGCGTCGTCAACCTGCGGCTGCGCGAGGCCCGGTCGGGCGGCGGCATGACGGTCAACTACGGCTTTTACAACACCGATATCGACACCGCGCGCGGCAGCCGCAGCACGAATGGCGAGCATGCGCTGACCGTGTCCGGCTGGCAGGGCATCGGCTTTGGCGAGGACGGCTTCCTGACCGTTTCGGGCGAGTATCTGGATCGCCAGGCGACCAACCGCGCCGACTTCGACACGCGCGCGCTGGTCAAAATCCCCGGGACGCCGGGTCGTGTGACCGGCCTCTTCGGCGATCCCAAGGTCGAGCAATACAGCATCTTCGCCAACGCCGGCACGACGCTGACCGGCACGTGGAAGCTGTACGGCTGGCTCGGCTATCAGGACCGCGACACTCGCAGTGCGGCTTTCCCACGGTTGCCGCTCGCGTCGGACCAAGTCGCCGTCGACCGACTGACCTTGGCAGGGCTGTCCGATGGGTTCCTGCCGCTGATCAATACCAAGTCGCGCGACGTTAACTCGGCCATCGGCATCAAGGGCGTGGTCGCCGACTGGAACGTCGACCTGAACGCCAGCTATGGCCGCAACAAGATCGGGTTCCGCACGCTGGACTCCGCGAACTATGCCTATGGCAGCGCAACGCCGCGGGACTTCTCCGACGGTGCGCTGATCTACGACCAGTACATCGTCGGGCTCGATGTCGATCGCAAATTCGACCTTCTGCAAGGTGTGAACGTGGCATTCGGACTCGAAGGCCGTCGCGAAGGGTTCAAGATCGAGCCGGGCGAACTTGCATCCTACGGGTATCCGGCTGCTGGCACAGTCACCGGCGGCGCGCTGTTGACGGCACCGCCGGGGGCGCAGGGCTTTGGCGGGTTCTCCCCGGCCAACGCGATCGAGCGGAGCCGCCGCAACGGCAGCGTCTATCTCGATGTAGAAGCGCAGGTGACGGACAAGCTACTGCTCGGACTCGCCGGACGCGGGGAGGATTATTCCGATTTCGGCTCGACCGGCACCGGCAAGGTTTCCGCGCGCTATGACTTCGCGCGCTGGTTTGCATTGCGTGGAACGGCGTCGACCGGCTTCCGCGCGCCGGCACTACAGCAGCAGTATTTCACGTCGGTCGCAACCGTCATTCAAAACGGAAACCCAGTTCAGACCGGAACCTACCCATCGGTAAGCCCCATTGCAGCTAGGCTTGGAGGTCTTCCGCTCGAGCCTGAGAAGTCGACCAATTTTTCTGTCGGTACCGTCTTTCGCTTTGGCGGGTTCGACCTGACCGTCGATGCGTACCGCATCCGCATCCGCAATCAGATCGGTCTTTCGGAGAACATCACCACGTCGCCGACCCAATCCGCCGCGGTCAATGCGCAGATCCTCAGCTTGCTCGCCGGATCAGGGGCAACGGCGGCGCGGTTCTTCGTCAACGGTATCGCCTCGACCACCAAGGGCATCGACGCCGTCGCGCATTACCGGCTGCCGACCGATGTTGCCGGGACGTTCGACCTGACGATCGCCGGCAACGTCAACGACGTGGACGTGACGCGCGTGCCGACATCGACCTCGACGCTCAACCCGGCACCGACGCTGTTCGCCCGCAACCGCATCGAATCGTTGGAGAACGGTACGCCGGGCGAGAAGGTCACCGGCTCGATCGACTGGTCGCTCGACCAGCTCGGGGCGCTCGCCCGCGTCACCTATTATGGCGACGTGACTCAACCCGGCACGACCCCGGCCGGCGACGTGCACAGCGGCAAGCACCTGATCACCGATCTCGAACTCCGCTACCAGGCGAAGAAGGGCGCACAGATCGGGCTTGGCGTCAGCAACCTGTTCGACGTCTATCCCGACGCGACGAGCATCGCGAACAACCCGACCGGAGTGATCGGCTATCCCTATTACTCGCCGTTCGGGTTCAACGGCCGCTACGTCTACGCCCGTGCAGGCCTGAGCTGGTGATTAAATCATAGTCGCACGATAGGGTATTGCGTTCGACCGCATCGCTGGGTAGCTTTCGGTTCCAGGATCGATTTCGCGCACTGCGGTCGTAATTCTGCACTAGTCATCACGGAGACCATTCGATGAAGAAGATCACGATCGTGCCAATGATTGCAGTCCTGGCGCTTGGCCTCGCCGCTTGCACGAAGCCCGCAGCGACCGAGAACGTTACCGACATTCAGTCGAACACGGTCGTCGAAGATTCGGACGCGAATCTTTCCGCTGTCGATGGTATCGAGACGAGCAACTCGGCCGATCTCGAGAACTCGGCCGATTCGAATTCGAGCGGCAACGCACTCTGATCGATGACTTGAAAATGTAATGGATGGCTTGGTTCGATAATCGAACCATCTGTTCGAAGACTCGAAAGGCGACGTACTTTCCGTTTTAGGGAAGTCGTCGCCTTTTGTATTTTTGAGCAATCGAAGTACGTTTTCGACCCGCTGCATTTCGGCGCAATTTAAACTCTACTCACCGAAGCCGGCGAATAACTCTATTCCTATTTGATGAGTAGGTATTACAACGGGGTAACGTCAAGGCGAAGTGAAGCTCCCTAGACGGAACCTCGTGGTCCAGCGGATCCCCTCTGCTGGGCCACCATTTTTGAGCGCGAGCTTTGGAAGAGTTCGCGGCCTGCCGGCATCTGGCAGGGACCGTACTCTCGAGTATCCGCTATTAGTCAGCTGGTCTTCGGTACCGCGTTGGATCGACGTCCGCGCCAATAGCGGATCGCGGTCATCACCACCGCGACGACGACTGCGAAGATCGCAACGCCCGCCAACTTATGCTTTGGCATGATGCTGTGGACCGCGTCGAGCAGCGTATCCCCGAACAGATAGCCGATACCGGTGAACAGCACGCCCCAGACTGCCGCGGAGATCGCGTTGAGCATCATGAACGTGCGTGCGGGGACATGCGACGTGCCGATCGCGATCGGGCTGATCGTTCGCAGGCCGTAGAGGAAGCGGAAGCCGAGGATGAAGACGGTCGGATGGCGTTCCAGCGTGTCGAGTGCCTTGGCGAAGGCCGGCTTGGCGGCGATCTTGCGGACGCGAGCAGTGTCGCGGTAGCGGCGCCCGGCGAGGAAGAAGAGCTGGTCCGCGGCGAACGATCCCGCGACGGCCGCGGCGGCGCTGCCCCATAGCGGTAGCAAATGCTGGTGCGCCAGCACGCCGCCGGTCACGACCGCGGTTTCGCCTTCGAGCCCCGCACCCAGGAATATCGCGGCGAGGCCGTATTTGGCGATGAGCGTTTCGATCGACATCACTCGCTCTTGCCGCAGCGCGGAGTTCTCCGCCAGCATCATTTACCCGCCTCGCTACAGGCGGTTATCGACGTCGATGCGGGCTGCTACCGACCAAGATAATCCATCTTGCCGATCGGTACGCCGCGCATCCGCAACAGCGCGTACGCGGTCGTGATGTGGAAATAGAAATTGGGCAGCACGAACCCGAGCACGTAGTTCTGCCCCGTAAAGTCCAACGTCCGGCTGGGCGTGACGATCGTGACGACAGCATCCTCCTTGCCGTCGATCGCCTCGCGCGGCACGCCATCAAGAAACGCAACCGTTGCGGCGATGCGCTGCTGCAGCGCTGCGAAACTCGTTTCGTCGTCGGCCATCGCGATCGTCGGGACGCCGCCAAGCCGGACCATCGCGCCCTTCGCCGTATCGCTGGCGCGCTGGATCTGCGCGGTCAGTGGCGCCATGTCGGCGATCAGTCGCGTGCCGAGCATGTCCGCCTCGGCGATGCCGTGCTCCTGTGCATAGGCTTCGCCCGATTTCAGGATCGCCGAAAGACTAGCGAAACCGCGGCGAAATGCGGGGACGGTGAGGTCATAGAGCTGGGTCATGCGCGCAGGCGTAGGCGCGCAATCACGTCCGGTCGAGGAGGAACGCGGCGAGCTGGTTCCAGGCGGGCTGCTTTGCCGCGACGCCGATCGTGTACAGCGGGCTGCTGGAGGGAAGCGCGACGACGCTCGGTCCAGCAAAGTTCGGTCCGAGCATCTTCAGGCCCTGCTTGAGCGCGGTACCGCCGTTGAAGGCGACTGCGCGAAGCTTCGGTAATCGGCCGATGAGCGCGGCGATGTCGTTGCCTTCGGCGTCAAGGATCGCCGCGTCGCTGCTTCCACTCCGCCGCGCCGACCCGATCACGTCCCACAGCGCCACGCCGCTCGCACGCAACGCCGCCAGCCGATCCTCATAGTCGAGCGTCGCGAGATCGCGTCCGACGACCGGCGACATCAGTTGCCAGAACTGGTTCTGCGGATGCGCATAATAACGCTGCGCGGCAAGCGACCGGTCGCCCGGCAGGCTGCCCAGAACCAGAACCCGCGCTTCAGGATCGAAAACCGGCGGAAACGAGTGCTTGAGCGACATTAAGATCCCCGGGCTGTCACGACCGCAAGACTATGCGATACGCCGGTTATAACCTAGGGTCGGCACATATGGTCGCACCACGCGCGGTACGATCACAGGAAGGACTGCCACTTGGCACTGAACGGACAACTACCGGCGCTCGCACGGACCGGTATCGACGGGCTCGACGACATTCTCAATGGGGGGCTGACGCCGGACCGGATGTACCTCGTCGAGGGTACGCCCGGCACGGGCAAGACGACGCTCGGGCTCGGCTTCCTGCTCGCCGGCGCATCGGTCGGCGAGGCGGGTCTGTATATCACGCTGGCCGAGACCGAAGTCGAGTTGCGCGCGGTGGCGCAGACGCATGGCTGGTCGCTGGATCCCCTGACCCTGTTCGAGATGGTCCCGGCCGATGGCCTTGGCGAAGATCACGAACAGACGTTGCTGCATCCAAGCGAGGTCGAACTCGGCGAGACGATCCGCGACGTGATGGCGAAGGTCGACGAGCTTCGGCCGAAGCGCGTGGTGATCGACAGCCTGTCCGAACTGCGCCTGCTCGCGCAGAGCCCGATCCGCTATCGCCGCCAGATCCTCGCGCTCAAGCACTTCTTCTCGACGCGCGCCTGCACCGTGCTGTTCCTCGACGACAAGAGCGGCTCGGGCAGCGATCTCCAGTTGCACAGCATCGCGCACGGCGTCATCTCGCTCGAACAGACCTTGTCCGGGTTCGGCGCGCAACGTCGACGCCTGCACGTCGTCAAGATGCGCGGCGTTCGGTATCGCGGCGGCTATCACGATTTCGAGATCGAGCGTGGCGGGCTGTGCGTCTACCCACGCCTCGTCGCATCCGAACACGTCATGAAATATTCGGATGAGGCCGTTTCGACCGGGTCGACCGAACTCGATACGTTGCTGGGTGGTGGCTTGATTCCGGGTACCGCGACATTGCTGACGGGGCCCGCCGGTGTCGGCAAGACGACCGCCTCGGTCCAGTCGGTGATCGCAGCGTTGGAGCGGGGCGAGCGCGCGGCGTATTTCCTGTTCGACGAGCGCTTGCCGACATTGCTCAAGCGCAGTGCATCGCTGGGCATGGACCTGATGCCGTTCGTCGAGAACGGTCAGCTCGAGCTGCGGGCGATCGATCCCGCCGAGATGTCGCCCGGCGAGTTCTCAGGTGCGGTGCGGGCCGCGGTCGAGCAGCATAAGGCGAAGATCGTCGTGATCGACAGCCTCAATGCTTACCTTCAGGCGATGCCGAACGAACAGTTCCTGATCCTGCAGATGCACGAGATGCTGACGTATCTCGGTCAGAAGGGGATCGTCAGCCTGCTGATCCTCGGCCTGCACGGGATCACCGGGGACGTTCGATCCGACGTCGACCTCAGCTATCTGTCCGATACGATCGTCCAGCTCCGCTATTTCGAGGCGCATGGCGAGGTGCGGCAGGCTATTTCGGTCATCAAGACCCGCACCGCACGGCACGAACGCACGATCCGGGAGTTTCAGATCGGTAGCAACGGATTGTTGGTCGGCGAGCCCCTTCGCGAATTCCAGGGCGTGCTGACCGGCGTTCCGACATTCTCGGGTGAAGGAAAGACGTTGATGGCCAGTCGGATGGGGATGCAGGACTCGCGCGTCTGACATGGACGATCGCGTCCTGATCCTGGCGCCCCGCGGGCGCGATGCGGCAATCGCGTCGGACCTGCTCGGGCGGAATGACATCGTTGCCTACGTGTGTCGCGACCAGATGGACCTGATCGCCGAACTCGCAAAGGGCGCGGGCGCGGTGATGCTGACGGAGGAAGCTCTCGCGACCGAGGAAGTCGCCCCGCTGGCGGAATGGGTCGCGGCGCAACCCAATTGGGCGGATATCCAGTTCGTCGTGCTGGCCAACGGAACGCGGACGCCGCGCACGCCGCGTGCCACGCAACGCCTTACTGACCTGGGCAATGTCCTGCTGCTGGAGCGCCCGCTGCATGCCGAGGCGATGCTGGGTGCGATCCGGTCGGCGCTGACGGCGCGGCGGCGGCAATATGAGTTGCGCGACGTCGCGGTGACGCTCGAACGCGCGGTACTCGACCGGACCAGCGAACTCAGAACCGCGCGCGAAAGCCTGGAAATCGCGCTCGAAGCTGCCGGCATGGGAAGCTGGGACATCGACCTGACGACCGGCGAATCCCGACGGACGCTGCGGCACGATGCGATCTATGGCTATCCGGAGGGTCGGCCCGACTGGACGATGGAAACCTTCCTGAGCCATATCGACGTCAAACAACGCAGCACCGTCACGCGCGCAATGACCGAAGCGACGCGAACCGGCGTGATCGACGTCGAGTACCGCATCGATGCGGCCGACGGTGCGTCACGGTGGCTCGTCGCCAAGGGGCGGGTTCAGTATGACGATGCCGGCAAGGCGGCGCGGATGACTGGCGTGGTCTCCGACGTCACCGATCGCAAGGAGGCCGACGCGCAACTCGCGCAGGCGCAGAAGATGGACGCGATCGGCCAGCTGACTGGCGGCGTCGCGCACGATTTCAACAATCTGCTGACGCCGATCGTCGGCAGCCTCGACCTGCTCCGCCGGCGGCACAAGGACGACGAGCGTACGCAGCGGATGATCAGCGGCGCGTTGCAGGCAGCAGAGCGCGCCGCGACGCTGACCCAGCGACTGCTCGCGTTCGCCCGGCGGCAGGCTCTCCAGCCGCGCGCCGTCGATATCGGCGCGCTGATCGACGGATTGGTCGACCTGATGCGGCGCTCGCTCGGGCCGTCGATCGCAGTGACGATCGAGATCCCGCGGCATTTGTCGTCGGCTCGGGTCGATCCCAACCAGCTCGAACTCGCGCTGCTCAATCTGGCGATCAACGCGCGCGACGCGATGCCTGGTGGCGGCAAGCTAACCCTAACCGTCAGTGAAGTCGTCGTCGACGATCGCAACGTCGTCGGCCTCGCGCCGGATCGCTATGTCCGGATCGCGGCGATCGATACCGGCGTTGGCATGGACCGCGCCACGCTCGCCCGGGCGACGGAGCCGTTCTTCTCTACCAAGGGTGTCGGCAAGGGCACCGGGCTGGGACTATCGATGGTCCACGGCCTCGCCGCGCAGTCGGGCGGCACGCTCCGCCTGACCAGCGAGCCCGGCTCCGGCACCACCGTCGAGCTGTGGCTGCCGGCAACCGAGGAAGCGGCGACCGAGGCGGTCGAGAATACCGCGGAGCCGGTCATCGCGCGGCGTGCGGCGAAGGTGTTGCTAGTCGACGACGAGGATCTGGTACGCGCGGCGACCGCCGACATGCTGCGCGACATCGGCTATGTCGTGGTCGAGGTCCCCTCCGCCAGTCAGGCGCTGTCGGCAATCCGATCCGGTGTCGATGCGGACATACTCGTCAGCGATTATTTGATGCCGGGGATGACCGGCGGACAACTCATCACCGAACTCTGGTCGTCGGGCAATCGCATCCCGGCTTTGCTCGTGACCGGCTATGCCGCCGCGGGCGAGGATGTGCCCGAGGGCGTCACGCGCCTGTCGAAGCCGTTCCGCCAGACCGATCTCGCCGCGCGGGTCGACGAACTGCTGCGCCAGTCGCCGCCGGGCCGTCCGAAGCTGCGCGCGGTCGAGTGAGATCGCGGACCGGGTGAATACCCCCCGGTCCAATCTCCTTCGGGGTATCAGAAGCCCTTCTTCAACGACACGAAGAACTGCCGTGGCGCGCCAGCGAGCAACGTCTGGTTGTCACCGCTGGCGGTGAAACCATTCGATCCGATCGTCGAAATATACTTCTTGTTGGTAAGGTTGGTCACGTTGCCCTCGATCGCGACGCCGTGAAGCGCACCGTCGCCCTCGAAGCGGTAGCCAATGCTCGCGTCGACCAGCACGCGGCTCGGCACCGACTGGTCGTTGAGATAGGTGAAGTAACGCTTGCTCATGTAATCCGCGCCGACCCGGCCGGTGAAGCCCGACTGTTCGAGCACGATCTCGCCCTTGACCATGTGCTTGGGCGTATCGACGACGGTGTCGCCCTTGCGGACCTGGACCGAGCCGGAGGCGTCGGTGACCGTGTCCTGATATTCCGCGTTGGTGTAGGAATAGCTGGCGAACAGCGAGAGCGGGCGGAACACGCGGTAATTGGCGGAGACTTCCGCGCCGTACGTGCGCACGCTGCCCGCGTTGTTGAGCGTCGGCGCGTTGCCGAGGATGCCGACCCCGTTCGCAAAGGCGAGAAGGCGGTTCGAGAAGTCGACATAATAGGCCACTGCCGAGGCTTGGAACGGTCCGCTATGCAAGCGGACGCCGCCTTCAGCCGTCTTCGAGCGCTCGGGCTTGAGGCGCCCGCGGACGGCGTTGAAGCCGGCCTGCGTCGCCGCGAACGGCCCGGTGGTCGCCGACGAGACGAACGCGCGCATGTTCTCGGTATAGTCGGCAAACACTTCCGCCGCCGGGGTCAGCTTGAACAGGATGCCGGCCTGAGGTTGGAACCAGTCTTTAGCGGAGATACGGCCGACCGAAAGCGGCGATGTCGTATCGGGCAGCATCGTCGCACTGTTGACGACATAGGCGCCCTTCCACCCGGCGTTGACGACCAGGCGGTCGTTCATGAGCTTCAGCGTATCCTCGACATGATACTGCATCGTGTCGGTGCCGTATTTGCCGTCCCACTGCGTCGCGTAGGAATTCTTCTGGAACTTCAGCACGTCGCGGTTGGGCTGCGCGCTGTCGGTCATGCCGTAGAAGCGCCGCGCCTGCGTGAAGGTGTTGGTCTCGAGCCAGCCACCGATCTCGAAGGTGTTCGCGCCGGTCTCGTACGCGATGTTGCTGAGCGCACCGCCGCGCTTGATGCTGTATTCCGTCGTGCGGAAGCCCAGCGGGCTCGGCGCGGTGATCGCGCTGCCGTCCTGGTTCAGCGCGCCGACCAGGGTCGGGGAATAGGGCGTGATCCACGACCCCTGGCCCTTGTTGTTGTGGTAATAGCCCGTGGTGGTCATCGTCAGTTCGGGCGTGAGGTTGGCGTCGAGCGTAACGCCGCCGAGGTAATCCCGCCGCACGCCACCGGCATCGAAATACGCATCGTCGACCGTCCCGAACCCGGTCGGGAAGGTCGTGCCCACGCCGGCCCACGGCGCGACGAAGCCGACCGAAGAGCCGTTGTTCGCCTTGGTGTAGGTCGCAAGCGCACCCTGGTTCTGGTAGGTCTTCGCGATCTGCAACGCGAGCGGATAGTTGTCGGCGATGTTGTCGTTACGCAGGCCACGGCGGCGAATGATGTCGTAGCTGAGATCCTGATAATCCTGCTCGCGACGATCGGAGAAGTTCACGAACGCGGACAGGCTGCCGAAGCTGCCCAGATCCTTGACGATCTTGCCGTTCGCCTGATGCTGGCGCTGGACGCCGTCGCCCTTCCACTTGTCGGTCGTCAGATAGCCGTAGCTGAGATAGCCCTTCAACCCGCCACCGAGATCGCCGCTGTCGATACGCGCATAGCCGCGGTACGTGTTGTCGGAGCCATAAGTGCCGCCGCCGGTGACGTTGGCCGTATCGCGGGGCTTGTCGCTGAAGAACTGGATCGTGCCGCCGAGATTGCTGGTCGATGCGGTGCCGAGCGCGCCGGCGCCCTGCGCGACTTCGGTGCGGGCGACGTTCTCGGAAATGATCGCGCGGCTGATGTGCAGTCCGTTGACGTTGCCGTAGCTCATGTCGCCGAGCGGCACGCCGTCGAGCGTGAAGCCGAGCTGGTTCTGGTTGAACCCACGCAGCGAAATGCGGACCGCCCATTCATACGCGCCGAACGGGTCGGACGCCTGGAAGTTGACGCCGGGAAGCTTCTCGATCGCCTTCAACGGGCTCGACCCGGGGGTGAGGCGCGCGAGGTCGACTGCGCTGACGCTCTGGACCTGGCGGCTCTGGCCGAAGCCGAGCACGACGATGTCGGACGACGTCTCGGGTGCCGGATCCGCCTGGACTTCTGCCGGCGCAGCTACCGGGGTTTCCGGTGCGGCCTGGGCAAACGCGGCAGGCGTAGCGAGCGCCGCGAGTGCAACACCGGCGAAAAGCGACGATATGGTCTGCATGATGTCCCCTGAAGCGCGACGGCGCTCAGCGGCCCTTTGCCGATCGACGTGACGCGTCCGCGACAGATCGAAGACGATTTCGAGACGGTCGCCGATATTGTTACGGTAGTGACCCGAATGCCTCGCCTAACGGGAGAGAGAAGGGGCCCGCGGCTACTTTGCCGTGGGAAGGGTGAGGGCACGTGTGCCAGTCACGATAGCCATCACCCCCGCATCATCCGCGCGATCGTCTTGGCCGCCGCCGCACCATAAGGCGGCTTGAGCCCGGCAAGCTTGGCCACATCGAGCTTCGACTGTTTGTAGACAGCCCGCGCATGGCTGAACGTCCGGAAGCCGTCGATGCCGTGATACGCACCCATCCCCGACGGTCCGCTGCCGCCGAAGGGAAGGTCCTCCATCGAGACGTGGAAGATCACGTCGTCGAGCGTCACGCCGCCCGAAATCGTCCGGTCCATCACCCGCCGCCGCTCGGTGTCGTCGGTGCCGAAATAATAGAGCGCGAGCGGCCGGTCGCGGCGGTTCACCTGCGCGATCGCGTCGTCGATGCCGTCGTAGCGGCGAATGGGCAGCACCGGGCCGAAGATCTCCTCCTGCATCACGATCATGTCGTCGGTCGCGTCGCGGACGATGTGCAGCGGCATCTTTCGCGAGTTGGCGGCGCCGAAATCCTCGTTGGCGGGGTTTACGACCTCGACGGCCGCGCCCTTCGCACGGGCGTCGGCGATCCAGTCGGTAAGCCGCTGGTGGTGGCGATCGTTGACCACCGACGTATAGTCGGCGTTAGCGAGCAGCGTCGGGTACATTGCACGGGCCGCCGCCTTGATGCCATCGACCACCGCCGCCTCACTTGCGGACGGGACGAGCAGGTAATCGGGTGCGAGGCAGATCTGACCGGCGTTCATCATCTTGCCGAGCGTCACGCGTTCGGTCGCCCGCGCGATATCGGCCGATGTGCCGAGGATGACTGGCGACTTGCCACCGAGTTCGAGCGTGACGGGCGTCAGATTGTCGGCGGCGGCGTGGAGGATGTGACGCCCGATTGCGGTCGCGCCGGTGAAGATTAGGTGGTCGAACGGCAGCGCCGCGAACGCCTTCCCGACGTCCGCGCCGCCCGAGATGACGGCGAATTCGTCTTGCGCGAAATACTTCGGCACGAGGTCCTCGAACAGTGCGGCCGTCGCGGGCGTATACTCACTCGTCTTCGCCATCGCGCGATTGCCCGCGGCGAGCACGCCTGCGAGCGGCCCCATCAGGAGGTTAACCGGGAAATTCCACGGCGCGATGATGCCGATGACACCCTTGGGCTGATACTCGACCCACGCCCTCGCGCCGAGTAGCCCTAGTGGAAATTGAACCGAGCGCCGCTCCCGCCGCATCCAGCGATCGAGATGCTTCGCGGCATGCGCTATCGGCGCGAGCGAGGCACCGATATCGGTGATCATCGTCTGCTCGCGGCTACGGTGCCCAAAATCCTCCGATACCGCGTCGCAGAACGCAGCAGCATTGTCCCGCACCATCGCCGCCGCGCGCTTGAGCCGGTCGAGGCGCACCGCCTTGGTGACGGGAAGCTCGGCCATGAAGGCGTCGCGTTGCGTGGCGAGGATCTTCTGCATATCGGTCATGGGGGCATCCTGGCGGGAGAGTTCTGACGGGCGAAGCGCTATCAGGTTTGACCAGGCAAAGCGGTTGGTTCGGCAGGTGCATATTGATGCACGAACCTCAATGAGAAGCCGGTTTCGCCAGCAGCGCGCCGTTTCGGATCGCTGATGCTCTGGTCAAAGAAAAACAGCGTCTCGATCGTCCTGTCCGGCAGTACACGCTCTTCGCCTATGGCATGAATGTGGATATCACCCTGATCGCCTTCCATAGGGCGCATCGGCTGGAACCCTCCGATCGCATTTTCGTACGTGTTCGCAATCGTACGATAGGCGTCCATGTTACCGATCTCCGGTGCGTTCCAACGGACGGAGCATGCATGGAATGGTGGATATTCGATCCATAGCGTGGCCCCGCCATCGTTCAGGTCCCAGGCACGTGCTGGATCATCACGCATCGTCACCTTTACTTCGGCCTTGGAGAGTTCGCGGGCGCCACGTGCGATCATCATCGCTTCAACGGCCTTGTCATCTGGAAAGCGAACAAGACAGATGTCTTGGTACAATTTGGTCATCCGCAAGAGGCGTTCGTCTGCCGCCGATGCAACCGATGCCATTAACAGCGCCAAAAATATCGACATCGTTTCCCCCGTAGATGCTTAGCGTTTACCTCGTCGCGTGCGCGTCCATGAAATATCGCTTCGGATCGAATTTAGTCCACATGCTCCTGCGAATATCGTGAGCTTTATGCCCCGACCGGCAGGTCCCGAAACGCCTGGTCCTTGTCGACGCGGATTTCGCCGGGGAGGCCGAGCACGCGTTCGGCGATGATGTTCTTGAGGATCTCGTCAGTGCCGCCGGCAATGCGGAGACCCGGTGCCCACATCGTCGCGGCGTGGAACGCGCCTTTGAGCGGGGTCAGCGCGGGGTCGGATATGATGCCGTATTGATCGCCTGCTTCGACCGCGGTGTTGCCGATCGCCTGTAGCTGGTTGGCGGCGACGATCTTGCCGATCGAGCTTTCGGGGCCGGGCACCTGCCCCTTCGACAGCGCGGTGATCGTCCGCATCCGGGTGTTGCGCAGGCCCTCCGATTGCACCCACCAGTCGGCGAGCGTCTGACGGAACGCGGCATCCTTCAGCAGCGGCCCGTCTGCGCCGTTGGCCTGGGCTGCGAAGGCGAGGATATCCTCGGGCCCGACGCCACCGCTCGTGCCGATCGCGAGGCGCTCGTTCATCAGCGTGAACAGCGCGACCTTCCAGCCGCCGTCTACGGGACCGAGGCGCTGCGCGTCGGAAATCCGGACGTCCTCGAACCAGACTTCGTTGAAGCTCGACCCACCGGACATCTGGTGGATCGGACGGATCTCGATCCCCGGTGCGTTCAGGTCGAGCCAGAACATCGTCAGGCCCTGGTGCTTCGGCACGTCGGGATTGGTGCGGACCAGGACGATGCCGTAGTCGCTGTAATGCGCGCCCGATGTCCAGACCTTCTGGCCGTTGATCACCCAATCGTCGCCGTCTCGGACCGCGCGCGTGCGGATCGCGGCGACGTCGGAGCCGCCGGCGGGCTCGGAGAAGAGTTGCGACCAGATTTCGTCGCCGCGTACCGCGGGGCCGACGAAGCGGTGCTTGGTCGCGTCGTCGGCATAGGCCATCACGGTCGGCACGCACATGCCGAGTCCGATCGTGAAATAGCTGCCGTCGACCGCATGTTTCGCCTCTTCCTGGCCGAAGATGACGCTTTCGATAGGCGTGCCGCCGCCGCCACCCCATTCCTGCGGCCAGGTGATGCACGCGTAGCCGCAGGCTGCCTTGCGCGCCTGCCACGCCTTCGCCTTGGCCATGTCGTCGGGGTAATGGCCGGCGTCGTATTCGGCGATGTTCGCGTCGAGCCACGCGCGTGCGGCGGCGCGATACGTGGCTTCGGCGTCGCTGTCCTTGAAGTCCATGGTCTGCTCCGATCAGGCGGCGTTGCGCATTTCAAGTTGGCCGACGAGGCGTTCGCGCCATGCCGCGGGGCTGCCGGCGACGAGTGCAAGCTGGCGAGAGCGGCGGTAATAGAGGTGGCAGTCGGACTCCCAGGTGAAGCCCATCCCGCCGTGCGTCTGGATGTTCTCCTTCGACGCGAACCAATAGGCGTCGGACGCGGCGACGCGCGCGGTGGCGGCGGCGAGCGGCAGTTCGGCGGCGCCGACGTTCAGCGCCCACGCGCCGTAATAGGCGTTCGAGCGCGCGAGTTCGTTCTTCACATACATGTCGGCGAGCTTGTGCTTGATCGCCTGGTATCCGCCGATCTGTCGGCCGAACGCGTAGCGATCGAGCGCATAGCCCTTCGCCATGTCGAGACAGCGATCCGCGCCGCCGAGCTGCTCGAACGCGAGGAGGACGGCGGCGCGGTCGAACACCGCCTGCATCGCGGCGATGCCGTCGTCGCTGCCAAGTTTCTCGCAAGGCACGCCATTGAAGGTGAGCCGCGCCGCGCTCCGCGTCGGGTCGAGCGTTTCGAGGACTTCCGCGGTGACGCCGGCGCTCTTTTCGACGAGGTAGAGGCCGTCGCGTGCCAGGACGACGATCAGGTCAGCGACGTCGCCATCCGTGACGGGAATCTTCTCACCGGTAAGTTTTCCACCGGAGACGGTGGTGCGGATCGAGCGTGCGGTGACCGGGCCGGCGCCTTCCGAGGTCGCGAATGCGCCGATGACCTCGCCCGCTGCGATCCTCGGCAGCCATCTAACTTTCTGGGCGTCACTGCCATAGAGCATCAGGGCCTCGGCGACGAAATAGACGGTCGAGGCGAACGGGATCGGCGCGCAGGCTCGCCCGAGTTCCTCGGCGATCGCGCAGAGTTCAATATGGCCAAGCCCCAGTCCGCCGAATTCCTCGGGGATCGCTGCGCCGAGCCAGCCTTGTGCGCCGACCGCTTTCCACAGGTCCGCATCATACGCTTTGGCGGGATCGTCGAGCACGGCGCGGACGCGGTCGCTGCCGCAATGCGCGCCAAGAAACTTGCGCGCCTCGTCCTTGAGGAATTTCTGGTCGTCGGAATAATCGAAGTTCATGCAGACTCCTTGGCTTGCGCCCAATATTCGTCGCGGAGCAGGCGCTTGTAGAGCTTCCCCGTCTCGTGCCGCGGCAGTGTCTCGCGAAAGTCGATCCGGCGCGGCGCTTTCACATGGCTGAGGTTCGCACGGGCGAAGGCGCTGAGTTCGGCCGCCAATTGCGCGCGGTCTTCGGACGGGTCGGCGGGGCATATGATTGCCACCACTTGTTCGCCCATCTCGTCGTCGGGCGCGCCGATCACCGCGACGTCGGCGACCTTCGGGTGCGTGACGAGGAGGTTCTCGATCTCGGCGGGATAGATGTTCACGCCGCCCGAGATGATCATGAAGCTCTTGCGGTCGGTGAGGTAGAGATAGCCCTCCTCGTCGAGCCACCCGACGTCGCCGAGCGTGGTCCATCCGTGCGCGTTGGCGGCCTCCGCGGTCTTGGCGGGGTCGTTGTGATATTCGAACGCCCCGCCGCCCGCGAAATACACGTCGCCTTCCGCGCGTGGCGGTAGCGCGTTGCCCGCCTCGTCGCAGATCATCGTCTGCGCGGTCAGGTTGCGGCCGACCGAGCCCTTGTGCGTCAGCCACTCCGCACTGGAGATCGCGCAGAACCCGTTGCCCTCGGTGCCGGCGTAATATTCGCCGATGATCGGCCCCCACCAGTCGATCATCGCCTGCTTGACCGGGAGCGGGCAGGGGGCGGCGGCATGCCAGACCGCGTTCAACGACGATACGTCGTAGCGCGCGCGGACTTCGGGCGGCAACTTGAGCAACCGGATGAAGTGCGTCGGCACCCATTGCGCGTGCGTGACATGGAACCGTTCGACCGCCGCGAGCGCGGCTTCGGGATCGAAATGCTCCATCACGACGACGGTGCCGCCGACCTGGTGCACCGCCATCGACCAGCGCAAGGGCGCGGCGTGATAAAGCGGCGCGGGCGAGAGATAGACCATCTCGGGGGTAAAGCCGTACAGCCCCTTGCCGAGCATCACGAGCGGCGAGACGTTGGTCCCGAACGGCTCGTCCGACAGCGCGTGCTTGACGCCCTTGGGCTTGCCGGTGGTGCCCGAGGAATAGAGCAGGATACCGCCGGGCGAGGGGTCGGCAATGGGCGTTGCGGGTTTTGCATCGCGCGCGGCTTCGTAAGACGCGTACCCGTCGATTGGGCCGTCGACAACATAGCGCCGCACGTCCTCGAGCATCGGAACCAGGGCCGCTGCCACCTCTGCACATCCCTTGCTGGCGATCAGCACGCGGCAGTCGCCATCGCGGATGATGTACGCCGCCTCGCTCGCGGTCAGTTTCGACGACAGGCACGTGCAGTACACGCCGGTGCGTTCGGCCGCCCACATCACCTCCAGATAGCGCGGCGAATTGTCCATCAGCACCGCAATCCCGTCGCCGCGCTTCAATCCGAGCGACCGGAACAGATGCGCACCCCGGTTCGCCCGTTCATCGAGGTCGCGATAGGTCACCGTCTCGCCCGTCGCCGCCATGATATAGGCGGGCTTGTCGGGGGTCGTCAGCGCGTGCGCGACGGGGTGCATCAGACGCGCTCGATGATGATCGCCGGGGCCATCCCGCCGCCCGCGCACATCGTCACGAGCCCGCGCTTCAGGTCGCGGCGTTCGAGCTCGTCCAATATCGTGCCGATCAGGATCGCGCCGGTCGCGCCGATAGGATGACCCAGCGCGATCGAGCCGCCATTGACGTTCACCTTGTCGCGGTCGAGCTTCAGGTCGCGGATAAACTTCTCCGCGACTACCGCGAACGCCTCGTTGATCTCCCATAGGTCGATGTCGTCGACCGTCAGCCCGGCCTTCGCCAGCACCTTTCGCGCCGCGGGAACGGGGGCGTTGAGCATCAGCGTCGGATCGTCGCCCATGTTCGCCATCGCGACAATCCGCGCGCGAGGCTTCAGCCCGTGCTTGGCGGCATAATCGGCGCTTGCAAGCAGCACGGCGGCGGCGCCATCGACCACGCCCGACGAATTGCCGGCATGATGAACGTGCGCGATTTCGAGGCCGGGATAGCGGCGGTTGATCTGCTTGCGATACGTCGTGCCCTTGTCGTCGAGCGGAATGTCGGCAATCCCGGCGAACGAAGGGCGCAGCGCAGCGAGGCCCTCGGCGGTGGTGTCGGGCCGCGGGTATTCGTCCTTTTCGAGCACCAGCGCACCGGTATCGTCGGTGACGGGGACGAGGCTGCGATCGAACCGCCCTTCGGCGATCGCCACGGCGGCACGGCGCTGGCTTTCGAGCCCGAGCGCTTCGAGCGTTTCGCGGTCGATCCCCTCGATGCTGGCGATCGCGTCGGCGCAGATCCCCTGGTTCGATTGCGGGTGCGCCGCGTCGAGCCTGGCGTTGCCCGAGCCGATCCCGAGCGGCCGTTTCCCCGCCGCCATGTCGTCCTGCATCATCGTCGTGGTCAGCGACATCATCTCG
>Ga0265798_10004934_pt1 | contig 18203 bp, 16 predicted proteins | sample P3T30metagenome_FD_192430 | JGI IMG/M metagenome (GOLD analysis project Ga0265798, IMG submission 192430) | Plant litter microbial communities from East Loma Ridge, Irvine, California - P3 T30 | ecosystem: Environmental > Terrestrial > Plant litter > Unclassified | place: USA: California... | reverse complement strand
TCGTCATCGTCGAAATCCCCTGCGCGCGGTCGTCGCGGCGTTGTGGGCGGGGGAGGCTGAACGTGACCCGACGGCAACCCGTGATGCGACGAGTTGCTTCTGGGTAGCGGTGAAACGTTGGTGGCGTATGAGCGGCTGGGCGTCGGTGGACTGCACTCCGCCTTGCCAGTGGAGAGTGTTGCCGCAGGTATCGGAAAGAGCGGACGCGGAGCAGGGCGCTTCCCTTACCTCCCCCTCCGTCTGGCAAGGGCCAGCCACCTCCCCCTTGCGGGGGAGGATCAGGAGGCTGGCTTACTTGGGTGCGACGACCACTGCGCCGCCCTTCATCACGAAGGCGGGGTGTTCCAACTGGCGGACGTCGGCGAGCGGATCGCCGTCGACCGCGACGAGATCGCCGAACCGGCCCGGCTGGATCGCACCGACGTCTGCCGTCCTCGCCAACGCGATCGCGGCGCTGGAGGTGGCGGCCTGGATCGCCTCCATCGGCGTCATGCCCCATTCGACCATCTTGGCGAACTGGAGCGCGTTGTTGCCGTTGGGGTAGACGCCGCCGTCGGTGCCGAACAGCATCTTCACCCCGGCGGCGTGCGCGGCGCGGAAGGTCTGGCGCTGCTTGAGGCCGACCTGGCGTTCCTTCTCCAGGCTCTCGGGGAAGACGCCGTTCTTGGCGCCCTCGGCAAGGATATAGTCGTCGTCGTAGATATCCATGTCGAACCACGCCCCGCTCGCCTTGGCCAACTTGAACGATTCGGCGTCGGCGAGGCTGGCGTGTTCGATCGTGTCGACGCCCGCGCGCAGTGCGTCGTTGATGCCTTCGCTGCCGTGCGCGTGGACCGCGACCTTCATGCCGAGCATATGCGCTTCCTCGACGATCGCCTTTATCTCGGCGAGGCTGATTTGCTGCGCGCCGACGGCGTCGGTCTTCGAGAGGACGCCGCCAGTCATGCAGACCTTGACCACCTCGGCACCGTATTTGCGGATCGTCCGCACCGCGCCGCGAAATTCGTCGGGCGTGTTGGCGATCTGTGGGTGCGGGACCTGGATCGAGGGCGGGAATTCGGTCGCGTCGCAGTGGCCGCCGGTTGCGCCGAGCGCGTAGGTAGCGGGGACGATGCGGGGGCCGGGGACATAGCCGCGCTCGATACCCTGCTTCAGCGCGACGTCGTCGTAATTGGCCGAACCGACGTTGCGGACGGTGGTGAAGCCCGCATCGAGCGTCTTCCGGGCGTTCGCCACGCCGACGACGGTCCAGAAATTGTCGGTGAACTCGAGCTGCCGATAGCCGCTGAGCGTCGGGTCGCTGGTCAGATGGACGTGCATGTCGATCAGGCCGGGGAGCAGCGTCCGCTCGCCCAGATCGACGCGTTCGGCACCGGCGGGCACGGCATCGCCTTTGCGTCCGACCGCGGCGATACGGCCGTCGACGATCGTCACCTGCGGATTGTCGACGCGCTTGCCGGCAAGGACGTCGATCATGTGCGCTGCGGTAACGACGACCGTCTTCGCATCGGCATTGGCGGCGGTCGTCGCGAGTAGCGTCGCGATGAGAATGCGCGCGATCATGTAGGTCCCCTTCCCCGTGTTACGCGCTGTGTGCGGTACCGCGGGCGATCGGGCAAGTGCCGCGTCTTGCCCTATTATCGACACCGGTACAGGCCATCTGTGATGCTTCCGACGACGAGATCGCCTGTGATGATGCTTCGATTTCTTCCGTTCTGCGCGCTGGCTGCTGCGCTGGTGCCCTTGGCTGCGGGCGCCGATCCGGCACCGTTCGACCTGACCGGGCCCAGCCTGCGCGTCGGCGTGACGCATGGGACGACGACGTTGCCGATCGCGCAGGTGCCGAGACTCGCAACCGGCGACCGCGTGTCGATCGCGGCGGACCTGGCCGTCGGCAAGAAGGACGACGGCGCGCGCTATCTGCTGGTTGCGGCATTCCTGCGCGATGCGACCGAGCCGCCACCGAAGTCGTGGTTCTTCAAGGCCGAGACGTGGAAGGCGAAGAAGAACACGCTGGCGTTGACGGTACCGGACGGCGCGCGGCAACTGGTGGTGTTCCTGGTGCCCGAAAGCGGCGGGTTCGATGCTGTCGTGTCGGCGGTGCGCAAGCAGCCCGGGGCGTTCGTGCGCGCGGTGCAGGATCTGGATCAGGCGTCGCTTGATCGGGCGCGGCTCGATGCGTTTCTGGATGGGATACATGCGCTGGAGCGGACGCGGCCGGAGCGGATCGAGGCGGTCTCGCCATTGTTGTCGCGGAGCCTGGCGATCAAGCTGAAGGCGGAATGCCTCGATCTCGCGGCGGACCTGCAAGCCTCCTGCCTGACGCAAAGCCGCGATTCGCTGGTGCTGGCGGATGGGCAGAGTTCGACGCTGGCGGATACTCTGGTGGGGGCGCCGACCGATCTGGCGCTGCAACTGAGCGCGACGCCCGAGGGCGGGCTTGGCTATTACAGCCCGTATATCGGCGTGGTCCGCGATCTGGCGAAGATCTTCGGCGCGTTCCAGACGACGCAGTTCCGGTATATTCCGGCACTGGCGCGGGCACACGACGATCGGCTGGCGCTGTTGCTGAATGCGGCGCCGTCGTTCGCCAGCCCCAAGTCGGTGATGGTCGTGGCGATGCCGGTGATCGAGACCGGTGCGCCGCAGACGCCGACGATGCGGCGCGCGGAGGCCGACCGGCTGGTGTGTGCCGCCAAGCCCGATCTGGTGCTGCCGGTCGAGGGGGCGCCGCTGATCTATGCCACCAAGTTCGCGCACGATATGAGCTTGCGGGTGACGACTCCGCAGGGGGGCGTGGTCGAGCTGCCGGTGCAGGCGGATGCGGAGCGTGGCGGCTATGTGCTCGACCAGGTCGGGATGCAGACCGCGGGGTTGAGCAGCGTGACCGATGCGACGTTGCATGGGCGCTGGGGCTTCACGCCGTTCGATGGACCGCGGTTTCGGTTGCAGGTGCCGCGCGCCGGTGGGTGGCAGATGGTCGATACCGATCCCGAGAGTCTCGTGGTCGGGCGTGACAATGCGGTCTCGCTGGCGGGGCCGACGCCAAGTTGCGTGGAGTCGGTGACATTGGTCGGTGCTGCGGGCGACGTGCCGCTCGCGTGGACGTCGACCGGCGAGCGCATCGGGCTGACCTTGCCGTTGGCCAAGGCCGCGCCGGGGAAATTGTCACTGCTCGTGAAGCAATACGGGATCGAGGCGCCGGACAAGATCGCGTTGACCGCGCTCGCAGAGGCAGGGCGGATCGATGGTCTGACGCTGTATGCCGGTGATGCGTCTGGGACGTTGAGTGGGACGCGGCTCGATCTGGTGGCGTCGATGACGATCGACGGGGTCGCGTTCAAGCCGGGTGACGTCGTGCGGGCGGACAAGGCGGATCGGCTGGCACTGGCGGCGGGTACGGTGCCGACGTTCGCTGCTGGCCAGGCGAAGACGGCGCTCGTGACACTGACCGATGGACGGAAGCGGTCGGTGAAGTTCACCGTCGCGGCAGCGCGGCCGAAGGGGACGCTGATCGCCAAGAGTCTGGTGACGCCCCCCTCCCCTGGCCTGCCGGTCGTGCTGGCCGGTGATACGGCGATCGCGCAGGATGCCCGCCTGACGTTCTCGCTGCGTGCGGAGGGCACACGATTTTCTGCGAGCGACAGTGTCGAGATCGCGACGGCGGATGGCGCGATGACGACCAGTGTCACGTCGGGGCGCGGGCTGACGGTGCAGGACGATCGGATCGCTGTAGTGTCGGTGGAGCCGGGCAAGGCGCTCGGGGTTTCCGCGCATGGGCCGCTCAAATGGCGACTGGTGCAAGGCGGCATTGCGGGGGATTGGGTGCCGCTCACGACGCTGGTGCGGACGCCGGCATTGGCTGAGGTCGCGTGCAAGGAGACCTGTACGCTGACCGGGACCGACCTGTTCCTGATCGAGTCGATCGCGGCGAATGCTGGGTTTGCCAACGCGGTTCGCGTGCCGGACGGGTTCACCGGGGCTTCGCTCGCGGTGCCGAAGCCGGTCGGCGGAACGCTGTTCCTGCGGCTGCGAGACGATCCGGGCGTGACGGCGTCGATCGCGGTCGGTTCGTAGCGTTCGCCGGTTGTCGCGCGCCCAGTCGTGACCATCGCTGGCCGGTTTGCGGTGGCGGCGGGCGGGCGATTGTCGCTATGGGGCGCGGATGACCGCATCGGATCTCCAGAGCCTGTTCGTCACCAACCTCGTCCGGTACAATAGCGGTGACCGGCGGCGGTGGCGGCTGATCGTCGGCGACGTGAAGGTCTACAGCCTCGCGACGCACGCGCATTGCAACTGGGCGGTGACCCCGTCGGGCAGCGCGAGCGAAGTCGACGCGGTCGAGCGGCTGGCGGACCGGCTGCGCGAGGATCACCCTATCATCACTGTCGGCTGACGGCCTTTCATCTACGCAGGAGCATCACATGGCGAAGCAATATTGGGCGCAGATCATCGAACTCGATGAAGAAATGACCGCCGCGACTATCCCCGGCGCAACCGATCACGAGGATGCGGCGGATTCGCTGGTCGCGGATTTCGTCGGCGCGATGGGCGGCGAGATCACGTCGGGCGCGGTGCGTGTCTGGGTGCAGGGCGGAGTCGAGAAGGTCTATGACTGGAAGGCGGACTTCACGATGCCCGACATGGACGAGATGGGCGACGAGGACGAGATGGAGGTCGAGGGCGAGATCGAGCTTACCGAGCGGGTTTGACCCCGCTCCCCTCCCTGAAAGGGAGGGGTTGGGGGTGGGTCGGCCTGTTGGCGGACGTCGTCTTTTCCAAGCAGCCGACCCACCCCCCTGCCCCTCCCTTTCAGGGAGGGGTGAAAGTCAGGGGACGGTTTGGCCTGCCGGCGCGAGTTCGTGCCACGTGTGGTCGTCGTGCGCGAGTAGCGCGTCCGCAGCCGCTGGGCCTAGCGTGCCCGCCTCGTACGGCTCGGGCATGCCGGCGTCATGCGCCCACAGGTCGAGGAACGGTTGCACCGCAGCCCAGCCCGCCTCGATCGCATCCGCCCGTTGGAACAGCGTCTGGTCACCGACGAACAGGTCGTAGATCAGCGACTCATACCCGGTCAGGTGACCGATATCGAATTCATCGGCATACCGGAAATCGAGCGCGATCGGCGCGGTCGCCACTTCAAGGCCGGGGCGTTTGATGTTGATGTCCATGCTCAGGCCCTCGTCGGGCTGGATCTGGATGATCAGGCGGTTGGGCGGCAGCATGTCGGCGGCGGCACCGGGGAACGACGCGAACGGGACCGGCTTAAAGGTGATCGCGATCTCGGTGTCGCGACACGTCATCGCCTTGCCGGTGCGCAGGTAGAACGGCACCCCCGCCCAGCGCCACGTGTCGACCATCAGCTTCAGCGCGACGTAGGTTTCGGTCCGGCTGTCCGGCGCGACGTCGGGCGAGGCGGTGTAGGCGGGGACATCCACCCCCTTCACTTTCCCCGCGGTGTACTGGCCGCGGACGCCGTTGCGCTTCGCCTTGCCGGGCGAATAGACGCGGACGGCTTTGAGCACCTTGCCCTTTTCGTTGCGGATCGCCTCGGCATCGAAGCTCGCGGGCGGCTCCATCGCGACCATCGCGAGCAGCTGGAACAGGTGGTTGGGGACCATATCGCGCAGCGCCCCGGTGCCGTCGTAGAATTTGCCGCGCGTGCCGACGTCGACCGTCTCGGCGGCGGTAATCTGGACGTGCGCAATGCAATCCGAATTCCAGACGCGCTCGATCATCATGTTCGCGAACCGCGCGGTCATGATGTTCTGGACGGTTTCCTTGCCGAGGAAATGGTCGATCCGGTAGATTTGCGCCTCGGACACGCGAGCCAGGATGCGTGCGTTGAGATCGCGGGCCGAGGCGAGGTCGTGGCCGAACGGCTTTTCGATCGCGATCCGGCGGAAGCCATGCGGCGTCTCTGCCATCAGGCCGTGGTCGGCGAGCTTGTCGACGATCGTGCCGAAGAACTTCGCCGGCACCGCGAAGTAGAACGCGACGTTGCCGTTCACCCGGGCCTTGAGTTGCTCGAAGACGTCATCCTTGGTGAAATCGCCCTGGAGATAGCCGACTCGGTCCTTGAGCCGCGCCCAGGCGTCGCCCTTCTCGCCATCGCCCTCGCCGCCCTTCGCATCGAAAGTGCCAAGCGCCTCGCGCAACGACTGGTCGTTTCCTTCGTCGATGCCGACGCCGAGCACATGGAAATCATTCCCGACCAGCCCGAGCCGGGTCATGTTGATCAATGCCGGCATCAGCAAGCGGCGGGTCAGGTCACCAAAGGCGCCGAAGATCACGAGCGTCGTCGGCGGTGCGGGCTTCACGGACTTGCTCACGAATTCGCCTCGGACATGCATCGACCCTTTCTGCGGTGGTTCCTTCAAACCGCATAGCGTGTGCCGATGTTCCCCGCACGCCCTCAGGTAGCGGTGAGGATGTTGTCCCCGAATGCGCGCGCGTCGACCTCCGCCCAATCGAGTTCCTCCTGCAAGCGGCGATACACGTCCTCGGCCACCTCGCCCTTATTACGCATCTCGTGGAGCACGACGCGCTGGCAGGCGATCATCTCGAGATGGAGTTCGTCGAATTCCGAGGTCGCCTGCGGATCATCCGCCTCCGCGGTGACCTTGCCCGCCGCGCCGTAGCGGAACCGCAACGCATCCGCCGCCGCGCCCTCGCGTGCTGGCAGTACCGCGAGGCCTGCGTCGATCAGTCGCTTGCGCGCGGGGGCGATCTCGTCGGCCAACCCGGTATCCTCGCCGAGATCGAGACGGCGGATTAAGGGGCCGAGCGTAAGCCCTTGCAGCACCAGCGTGCCGATCACGACGCCGAACGCGGCGAGAACGATCAGGTCGCGGCCCGGTACCGATCGTGGCAGCGCGAACGCGGTCGCGAGCGTCAGCAGGCCTCGCATACCTGACCAGGACAGGATGATCGACGCATTCCACGGGGGCGGCTTGGGCAGCCAGGACGGTGCGTAGCGATTGGCGATTACGCCCTCGACGAACCGTACGAAGAACACCCACGCGATACGGGTAACGAGCACGGTCGCCAGCACCGCGGCGGCGAACCCGATCGCAGGCCAGCGCTCGGCGGCGGGCAGGCCGACCAGCACGTCGCGCGACTGCAGCCCCATCAGCGCGAACGCGATGATGTTGAGGACGAGGACCGCCGCCGACCATACCGCCGCCCCCTGCAACCGATCGCGCGCGGGCTGGCCGATCGGGCGGCGCTGCGACACGATCATCCCAAATGTGACGACCGCGAGCACGGGCGAAATATGCAGCCGTTCGGCCAACAGCCATATCCCGAAGGTCACGGCGAAATCGGCAAGGCTGGCCCCCAGCGTGCCTGCGAACAAGGGCGCGACGCGGAGGTAAAGCCACGAGGCCATGGCGCCGAACACGATCCCACCGGGCACCCCGGCGGCGAGCGCGAGCGGCGTCACCGGCGTGTCGGAATGCGTCGCGAACGCCACCGCGAGCCCGAACAACAGCAACGCCGTGGCGTCGTTGAGCAGGCTCTCGCCCTGCAGCAACAACAGGCCGCGGCGCGGAATGCCGACTTCGCCCAACACCGCTTCCGAAGCGGCGGCATCGGGCGGTGCGACGATCGCGCCCAGCGCGAACGCGGCGGCAAGCGGCAGTCCGCCGAGCGTCACGCCGACCAATGCAACCGCCGCGGCGGTGACGAGTACGGCGAACACGGCGAGGCTCAGCAGTGGGAACCAGTGTCGCCGCAACGCGCGTGGGCTAGTGTGGTATGCGGCGTGGAGGAGCGCGGGTGCTATGAACAAGGCCAGCGCCAGATGCGGCTCGACCGTGATCTTCGGCGCGAACGGCAACGCGGCAAAGGCGATCCCGGCCACCGCCAGCAAAGTGGGGTACGGCACGTTCAACTTGCGCGCGAGGACCAGCAGGACCAGCGCGGCGAGCAGGATGACGTCGAGACTTTCGAATAATTCCACGGGCACGCAACGGGTGGGAGGAGAGGACGGGCCCGCCGCATTGCGCAGGCCAAAAAAAACCACCCCGTGCGTGTCGCACGGAGTGGCCTAGGTTCAGGGAGGAGGGACGCTAGAAGCGTCCCGTACGGCGCCGCGAAAGGGGGGGACACGATGCCGTACAGGATCTAAATGGGTGAGCGCCGTTTTGGTTCAACCCCTGCTGCACCGCACCCCAAATAATTTTCGCGCCCTCCCGGTTTCGCTATCAGACGTTAAACTGCGCCGGGGCGGGCATCTGCTGCTGCGGGGTCATGCCGAGCTGGGCCTGGCGCGCGAAGATGTCGCGCATCAGCGAGAGCGAGAACAGGTGCGCATACAGCAGCGGGAGCATGCCCGACTTGCTCATCTTGCGCAGCGCATCGCCGCGCAGGTCGATCAGCTTTTCCTCGTTGATCATCTGGAAGCCGCGATAGACGAACGGCTGGTCCGCGCCGTCGGGCTGGATCGTGACTTCGCCGTCCATGAGCAGCTCGAGCTCGCGCAGCTCGTTCATGAAGTTCTGCGTGCGCGCGCCGGCCTGTTCGAACGACTCGTTGAAGCCGAGGATGTTCTTGGTCAGCTCGGTCGGCTGGCCGTTCTCGAACAGCGCGTCGCCGTCCTCGAAATCACCGATCGCCTGCGAGGTCGGATCGAAGCAGAGCGACAGCTCCTGCGCATCGGGGTGCAGCCGGGCGAGCATGTACGGGTAGCGGCGGACATACGCGGGCACGTAGAAGGTGTTCTCGGTCAGCTTGCCGTCTTCGCCGACGAACACGTTGACGCCCTCGTTCAGGCCCATCAGCGCGAGCGGGATCGCGTCGTCGCCGACCGAGAAGACGATCGGCATGTGGCGCTGGACCAGCGGAAACTCGTCGACGGTGATCGGGATCGCATGCTGGCCGACCAGGAACGGCGCGCTGTCCTGCGGGCGGACCTTGTAGTTCGCGTGCGTGTCGCTCGAAAGCGGCTCGAGGCCATTATAGAAAAGCGGAAGCTGGGCGGTGCTGGCCATGTTACTCTCCGGATCGGTCGGTCGAAATGCCGGTGGCTGATGCCACCGATTGGGGCGAGGCTCTATGGTGCGCCGGGCGGGCGTGCAAGTGTGACGAGCTTGCCGGGGTTGAGGATGCCGAGCGGATCGAGCGCGGACTTGATCGCGCGCAGAGCGGTCATCCGCGCCGGCGACGACAGGCGTTCGAGTTCGTCGCGCTTCATCTGGCCGATGCCGTGCTCCGCCGAGATCGAGCCACCGGCCGCCGTCACGAGATCGCCGACGAAGCGGGTGACGACCGGCGCGTCCTCGGCATACCAGTGCGCGGGGTCGGTGCCGGGGGCGGCGCGGACGTGGAAATGGACGTTGCCGTCGCCGAGATGGCCGAAGCCGCTCGCGTGCGTGCCGGGGAAACGCGCGTCGCACGCCGCCGCCGCCTCGATCATGAAGCGTGGCATCGTCTCGACCGGGATCGAGATGTCGTGCTGCGTTGCGGGGCCGAGCGCGCGTTCGGCGGCGGAGAGCGAGTCGCGGAGGAGCCAGAACGCGGTGGACTGGGCTTCGCTGGTGGCGATCGTCGCGTCTTCGATCGCGCCGTCCTCGAGCGCTTTGCCGAGCAGGCGTTCGAGCAGCGCGGACGGGGACTCGCCTTCGGTGGTGGCGGAGGTGGCCTCGATCAGGAGGTGCCAGGGGTGGCGGCCGGCGAGCGGAGCACGGGCGTTCGGAAGGTGCGCGATGGCGGCGTCGAGCGACTCGGCGGGGAGGATCTCGAAACTCTCGATCGCGTCGGTCTTCGCCTGCATCGTGCGCAGGAGTTTGAGTGCCGCCTGGGGCGAGCCGACGCCGACCCAGGCGGTGCCGCGCGCTGCGATTGCGGGGGCTAGGCGTAGCGTGGCGGTGGTGACGATCGCCAGCGTGCCTTCCGCGCCGATGAAGAGCTGGTCGAGGTCGTAGCCGCGATTGTCCTTCTTGAGTGCGGACAGGCCGTCGTAGATGCTGCCATCGGCGAGCACCGCCTCGACGCCTGCGACGAGGCCGCGCATGGTGCCGAACTTGAGCACCTGCGTGCCGCCGGCGTTCGTCGAGACGAGCCCGCCGATCGTCGCCGTCCCGCGCGCGCCGAGCGTCAGCGGGAAGCGCCAGCCCTCCCCGTGCGCGGCGCCGTCGAGGTCGGCGAGGATCACGCCCGCCTCGGCGATGGCGAGCCCGGCGTCGGTATCAATGCTGCGGATGCGGTTCAGGCGGCGCAGCGACAGGATCAGCGCGCTGCCGTCGGCGGGCGCGGTGGCGCCGCCGACCATCGAGGTGTTGCCGCCTTGCGCGACCAGCGGCACGCGGTGCTCGGCGGCGGCCGCGACGATCAGCGCGACCTCGGCGGTCGAAGTCGGCGCGAGCATTGCGGGCGCGGCGCCGTGGAAGCGGCCACGCCAATCGTGCAGCCACGGGTCAATGTCGGCGGGGTCGATAACGATCGCCTTCGCGTCGAGCCGCGAGGATAGGGATTCGAGCATTGCCGCCTGCGAAGGCGTCAGGATTGCTGACTGAATTTCGGCCATGTACGAGGCGCTAGACAAAATTCATCGCGCGTTCAACGATAGGCCCTAACGATTACGTCAGCATGATCCAGACACCATGATCCATCCCGCGATACCCGCCACCCTGCTCGCGCTTGCGGGTCCCTTTGCCATGGCGATGCGCGATGTCCCTTCGCCCAGACTCAGGCTCGATGGCCTGCAGATCGCGCAGGTCTCGATCCACGAACGCATCATCATCCGCGTGCCCCGGATGAGCCGGGCCCCCGTCCGCACCTACGCGCCGCCGACCGAGTGGAAGGAGCACAAGGGCCCCAAATGCATCGCGGTCGACGAGATCGCGGGTGCGATGCTCAACAAGGATGGCGCGGTCGACTTGGTGATGGACGACACGACGCGGCTGCGCGCGCGGCTCGACGGCGACTGCAAGCCGCTCGATTATTATTCGGGGTTCTATCTGCGGCCGGGCCCGGACGGGATGATCTGCAAGGACCGCGATGCGATCCGCATGCGATCGGGCGCGCGTTGCGAGATCGAGGGGTTCAAGAGCTTGCGGGCGAAGAAGAAATAGGGCGGGCAGGCCAAGTCGAGACTCCGCGAGCTCCATCTGCACCGCCCGATACACACTACCGATTGGCCGCCGAAACCGATCAAAGCATGTTTCCCCGCGAAGGCGGGGACCCAGACTGGGCTTCCGCCTTCGCGGGAGAACAATAGGGTGGTAGCCGTTTCGCAGCTCAAATCTTTCATGTCCGGGAAACCGTGAGCGGCGGAACGAGCTCGGCATGACTAAGAATCTGCCCCAAGACCCCCTCCCCACCCTCCATTCACCGCGTTTCCTTGACATTTGTCGCTAAATCGGCGAGCGCCGGAACGCTTGAGGGCAGTGCATTTCACCCTCTATTTACCGGACATTTGCATGAGTTTTGCCGATCTCGGCCTCTCCGACGAACTGCTGAAGGCAGTCACCGACTCCGGCTATACCGAGCCGACCCCGATCCAGGCCGGCGCGATCCCGTCCGTGCTGATGATGCGCGACATCATCGGCATCGCCCAGACGGGCACCGGCAAGACCGCGTCGTTCGTGCTGCCGATGATCGACATTCTCGCGCATGGCCGTAGCCGCGCGCGGATGCCGCGTTCCTTGATTCTCGAACCTACGCGCGAGCTTGCAGCGCAAGTGGCGGAGAATTTCGAGAAATACGGCGTCAACTCGAACCTCTCGATGGCGCTGCTGATCGGTGGCGTGTCGATGGGCGACCAGCTCGCCGCGCTCGAAAAGGGCGTCGACGTCCTGATCGCGACGCCGGGCCGGCTGATGGACCTGTTCGGACGCGGCAAGATCATGCTCAACGGCTGTTCGCTGCTGGTGATCGACGAGGCGGACCGGATGCTCGACATGGGCTTCATCCCCGACATCGAGGAAATCTGCACCAAGCTGCCGAAGCAGCGCCAGACGTTGCTGTTCTCGGCAACGATGCCGCCGCCGATCAAGAAGCTGGCGGACAAGTTCCTGACCAATCCCAAGACGATCGAGGTGTCGCGCCCGGCGTCGACCAACCTCAACATCAAGCAGTATCTGGTGCCGGTGCCGAGCCAGACCGCCAAGCGCGATACGCTGCGCCGCATCCTAGCGCAGGAAGAGGTGACCAACGCGATCATCTTCTGCAACCGCAAGACGACGGTGCGCGACCTGAACAAGGTGCTGAAGCAGGCGGGCTACAAGTCGGGCGAGATCCACGGCGACATGGAACAGCCGCAGCGGCTGGCTGAGCTCGAGCTGTTCAAGACTGGCGCGGTGACGATACTCGTGGCGTCGGACGTCGCGGCACGCGGGCTCGACATCAAGGGCGTGTCGACGGTGTTCAACTATGACGCGCCGTGGCATCCGGACGATTATGTTCACCGGATCGGCCGCACCGGGCGCGCCGGGGCGACGGGGACGGCGTACACGTTCGTCGCGCCGGACGATGCCGAGAACATCATCAATATCGAAAAGCTTACCGGGCAGACGATCGAACGGCTGAAGGTTGCCGAGCCCAAGGCGGCACCGGTTGCCGTCGAACCCGACGAGGAAGCTCCGCGTCGCGATCGGTCGCGGAACCGTCGTAGCGGGCGTTCGGAGGATGTCGCGCCGGTTGCTGCGGCGGACGCTGGCCGCGAGCGGTCGCGGACTCGCCGCGTACCGCGCGAGGACACGGTCGCGCCGGCGGTTGTCGCCGAAGTGCTGGCCGCGGTCGAGTCAGTGGTGGCGAAGCGGCCGCGCTGGGAGCGGACGCCGATCGACGAGCCCGTGCCGGCGGTCAAGCCGCGCGTTGCGGAGCCCACCCGGGTCGAACCCGTGTATGTCGAACCGGTTCGCACAGCGCCTGTTCGGTCTGAGCCGGTGCAGACGGAGCCGGCGCGGTCGGAACCGGTTCGCTCGCAAGCTGTTCGTTCGGAAGAGGCAAAGGTCGACCCGCCACGGACGGAGCGCATTCCTGCGGATCCAACTGGCGGTCGCCGTCAACCGGTCGCCGATACGCCGGCGGATGGCTGGAACGGACCATTCCCGAGCTTCCTGAATGCCGTGATCGGAGGATATGAATGATGTCGATGCGCCGTCTCGCCGCGCTTGCCTTGCTCGCGACTGCGGTAGCCGCGCCGGCAGCGCCCCGCGCGAAGGTGGCAGCGCCGCACGTCAACACCGCGAGCTTCGACAAGCTGCCCCAGCCCTTGCCGCTGCCGTATAATGAGTCGGCCAACGCCAATGTTCAGGTTGCGGCGGCACGTGCGCGCGCACTGAAGACGCACAAGCGGCTGCTGATCGACCTCGGTGGCAACTGGTGTCTCGATTGCCGTCTGCTGGCGGGAACGATCGACCTGCCGGAGATGAAGCGCTTCGTCGACAGCAAGTTCGTGGTGGTGACGGTCGACATCGGCCGTTTCGACAAGAACGGGCAGATTGCCGCGCGTTACGGGATCAAGGGCCGCCTGAAGGGCGTGCCGGCGGTACTGGTGGTCGATCCGCGGACCAACAAGCTGTTGAATGCAGGGCATGAGACCGAATTAGCGGATGCGCGATCGATGGGGCCTCAGGCCTTGGCCGACTGGCTGGCGAAGTGGGCGGCCTGATCGGAATTTGAGAGTCGGCGTGCGCTGATTGACGCCTGGCGACTGACGCCGAGATCCTTGGCTGATCTGGGTCGTGGTGGGCGTTGCCTCGCCGAGGCTGGCTCGGTTGGGTTTCGATCGACGATCGACGATCGGTGCCACGTCGTGGGGGAGTGGTTCCTGCCTGCCAGAACCGGGGTCGATAGACGGTATTAGCTGGCCGGTAGCCTTCTGGCCACTGCGGCGGTCACGCGGTCCGCGTTGCAAGCGTGTTTCCCCGCGAATGCGGGAACCCAGTCTGGGCTCCCGCCTTCGCGGGAGAACAAGGGGGCGGTAGCGATGCTTTCGGTCCGCAGGTACGGGGCCTGTCGAATCATGGCCGGCCAATCCCGGGTGGTGGAACGAGTTTGCAACCTTCCAACTCGCAATACGCAATACGCAATACGCAATACGCAATACGCAATCGGTTCTGCCAGAAATCCAATTGCAACAGGCCCCACGCCGGCCCAATCCCCGCCGTCATCCTGACGAAAGTCAGGACCCAGGATACCGACAGCTAGCCTCCGTGGCTATGACCCCTGACTTTCATCAGGATGACGAGGTCGGTATGACCGGTCGCACACCGTCGATCGACCTCAGGCTGCAGCAGCGATCAGGGCGTCGTCCAAATCTCCAGCCCGCTTGTACGCCGGACGCTCGATCAAACGGGCGGCATAGTCGGTGAAGGTCGGGCGCTTGGGCAGCCAGCCGAACTGCATGCCCCAGATCACTTGCGATCCGACATAGACGTCGGCGGCGGTGACGCGGTCGCCGGCGATGTACGGGTGCGCGGCAACTGCCTGTTCGAGCACGTCGATGACGCGATCGAGGCTGCCATAGCCGATCATCCGCTGTTGCGCGGCGTCCGGCACTACACCGAGTGCGCGGTTACCGACGGCCGCTTCGACGGGGCCGGCTGCGTAGAACAGCCAGCGGTAATAATCGGCGCGTTCGTCATCGCGTGGCGCGAAGCCTGCTTCGGGGAATGCTTCGGCGAGATAGGCGCAGATCGCAGCGCATTCTGTGATGGTCTTGCCGTTGTGGACCAGCGCGGGGACCTTGGCCATCGGGTTGATCGCGCGATACGCCTCGGCCTTCATCGTCGTGTCGTAGCCGAGCACGACCGTCTCGTACTCGGCGCCGACCTCTTCGAGCATCCAGCGCGCGATGCGACCGCGCGACATCGGGTTGGTGTACAGGGTCAGGGTCACGCGACTCTCCTTGAGAACGGATCGTGAACGATGGTCTCATGGAGCAGGATCAGCGTCAAGCGCTCGCTTGCCGACGAACGCCGTTGCAAACCGGCGTCTTCCTGGGCTCGACCCAGGACCCAGAGCCATAAGCGTCAGCGCTGTTGGCTCTGGGTCCTGACTTTCGTCAGGATGACGGAAGGGGCGCTTACACCAGCGCCTTGTCGAACAACGCCAACATGCGGGCCCAGGCCTTGTCCGCCTGGACCGGATTGTAGACCTTCGAGTCGGGCGGGCACCAGCCGTGCATCGTGCCGGCGTACACCTCGATCTCGGCTGGGAGTTTCGCGGCGGCAAACGCGGTGCGGAGCGTGTCCTTCTCGGTCGGCGACCGCGCGTCATCGTTGGCGGCGATCGCGATGAGGTATTGCGCCTTCATCTGCGGGATCAGGAGGTGCGGGCTGTCGGGCTTGTCGGTGACGAAGCCGCCGCCGTGGAAGGTCGCGCCTGCGCGGATGCGGTTCGGCACGGCTGCAGCGGTGCGCATAACCATCGGGCCGCCCATGCAATAGCCGGTGGTGGCCAGCCCACGCTTGCGGTCGACCTGCGGTTGCGCGTCGAGGAAGGCGGTGAAGGCTTTCGCGTCGCGAACCGTCCCTTCGGACGTGAGGGCTTCCCGGAATGGGGCGATGCGGCTTTTGACTTCGGGTTGGTCGTAGGACTCGCCGGGCTTCAGGAACGGCGCCTTGGTCGAGCGGTAGAACTGGTTGACGACGAGCACCGCATAGCCGGATTGCGCGAGCCGGTCGGCCATCTGGCGGAAGGCGGGGCGCAGGCCCATGATGTCGGGCCAGACCAGCACGCCGGGGTGCTTGCCGGTGGCGGGCGCGACGAAATAGGCATCGGCCTTGCCGTCGGGCGTTGTGATCGACACGTCGCGGCCCTTGATGACCGCGGCGTTCGCGGGCGTCGGAAGCAGCATCGTCAGGCCCATCGCGCCGGTCATCACGCCGAACTGGCGGCGTGACACGCCGGCCAGATAGGCTTCGTTATCGTCTGCGGTATGCTCGTCGCACATGGGCCTATCCTCTTGAATTCGGCCGCATGCTAACTCAGGCGGCGCGCCACCACCATACGCCATCTTGGATGTCGCGGGTCGCTCGGCCTTCGACTTCGAGGCGGCGGAGATGTGCGAGCGCCTCGCCGGTCGCCATGCCGAGGACGTCGGGGCCGATCGCGCGGCGGAACAGGCGGCCGAAACAGTCGACCGCGCGGCGGGGTTCGGCGAGGAAGACCGCGAGTTCGTCGAGTCGCTCGCGGTGTTCGCGGTCCATCGCGTCGAGGCGGGTGTGGAGGCCGGTGAACGGGTCGCCGTGGCCTGGGAGGACGAGCAGGTCGGCGGGCAACGTCTTCAACTTGGCGATCGAGGCGAACCATTCGCCCAGCGGATCGGCGCCCGGTTCGGTGACGCCGAGCGAGACGTTGGGGCTGATGCGGGGAAGGACTTGGTCGCCGGCGATGAGGATGCCGCCCGCTTCGTCGTACAGGCACGCGTGTTCTGGGGAATGGCCGGAACCTGTGACGACGCGCCAGTCGCGCTTGCCGATGGTGAGCGTGTCGCCGTTCTCGATGCGGGTGTAGCTGAGCGGCAGCGGCGTTATGATCTTGCGGAAGCCGGCCCAGCCCTTGGCGGTGGCGTGGTCGATCTGTTCCGGGGCCCAGCCTGCGCCGCGCCAGAAGGCGAGCATTTCGTGCGGGACGGAGTCGCGGGCGTCGGCGGCGAGCATGCGCGCGGTCAGCCATTCGGCTCGGGTCATGATCAGGGGGGCGGCGTGGTGGTCGCACATCCAGCCGGCGAGGCCGATATGGTCTGGGTGGAAGTGGGTGCCGATCATTCGCGTGATGCGAACGTCCGCCTTGGGGCCTTTGAAGATGGCTTTCCAGGCGTCGCGCGCGGCCGCGGTGTTCATGCCGGTGTCGACCAGCGCTTCGCCGTCGGTGTCAGCGAGGAGCCAACAATTTACGTGGCGCAGCGGGCCGGGGATGTGGAGGCGGACCCAGTCTATCCCGGGAGCGACCTGGAACACGTCGCCTGCTTCGGGCTCTGCGCCGCCGAAGGGGTAGGTCAGGCCCTTGTGGCTGGTCGGCGCGAAATCGGTGTCGGGTACGGTTGCCATCCGTTGCGGTTAGCAACTGGATGTGGCGGGAGATAGTGCTGTAGGGCAGCTGACCTTCTCTCGATCCTCCCCCGCCAGGGGGAGGTGGCACCGCAGGTGACGGAGGGGGAGGACACAGAGCCGAGGTGGTCGCTTGCCTCTCCCTCCGTCTGGCCAGCGCCAGCCACCTCCCCCTGGCGGGGGAGGATCGCGTTGGACTACACAAATTCGCACGTGCTCGGTCATCCGACCGTGGACGGCACGTCTCAAATTCAGACGGAGGAAGCCTGTTTCCCCGCGAAGGCGGGGACCCAGACTGGGCTCCCGCCTTCGCGGGAGAACATGGAGGCGCGGACTGTTCGACATCACGGCCGCCGCCTTGTGCGTTGGCTAATCTCGCTAGCCGTATCGTATGAGGAGGGCGCGAGCCCACCCCCTGCCCCCTCCCGCTTGCGGGAGGGGAAGTAAGATCAGCGCTTGAAAGGGTCGTCGAAGAGCGGCTTGACGGGCAACACGCCGCCGTCTGCCACGAACTGCGCGTCCGCGGCCGCCTGGGTGCGCTCGGCGCGGAGCTGCTGGAGCAGCACTTCGCGGTCGCCTTCGAGGCGCGTGTCGGTCGGCGCTTCCATGCCGGCTGCCTTGGCCGCCTTCGCCACCGCGGCGTCAAGCTCGCGCTGCGAGGTCAGGCCGAGCGTGACCGGGTCCTTCGGCGTGATGTTGGCGATGTTCCAGTGGCTGCGATCGCGGATCGCGGCGATCGTCGTACGGGTGGTGCCGATCAGCAGCGAGATCGCGCCGTCGGTGATCTCGGGATGGTTGCGGATGATCCACGAGATGCCGTCGGGCTTGTCCTGGCGCTTCGAGACCGGCGTGTAGCGCGGGCCCTTGGTGCGGCGGACCTGCTCGGGGCCCTTGATCATCTTGAGCTGATAATCGGGATCGGCGGCACCCTTGTCGATCTCGTCCTGCGTCACTTCGTGTGCGCGGACGGGATCGCGGCCGGTGAGCTTGGTCGAGGTCGTGTCGTCGGCGATCGCCTGGATCTCGAGGATGTGCAGGCCGCAGAAGTCCGCGATCTGCTCGAAGCTGAGCGCGGTATTGTCGACCATCCAGGCGGCGGTCGCGTGGGGCATGAGCGGCTGGGCCACGGCGGAAACTCCGTAAAAATAGAAAGGGCCGCCCCTTTCGGAGCGGCCTGACATGAGAGAGACTTAGTGCGCGCGG
>Ga0265798_10004933_pt1 | contig 18208 bp, 15 predicted proteins | sample P3T30metagenome_FD_192430 | JGI IMG/M metagenome (GOLD analysis project Ga0265798, IMG submission 192430) | Plant litter microbial communities from East Loma Ridge, Irvine, California - P3 T30 | ecosystem: Environmental > Terrestrial > Plant litter > Unclassified | place: USA: California... | reverse complement strand
CGCGGCACGGCCGGGAGGCGCGGTGCGGGGCGGACCCGCACCGCGCCTCCGGTCCGTGTGCCGGTCGTGCGTGACGGGGGGCTCCGCGAGCGGGCCTTCTTCGTCACGCTCGGCGTCGGCCGGCGGCGTGTCCTGCCCGGTGGGCGGACGTGAGCGGCGTGCCCTGCCCGCTCGTCGCGCAGGCGGTCCCCACCCACGGTCCGCACCCACCTTCCGCAGCGAGCGGACGCGGACCCGGCTGTCGGCCGGGAGTGGGATGATCGTGGGATGCCGCTGTACCGGGACGAGTGCGTCGTGTTGCGCACCCACAAGCTCGGTGAGGCCGACCGCATCGTCACCATGCTGTCCCGGCAGCACGGCAAGATCCGCGCCGTCGCGAAGGGCGTCCGACGGACCGCGTCGAAGTTCGGGTCCCGGCTCGAGCCGTTCATGGTGGTCGACGCCCAGTTCTACGAGGGCCGGTCGCTCGACATCGTCACGCAGGCGGAGTCGCTCGGCTCGTACGGCGCACAGATCGTCGCCGACTACGGCGCGTACACCGCCGCGAGCGCGATGGTGGAGACCGCCGACCGGCTCAGCGAGGCCGACGCCGGGCTGCAGCAGTACCTCCTGCTGGTCGGGGCGCTCCGCTCCCTGTCCCGGCACGAGCACGCCACGAGCGCGACGCTCGACTCCTACCTGCTCCGGGCGATGAGCATCGCCGGGTGGGCGCCCTCGTTCCGGGACTGTGCCGTGACCGGGGAGCCCGGACCGCACTCCGCGTTCGTCGTGCAGCTCGGCGGTGTCGTCGCCGACCGCGCCGCACCGCCCGGCACCCCGCGCCTCGACCCGGACACGCTGCGGTTGCTCGGGTCGTTGCTCGCGGGCGACTGGCGGGTCGTCGACGACGCCGACGAACGCACCCGGTCGCGGGCCTCCGGTGTCGTGGCGGCGTACGCGCAGTGGCACCTCGACCGCTCGCTGCGGTCGCTGCCGCACGTGGACCGCAGCGAGCACCCCGCTCCCGTCGCGCCCGCACCGGGCGGCGTCCCCGCGGCCGTCGCCGCCACGCCCGCGCCGGCCGTGCCGACCCCGACCGACCTGCCCGACCCTGAAGGAACCCCTGCATGAGCCCCCGCCGGTACGCCGAGCCCGAGCCGCTGAAGCCCCTCGACTGGACGGGGGAGCAGCCGCCCGCCATCCCGGCGGAGTTCGTGCCGGACCACGTCGCGATCGTGATGGACGGCAACGGCCGGTGGGCGAACCAGCGCGGACTCACCCGGGTCGAGGGGCACAAGGCCGGCGAGGCCTCCCTCCTCGACGTCGTCGCCGGTGCGGTGCAGATCGGCGTCAAGCACGTGTCGGCCTACGCGTTCTCGACGGAGAACTGGAAGCGATCCCCGGAGGAGGTCCGGTTCCTGATGGGCTTCAACCGCGAGGTCCTGCACCGGCGCCGTGACCAGCTGGACGCCTGGGGCGTGCGGATCCGGTGGGCGGGGCGCCGGCCGAGGCTCTGGCGCAGCGTCATCGACGAGCTGCAGACCGCGGAGCGGATGACCGCGGGCAACGACGTCTGCACGCTGACGATGTGCGTCAACTACGGCGGGCGGAACGAGATCGTCGACGCGGTGCGGGGCATCGCCGAGGACGTCCAGGCCGGCCGGCTGAAGGCGAGCCAGGTCTCCGAGAAGACCCTCGCCAAGCGGCTGTACGTGCCGGACCTGCCCGACGTCGACCTGTTCCTCCGGAGTTCGGGGGAGCAGCGCACGTCGAACTTCATGCTCTGGCAGTCGGCGTACGCCGAGATGGTGTTCCTCGACCGGCTCTGGCCGGACTTCCGCCGCAGCGACCTGTGGGGAGCGATCGAGGAGTACGCGCGCCGCGACCGTCGGTACGGCGGGGCGGTGGACGCACCGACCGCCTGAGGGAGGCGCGATCTCCACAGGACCGGTACCGCGCCTCCATGCCGGGTGGAACGCCGCTACGCTTGCCGGGTACGTCACCGAACCGAGCACCCAGCCCGGCGATCTAGGAGCACCTCTTGGCACAGCCCTCCCGTCTCGACAGCGTCATCGCCCTGGCCAAGCGCCGCGGCTTCGTCTTCCAGTCGGGCGAGATCTACGGAGGCTCCCGCTCCGCGTGGGACTACGGGCCCCTCGGCGTCGAGCTGAAGGAGAACATCAAGCGCCAGTGGTGGCAGCGGTTCGTCCGCGGCCGCGGCGACATGGTCGGGCTCGACTCGGCGGTCATCCTGCCCCGCAAGGTGTGGGAGGCCTCCGGTCACGTCGCGACCTTCACCGACCCGCTCGTCGAGTGCCTGCACTGCCACCACCGCTTCCGCGCCGACCACCTGGAAGAGGCGTTCGAGGCGAAGAAGGGCCGGAAGCCCGAGGGCGGTCTCGCCGAGGTCGCCTGCCCGAACTGCGGCACCCGCGGCGAGTGGACCGAACCGCGTGAGTTCTCCGGCATGCTCAAGACCTACCTCGGGCCGGTCGAGTCCGAGGAGGGGCTGAACTTCCTCCGCCCGGAGACCGCGCAGGGCATCTTCGTCGACTTCGCACAGGTCGTGACGACCAGCCGGATGAAGCCCCCGTTCGGCATCGGCCAGGTCGGCAAGGCGTTCCGCAACGAGATCACGCCCGGCAACTTCATCTTCCGCACGCGCGAGTTCGAGCAGATGGAGATCGAGTACTTCGTGCCGCCGGCCGACGCCGAGCAGCACTACGAGCAGTGGATCGCCGACGCGGTCGCGTTCTACACGGACCTCGGCATCGACCCGGAGAACCTCCGCCGGTTCGACGTGCCGGACGGCGAGCGGGCCCACTACTCGGACGCCACGGCGGACATCGAGTACCGCTTCGGCTTCGCCGGGTCCGAGTGGGGCGAGCTCATGGGCGTCGCGAACCGCACCGACTTCGACCTCACCAACCACATCGAGGCGTCCGGCCAGGACCTCCGCTACTTCGACCAGGCCGCGAACGAGAAGTACGTGCCGTCCGTCATCGAGCCGTCGTTCGGTCTCACCCGAGCGCTCATGGCGTTCCTGCTCGACTCGTACCACGAGGACGAGGCGCCGAACGCGAAGGGCGGCGTCGACAAGCGCACCGTTCTGCGCCTCGACCCGCGCCTCGCCCCGGTGAAGGCCGCCGTGCTGCCGCTGTCCCGGAACGAGCAGCTCTCGCCGGTCGCCCGTGGTCTGGCCGACGACCTCCGGAAGCTCTGGAACGTCGACTTCGACGACGCGGGTGCGATCGGTCGCCGCTACCGTCGCCACGACGAGATCGGCACGCCGTTCTGCATCACGGTCGACTTCGACACCCTCGAGGACCGGGCCGTCACGGTCCGCGAGCGCGACACCATGTCGCAGGAGCGCGTGGCGCTCGACCAGCTGCAGGGGTACCTCGCGGCGCGCCTGCTCGGCGCGTAGGACCGAACGCCGACGACGCGGCCCCGGCCCGGGAATGCCCGGACCGGGGCCGCGTTGTCGTCAGCGTGAACGACTCAGTGAAGGTCGATGTCTGGTCGGACATCGCGTGCCCCTGGTGCTACATCGGCAAGCGGAAGTTCGAGGCGGGGGTGGCCGCGTTCGGCGCCGGTCCCGACGCCCGCCCCGTCGAGGTCGAGTACCACTCCTTCGAACTCAGCCCCGACACGCCCGTCGACTTCGAGGGCTCCGAGGCCGAGTTCCTCTCGCAGCACAAGGGGCTCCCGGTCGAGCAGGCGCAGCAGATGATCGACCAGGTCGCCGGCATCGCGGCCTCGGTGGACCTGCACTACGACTACGACGCGCTCCGCCACACCAACACGGTGAAGGCGCACCAGGTCATCCACCTGGCGAAGCAGCACGGCAAGCAGCTCGAGATGGTCGAGCGGCTGTTCACCGCGTACTTCGAGCGTGGCGAGCACGTCGGCCAGGACGAGTCGCTCGCCGACCTCGCAGCGTCCGTCGGGCTGGACCGCGACGAGGTGCTGGCCACCCTGCGGGACGACACGCAGCTCGCTGCCGTGCGCGCGGACCAGGCCCAGGCGCAGGCCTACGGCATCAACGGGGTCCCGTTCTTCGTCATCGACGGCAAGTACGGCGTCTCCGGCGCGCAGGACCCGGCGGCGTTCGAGCAGGTGCTCCGCCAGGTTGTCGCGCTGCGGGACACCACGCCCGAGGAGCTCGCGGAGCAGCAGCAGCGTGCCGCGGACGACGCGGCAGCGGATGCGGCGGTGACCCGGTGACGGACGTCCGCCTCGACGGCGCGGCCGGGTCGGGCCTCCAGTCCGGCGACGGCCGGGAGGCGCGTCCTGCCCTGCTCACGCTGGTCACGCCCGGCGGTGCGCCGGTCTGCGAGGGCGACTCGTGCTTCCTGCCCGACTCGTCGCTCGCCGGCGCCGAGGGTGACTGGTCCGAGGTCCCGGACTGACCGGTTCAGGCGCGGACCGGCTCCTCGTCCGTGATGTCGGCGACCGTGGCACCGTAGGCGGCGACCAGGGCGTCGCCGTCGACGAAGGCGCTCGCCCCGTGGCGGCCGGCACCCAGGGCGATGCGGCGGCCCAGGACGCGCTCGTCGGCGTAGACGGGCAGGTCCCCGGTCGCGCCGATCGGCGTGATCGTGCCGCGCTCGTAGCCCGAGGCCTCGAGCGCGGTGGCGGCGTCGGGCATCGAGAGCTTGTTCACGCCGACGACCGCGCGGAGCTTCTTCCAGGCGATGCTGCGGCCGCCGGGCACCAGTGCCAAGAGGAACCCACCGTCGTGCCGCTTGACGACGAGGGTCTTCACGATGTCGCCGGGGTCGATGCCGAGCAGGGCGGCGGCGCCCTCCAGCGAGTCGGCGGCGGGGCGCTCCACCACCTCCACGGAGAGTCCGCGCGCGGCGGCGTCGGCGTCGAAGCGGGCGATCGCGGTTTCCGTCATGTGGAGAACGCTACCGGCGCGGACCGACGTGGGAGAATGGACGACGTATGACGATCACTGACGCGCCCCGCACGGCGACCCGACCGGCGAAGCCCCTGCGCATCGGCCCCATCGAGGTCGACGTGCCGGTCGTGCTCGCACCGATGGCGGGCATCACGAACATGGCCTACCGCCGGCTCTGCCGCGAGTACGGCGCCGGGCTGTACGTGTGCGAGATGATCACCTCGCGTGCGCTGGTCGAGCGCACGCCCGTGTCGATGCAGCTCATCCAGCACCACGAGTCGGAGACCCCGCGGTCCATCCAGCTGTACGGCGTCGAGCCGAACACCGTGGCCGAGGCGGCGACCATCCTCGTCGGCGAGGACCGCGCCGACCACATCGACCTCAACTTCGGGTGCCCGGTGCCGAAGGTCACGCGGAAGGGCGGGGGAGCGGCGCTGCCGTGGAAGCTCGACCTCTTCCGTGACCTCGTCACGAAGACGGTGAAGGCCGCCGGCGACGTCCCCGTGACGGTGAAGATGCGCAAGGGCATCGACGCCGACCACCTCACCTACCTCGACGCCGCGCGCATCGCCCGCGACGCCGGGGTCGCCGCGGTCTCCCTGCACGCCCGTACCGCCAACGAGCACTACTCCGGGCACGCCGACTGGTCCGCGATCGCCACCCTCAAGGAGACGATCACCGACATCCCCGTGCTCGGCAACGGCGACATCTGGTCGGCGGCGGACGCGCTCCGCATGGTCGACGAGACCGGCTGCGACGGCGTGGTCGTGGGCCGCGGATGCCTCGGTCGGCCGTGGCTGTTCGGCGACCTCGCGGCGGCGTTCCGCGGCGAGGGCCTGCGGTACATGCCGTCCCTCGGCGAGGTGGCGGACGGGTTCCGCCGGCACGCCGAGCTGCTCGTCGAGTTCTTCGGCTCCGAGGACCAGGGCTGCCGGGACATCCGCAAGCACGTCGCCTGGTACTTCAAGGGGTACCCGATCGGCGGCGACGTCCGCTCCGGGCTCTCGATGGCATCGACGCTGCAGGAGATCGACGACCTCCTCGGCCAGCTCGACCGCGACGCCCCGTACCCCGGGGCCGACGCCGAGGGGCCGCGCGGACGCGCCGGACACCCGAAGCGCACCGCCCTGCCCGACCGCTGGCTCGAGTCCCGCGACGTCGACGCCGAGTTCCGCAAGGTGCTCGCCGCCGCCGAGCTGCACCACAGCGGCGGATGAGCGCCACCGCCTCCTACGGGCCGGCGGACGCCGAGCGCTGGCTGCCGGAGACGCACGGCAACCGACGGTCCGACTTCGCCCGTGACCGAGCCCGGTTGCTGCACTCCAGCGCGCTCCGCCGCCTGGCGGCCAAGACCCAGGTGCTCAGCCCGACGACCGGCCTCGACTTCGCCCGGAACCGCCTGACGCACTCGCTCGAGGTCGCGCAGGTCGGGCGTGAGCTCGCGGACTCGCTCGGCCTCGACCCGGACGTCGTCGACACCGCCTGTCTCGCGCACGACATCGGGCACCCGCCGTTCGGCCACAACGGCGAGACCGCCGTGAACGCCTGGGCCGCGGACATCGGCGGGTTCGAGGGCAACGCGCAGACCCTTCGGCTCCTCACCCGGCTCGAGCCGAAGGTCTACGGGTCCGACGACCGGCCGTACGGGCTCAACCTGACGCGGGCGTCCCTCGACGCGTCGTGCAAGTACCCGTGGCCGGCGGCGCAGGGGGTCGCGGAGGCGTCGTCCGGGCGGACGAAGTTCGGCTTCTACGACGACGACCACGACGCGTTCGAGTGGCTCCGGAAGGGGGCTCCCCGACGGCAGCGCTGCATCGAGGCGCAGGTGATGGACCTCTCCGACGACATCGCGTACTCCGTGCACGACTTCGAGGACGCCGTCGTGGCGGGCTTCATCGACGTGGCCGCCCTGGGCGACCGGGTCGGGGAGAACGACATCGTGACCGCCATGCACGCGTGGGTCGGGTCGGACCTCAGCCGCGACGAACTGCTCGAGGCGTTCGACCGGCTCCGCTCGCTGCCGCTGTGGATGACGTCCTACGACGGGTCCCGGCGCGACCTCGCGCGGTTGAAGAACCTCACCTCGCAGCTGATCGGGCGGTTCGCCCGCACGGCGACGGCGGCGACGCGGGAGTCGTACGCGTCCGGCTCGCTCGTCCGCTTCGCCGCATCGGTCGTCACCCCGCCGGAGATCATCGGCGAGATCGCGGTGCTCAAGGGCATCGTCGCCGCCTTCGTGATGACGCACGGCGACCGGCAGCCGGTGTACGAGGAGCAGCGACGGGTCCTCACCGAGCTGCTCGACGCCCTCGCCGCGACCGGGAGCGCCGACCTCGAGCCGGGGTTCGCCGCCGACTGGCGCGCCGCGTCCGACGACGCCGGGCGACTCCGTGCCGTGGTGGACCAGGTCGCGAGCCTGACGGACCAGGGGGCGCTCGCGTGGCACCGCCGGCTCGTGGTGGGGGAGCGGGAGACCGCCCACATCCCCGTCTGAGGCGGGACGGTCCTGCGGCGCGTCCCCGATCACCCGAGACGCCCCCGATCCCGCGGGACGCCGCCACGTCCTACGGCGTCTCGCGCTGCAGCCGGCGTCTCGCGCAGGTGCCGGTGCCCCGCCAGCAGCCGGCGTCTCGTGCCGTCGCCGTGCCACGGTGCCGGCGTCCGGCGCGGACGGCGGCGCCGGGCCGGCCTCGCGCAGGCGGCGGCTGACGGGGTCGGGGTGGGGCGGGCCTCCAGGCCGGCGGCCGTCCACAGGCGGACGGGAGCCGTCCGTGGTCGTCCGCGGCACGAACTAGGATCGAGGGGTGGCTGGCAGGATCGCGCGGAACGACATCGACGAGGTCCGCTCGCGTGTCAACATCGCGGACATCGTCGGCGACTACGTCACCCTGAAGTCCGCCGGCGTCGGCTCGCTGAAGGGCCTCTGCCCGTTCCACGACGAGCGCTCGCCGTCCTTCCACGTCCGGCCCCAGGTCGGCCGGTACCACTGCTTCGGGTGCGGCGAGGACGGCGACGTCTTCGAGTTCATCATCAAGCAGGACCACACCACCTTCCAGGAGGCGGTGGAGCGGATGGCCGCGAAGATCGGCTTCACGCTCCACTACGAGGAGGGCGACGGTCCCCGCACCGACTACAACGCCCGAGCGCGGCTCATCGCTGCGAACGAGGCGGCGCTGCAGTTCTACATCGCGCAGCTCACCACGGCCGCCGCCGAGCCGGCCCGACGGTTCCTCGGCGAGCGGGGGTTCGACCCGGCGGCAGCACAGCACTTCGGCGTCGGCTTCGCCCCGAAGTCGTACGACGCGCTCCGCGACCACCTGCGCGGACGCGGCTTCACGGTGGACGAGATCATCTCCGCGGGGCTCGTCAGCCAGGGCGACCGCTCCACCTACGACCGGTTCCGCGGGCGGCTCATGTGGCCGATCCGCGACGTGACCGGCGCGACGATCGGGTTCGGCGCACGCCGGCTGCTCGACGACGACAAGGGCCCCAAGTACCTCAACACCCCCGAGACGCCGATCTACCACAAGAGCCAGGTGCTGTACGGGCTCGACCTCGCACGGCGCGACATCTCGAAGCAGAAGCAGGTCGTCATCGTCGAGGGGTACACCGACGTGATGGCCTGCCACCTCGCCGGCGTGACCACCGCGGTGGCGACGTGCGGCACGTCGTTCGGCGTCGACCACATCAAGGTGCTCCGCCCGATGCTCGGCGACGTGAGCGGGGCAGACCCGAACGCGAACGGCGAGGTCGTCTTCACCTTCGACCCGGACGAGGCCGGGCAGCGCGCCGCCTCCCGGGCCTTCGCCGAGGAGCAGCGGTTCGCCGCGCAGACCTTCGTCGCCGTCGCCCCGGGCGGGCTCGACCCGTGCGACCTGCGGTTGGCGCGCGGCGACGACGCCATCCGCCGCCTCGTGACGAACAAGCGGCCGATGTTCGAGTTCATGATCCGCCGCACGCTCGACGGACACGACCTCGAGACGGTCGAGGGCCGGGTGAGCGCCCTCCGCGCCGCCGCCCCGGTGCTCGCCGGCATCCGTGACCGCTCGCTCACGCAGGGCTACGTCCGTGAGCTCGCCGGATGGCTCGGCATGGACATGCCGGAGGTACGTCGCGCCGTCGACGCCGCCCGGCAGCGGGCAGGAGCGGCCTCCGGTCCGCGGAGCGACGGCCGGTCAGGAGGCTCGGTGCCGACCGCGCAGGCCGGCCCCGGTGGCGAGCTGGTCGCCCCGCCCGAGGAGCCCGTGGCCGGGCTGCGCCTGCTGCCGAACGACCCGATCACCCGCATGGAGCGGGACGCCGTGATGGCCATGGTGCAGCAGCCCGGGCACGTGGGGGCTCCGCTCCTCGGGCTCGCCGCGGCGGCCACGTTCTCCGCGCCGATGCTCTCCGTCGTGCGGGACGCCGTGGTCGCCAACGTCGACGCGGTCGGGGCGGGCAACTGGCTCGATCGACTGCTGCAGGACGTCCCGGCACCGTTCCGCGGTCTCGTGCAGGAGCTCGCCCTGGCGCCGATCCCCGCCCGGACCGACGAGGACCTCGCGCTCTACTGCCGGAGCATCGTCGTGGCACTGGTCGAGCGGGACCTCCTCGCACGGAAGGCGTCCCTGCTCGGGCAGCTGCAGCGGGCGGACCCGCACGAGCAGTCCGACCGACGCGCGGAGATCCAGCGGCAGCTCGTCGACATCGACGCGCAGCGGATGCGGTTGCGGGCGGACGCGGAGGCGGCGGCGCAGGGCTGAGTCGCGTCGGGCCCCTCGAGGGCTCGGGCTCCCTCGAGTCGCACGACGCGCCGCCTGCGGTCGCTCGGGCTCCCTCGGGTCGCGCGACGTGCCGCCTGCGGTCGTTCGGGTCGCACGACGCGCCGCGTGCCGGGGCGGGCGGCGGCACGTCGTGCGACGGGAGCGGCAACGTGCGGCACGTCGTGCGACGAGAGCGGCCGCGCGCGCACGAGCGGGCACGACGCGCCGCGCGCATGGCGCCGAGCGGGCGGAAACCGCCGGGCCAGGGCGCCGAGCGCGACGAATGGTGCCCGCTCGGCTCGGGTGTTGCGGTCGCACGACGCGCCGCCTGCGGTCGCTCAGGTCGCACGACGCGCCGCGTGCCGGGGCGGGTAGCGGCACGTCGTGCGACGGGAGCGGCCGAGCGCGGCACGTCGTGCGACGGGAGCGGCCGAGCGCGCACGAGCGGGCACGACGCGCCACGTGCATGGCGCCGAGCGGGCGGGAACCGCCGGGCCGGGGCGCCGAGCGCGACGGATGGTGCCCGCTCGGCGGCCCAGGCGCGGCAGGCGAACCCGACCCCGCTCGGCGGCCCGGGCGCGGCAGGCGGCCCCGGCCCCGCACCCGCGCGTTGCACCGCGCAACAATCGTGCGTGACACGCCGCTCCGGGACGCGGGCATCATGCACTCCGCGGCGGCGTCGTGCATTACAAGGGTGTAAACAATCCGCCTCCGGTGCCGGAAGTTCCGTGACAGGGTGATAGCAATGAGCGTCCCCGGTCGGTCTCACAGCGATCCACCCCGGCCGAGGACGCCTGTGATCCATCACCAAGAGAGGCATCGGACATGGCATCCGTGACCAAGTGGGGCAAGCGCGGCATCGCGCTCGGCGCCGGGGCAGCAGCGACGGCGCTCGTGCTCACCGGCTGCGCGAGCAGCAGCGTGAGCGACACCGCCCTGAACGGCATGAGCATCGGGACGACCGACAAGGTCACGTCGCTCGACCCGGCGGGCTCGTACGACAACGGCTCCTTCGCCGTGCAGAACCAGGTCTTCCCGTTCCTGATGAACACGCCCGTCGGCAGCCCGGACGTGGAGCCCGACATCGCCGAGAGCGCGGAGTTCACGAACGACACGACCTACGAGGTCACGCTGAAGGAGGGTCTGCAGTTCGCGAACGGCAACGACCTGACGTCGAGCGACGTCAAGTTCTCGTTCGACCGTGAGCTGAAGATCAACAACGAGAACGGCCCGCAGTCCCTGCTCGCCAACCTCAAGAGCATCGACACCCCCGACGAGACGACCGTCGTGTTCAACCTCGACCACGCCGACCAGACCTGGCCGCAGGTGCTCTCCAGCCCCGCCGGCCCGATCGTCGACGAAGAGGTCTTCTCGGCGGACGAGCTCACGCCCGCCGCGGACATCGTGAAGGGCAAGGCGTTCGCCGGGCAGTACGAGATCACCTCGTACAAGGAGAACGACACCATCCAGTACAAGGCGAACCCGAAGTACGACGGCCTCCTCGGCAAGGCGAAGACCGACGAGGTCACCGCCAGCTACTACACCAAGGAGACCGACCTCAAGCTCGCCGTGCAGCAGGGCGACGTCGACGTGGCGTACCGCTCGCTCACGCCGACGGACATCTCCGACCTCCGCAAGGACGACTCGGTCAAGGTGTACGACGGCCCCGGTGGCGAGATCCGCTACCTCGTCTTCAACTTCAACACGCAGCCGTTCGGCGCGAGCCAGTCCGACAAGGACGAGGCGAAGGCCCTCGCGGTCCGCCAGGCGGTCGCGGACGTGGTCGACCGCGCGAAGATCGCGGAGGACGTCTACAACAACACCTACTCGCCGCTCTACTCGATGGTGCCGGACGGCCTGACGGGTGCCGCGAAGCCGTTCCAGGAGCTGTACGGCGACGGCGACGGCGGTCCCGACGTCGACAAGGCGAAGCAGACGCTGTCGGAGGCGGGCGTCACCGGCAAGGTGCAGCTCGACATCCAGTACGCGCCGGACCACTACGGTTCGACCTCGGACGACGAGTACGCCGAGCTCAAGACGCAGCTCGAGAACTCGGGGCTGTTCACCGTGAACATCCAGTCGACGGTCTACACGACCTACGCCGTGGAGCGCACGAAGGACGCCTACCCGGTGTACCAGCTCGGCTGGTTCCCGGACTTCTCGGACGCGGACAACTACCTGTCGCCGTTCTTCACGAAGGACAACTTCGTCCAGAACCACTACGACGACCCGGAGATCCAGGACCTCATCTCCGAGGAGCAGCAGGAGTCCGACGCGGACGCGCGCGCCGCCCTCATCGAGCAGGCCCAGGAGCGTGAGGCGACGCAGATCTCGACGCTGCCGCTGCTGCAGGGCAAGTCCGTCGCGGTCGCGTCGAAGGACGTCAAGGGCCTGACCCTTGACTCCTCGTACAAGTTCCGCTACGCCACGCTCAGCAAGTAACACCCACCGGACACCAGGGGGCGTTCCCACGAGGGACGCCCCCTGGTCACGTCCTGAAAGGCATCAACCCGTGACCCTCACGACCCCAGAGGCGGTCGAGTCGGAGCCCACCAAGCCGCAACAGGCACGACGCAGTGCCAAGAGCAGTGGTGGACTCGGCCGGTACATCCTCGTCAGATTCCTCCTCATCTTCCCGACGGTGTTCATCCTGGTGACGCTCGTCTTCTTCCTGATGCGCGTCATCGGCAACCCGATCACCGCGTCCGTCGGCGGTCGCCTCACCCCGGACCAGCTCCAGGAGCGGCTGCACGCCGCCGGGTACGACCGGCCCGTGTTCGTGCAGTACCTCGAGTACCTCGGGGGCATCGTCCGCGGCGACTTCGGCATGACGTCGACCGACAACCGGCCGATCACCGAGGTCATCGTCACGTACGGCGGAGCGACCGCGGAGCTCGTCTTCTACGCGCTCATCGTCGCCCTCGTGCTCGGCATCCCGCTCGGCATGCTCGCCGCCTACGTCCGCGACAAGTGGCCGGACGTGCTGTTCCGTGCGCTGGCGATCCTGACGTACGCGACGCCGGTCTTCTTCGGCGGTCTGCTCCTCAAGCTCGTCTTCTCGGTCTGGCTCGGCGTGCTGCCGCTCGGGGACCGCGCATCGACCCGCGTGAGCCTCGTGCTCGACAACATCCCGGGCGCGACGGGCATCTACCTGATCGACGCCCTCCGCACCGGGAACGGCCAGATCATCGGCGACGTGCTGCAGCACGCCGTCTTGCCGGCGCTGACGCTCGGCCTGCTGACGGCGGGCATCTTCCTCCGCCTCGTGCGCGCCAACATGATCGGCTCGCTCGGTTCCGAGTACGTCGACGCGGCCCGCTCGCGCGGCGTCCGGGAGGCGCGGCTCGTCCGGACGCACGCGTTCCGTCCGGCGCTGGTCCCGATCATCACCGTGATGGGTCTGCAGATCGCCATGCTGCTCGGCGGCTCGGTGCTCACCGAGACCACCTTCGGCTGGCGCGGCCTCGGCTTCGAACTCAATCAGTACCTGTCCGCCCGCGACTTCGTCGCGGTCCAGGGCATCGTCGCGATGCTCGCGGTGATCGTCGCGGTGACGAACTTCATCGTCGACGTCGTCGCCGCCCTGATCGACCCGAGAGTGAGGTTCTGAGGATGGCTGACACCTCCCTCGTCGACCGCCACGAGCCGTTCTGGAAGCGGCTGCCCGTGGTCGTGCAGCTCCGCAGGAGCACCGGCTGGCAGCGCGCCATGCTCATCACGGGCGTGGTCATCTGCGCCCTGTACCTCATCGTCGCGATCGCGGCGCCGCTCATCGCCCCGTACGGCTTCGGCCAGCTGCAGGGCGCGGACGGCCAGGGCTTCCCGCGGACGTCCGCCCCGAGTCCCGAGCACATCTGGGGCACCACCGTCGGCGGCTTCGACGTGTTCAGCCGCGTCGTCTTCGGCGCCCGCACCGCGGTCCTCGTCGTCATCGTCGCCGTCGTCGTCTCGATCGCGGTCGGCGTGGTCCTCGGCATGGTCTCCGGCTACATCGGCGGGTGGCTCGACCGGATCCTCGTCGTGGTCGCGGACGCGATCTACGCGTTCCCGTCGCTGCTGCTCGCCATCGTGGTGTCGATCGTCATCTCCGGCGGCAACTCGAGCTACGCCGGCGGCATCGTCGCGGCGGCGATCTCGATCACCGTCGTCTACGTGCCGCAGTACTTCCGGGTCGTCCGGGCCGAGGCGGTGCGCCTGAAGAACGAGGCGTTCGTCGAGTCGGCACGGGTGATGGGCACGAACCCGTGGCGCATCATGACCCGGCACGTCCTCCGGAACTCGACGCGCTCCCTGCCGCTCATCCTGACGCTGAACGCCTCGGACGCGATCCTCACTCTCGCCGGCCTGGGCTTCCTCGGCTTCGGCATCGGCCCGACGTCGGGCGCGGAGTGGGGCTACGACCTCAGCCGCGCGCTGGCCGACGTGGCGTCCGGCGTGTGGTGGACCGGCGTGTTCCCCGGCGTCGCGATCGTCGTGCTCGTGCTCGGCGTGACCTTCATCGGCGAGAGCCTCAACGACATCTCCGACCCCCGTCTGCGCGCGCGCCGCCGGCTCAAGCAGCTGGTGTCGCGCAAGCAGGCGGCCAGCACGGAAGGGGCGGCGGCATGACCGACGCGAGCCAGCGCCTCCAGGCAGGCGACACCACGAGGGAGCCGGTGGCCGTCGTCGACGACCTCACGGTGACCTTCGCCACCGACAACGGCGCGGTCGACGCCGTGAAGGGCGTCAGCCTCGACGTCCGTCCGGGCGAGGTCCTCGCCCTCGTCGGCGAGTCCGGTTCCGGCAAGTCGGTGACGGCGCGCAGCATGCTGCGGCTCATGCCGGAGACGGCGACCCTCGGCGGCGCGGTCTACCTCGACGGCACCGACGTGGTGTCGGTCGGCGCGCAGAAGCTCCGCGAACTCCGCGGCACCGCCGGCGCGATGGTGTTCCAGGAGCCGTCGACGGCGCTCAACCCGGTCTTCACCGTCGGGTGGCAGATCGCCGAGGGTCTCCGCGCGCACGGCGGCGTCTCCAAGAAGGACGCCCGCGCCAAGGCGATCGAGTACCTGCGTCGCGTCGGCATCCCCGACCCCGAGGAGCGCGTCGACCACTACCCGCACCAGTTCTCCGGTGGCCAGAAGCAGCGCGTCGTGATCGCGAGCGCGCTCGCCCTCGAGCCGAGCGTGATCATCGCCGACGAGCCGACCACGGCCCTCGACGTGACCGTGCAGGCGGAGATCCTCGACCTGCTCCGCCGGTGCCGCGACGAGTTCGGCGCGGCGATCGTCATCATCACGCACAACATGGGCGTGGTCGCCGACCTGGCCGACCGCGTCGCCGTGATGTACCAGGGCGAGGTCGTGGAGGAGGCCCCGGTCGGCGAGCTGTTCGCGGCGCCGAAGGCCGACTACACGAAGCGTCTGCTCGCCGCGGTGCCCCGGCTCGAGGCATCGACGGGCGCCGCACGCCGTGCCGCGATCGCGACCGACGTCGAGCCGCTCGTCAGCGCGAGGGGCCTCGAGATCGAGTACCCGGGACGGCTCGGCGCGCACGCGTTCAAGGCGGTCAAGGGTGTCGACCTCGACGTCCGTCCCGGCGCGGTCCTCGGCCTGGTGGGGGAGTCCGGTTCCGGCAAGACCACCATCGGCCGGGCGATCGCCGGTCTGACCAGGGTCACCGGTGGCTCGCTGAACGTGCTCGGCACCGAGATGCTCGGGTACCGCGAGCGGGACTTCAAGCGGCACCGGAAGGACATCGGGTTCGTCTTCCAGGACCCGGCGACGTCGTTCAACCCGCTCCTCACCATCGCCGAGTGCGTCGCCGAACCGCTCGTGGTGCACGGCGAGGTCCGGAACCCGCGGGAGGCGCGGAAGCGGGTCGGTGAGCTGCTCGAGATGGTGCAGCTCCCGGCTGCGTACGGCGAGCGGTACCCGCACGAGCTGTCTGGCGGGCAGCGCCAGCGCGCGTCGCTGGCGCGGTCGATCGCCCTCCGGCCGAAGCTGCTCATCGCGGACGAGCCGACGAGCGCGCTCGACGTGTCGGTCCAGGCCCGCGTGCTCGAGCTGTTCCTCGAGCTGCAGCAGGACCTCGGGTTCGCGTCGCTGTTCATCAGCCACGACCTCGCCGTCGTGGGCGCCCTGTCCGACCGGATCGCGGTGCTGTACCGCGGCGACCTCGTCGAGACCGGCACCACCGCCGAGGTGCTCGGCTCGCCGCGTCACCCCTACACGCATCGCCTGCTGGCGTCGCTGCCGGTCCCCGACCCGGCGGAGCAGGCGGAGCGACGGCGTACGCTGGTGGAACTGGAGAACGCCGGGTCCTGATCCGGTCCGACCAGCCTGGAGGCGCGACCTGCGTCGTCGACGCGCCGCGCCTCCAGGCGGTCGCCTCCACCGCACCACGTACGACGGCCGGCTGATCGCTGGCCGTCGCAGACCGTCGCCAGGGGCGACGTGGAAGGGGACCCATGATCGCGGTCAACGGACCGGCGGTCGTCGCTGACGACGTGTCGATCGAGTACCGGGGCGGACGGGGGACGGCGCCGATCCGCGCCGTCGACGGCGTGAGCCTGACCGTCCGGCAGGGGGAGATCCTCGCCGTGCTGGGCGAGTCCGGTTCCGGCAAGTCCACGTTCGCCGCCGCCGTCGCCGGGCAGCTCGGCGCCACCGGCGAGGGTGAGGGGGCCCACCGCCGTCACATCGTCGGCGGCGAGCTCACCGTGCTCGGGCAGCGGACCCGCGGGCTCCGGCCGACGTCGCGCAAGCTCGACCGGCTCAGCGGCCGGATCGGCTACCTGCCGCAGGACGGCGCCGACCGTCTCAGCCCGGACCTCACGGTCGGCGAGGCCGTCGCGGAGCCGATCTACGCGCGGGACCGTCGGTTCGACCGGAAGGAGGCCGGCCTCCTCGTCGCCCGGCTCCTCGACGCCGTGCACCTGCCGCTCGGGTCGATGCGTCTGAACACCTGGGAGCTGTCGAGCGGTCAGCGGCAGCGCGTGGCCCTCGCCCGCGCGCTCGTGCTCGAACCGCAGCTCCTCGTCGCGGACGAGCCGGCCCGCGGCGTGGACATCCTCGTCCGGCAGTCGGTCCTCGAGGCGCTCGCGACCCTGCAGCGGAACCGCCACTTCTCGGCCGTGGTCGTGTCGAGCGACCTGCGCGAGGCCCGCGCCCTGGCCGACCGGGTCGCCGTGATGGCGGACGGTCGTGTCGTCGGGCTCGGGACCTTCGACGAGGTGCTCGAGAACCCCGTCGACCCGTACGTCCGGACGCTCGCCGCCACCGCGGCACGCCCGGTGAAGCGCCGTCCGGCCGCCGCGCCCGCGCCGCGTCGGTCCTCCGCGCCGCGGCGTCCCGTCGGTGCCGCAACGGGCGGCCGCACCGACCGTCAGGAGAACGCGTGAACGCCCCGGCCCGCGGCCACCGCGCGGTCGTGACGGACGCCGGCGCGCCACTGCCCGTCGGTGCGCCGGACGCCGGCCCCGTGGCGATCCTGCCGTCGTCCGCCGAACTGCACGTCGCGGCGGTCGAGGAGGCCGGTGGCACCGTCGCCGCGCTCGACGCGTCGACCCGCGCGATCGTCTGGCTCGACGCCCACGACCCGGACGGACTCGCCCGCGCACTCGACGACGCGCCGGACGTCGGCTGGGTCCAGCTGCCGTTCGCCGGCGTCGACGCGTTCGCGGAACTCATCCGGTCCCACGGCGACCGGGTCCTGTTCACCTCGGCGAAGGGCGCGTACGCGGAGCCCGTCGCGGAGCACGCCCTCGCGCTGACCCTGGCCACGCTCCGTGTCCTGCCGAAGCGCGCCCGCGTCCGGAGCTGGGCGACCGAGCCCGAGGGCGTCTCGCTGTACGGGCGGAACGTGGTCGTCGTCGGCGCCGGAGGCATCGCCCAGGAGTACGTGCGGCTGCTCGCGCCGTTCGAGACCCACGTGACGGTGGTGCGGCGTTCTGCGACCCCGGTCGACTGGGCCGACCGCACCGTGACGACGGACGCGCTCGACGACGTGCTGCCCGACGCCGACGTCGTGATGATCGCCGCTGCGATGACCTCGAACACGGCGAAGCTCCTCGGCGCGGAGCAGTTCGCGCGCATGAAGTCGTCGGCGCGGCTCGTGAACATCGCCCGCGGCGGCCTGGTCGACACGGACGCGCTCCTGCACGCACTGCACGACGGCGCGATCGCGGGCGCCGGCCTCGACGTGACCGACCCGGAACCGCTGCCGGACGGGCACCCGCTCTGGGACGCCCCCGGGGTCGTGGTCACACCGCACCAGGCGGACACGCCGGACATGGTGGCGCCGCTGCTCGCCGAACGGGTGCGGCACAACACCGGTGCGTTCCTGCAGGGTTCGGGCGAGGGCTTCATCGGCGTCGTGGACCCCGCGGCGGGATACTGAGCGGACCGGCCGCGGCGGCGCGCCCGGGATGTGCGGCGGATGCGCGGATCGACCCGGAGGTGCTGCTATGCTGTTACCCGTTGTTCAGACGCCTCCGGGTGTCGGGCAGTGATCCTCGATAGCTCAATTGGCAGAGCAGCCGGCTGTTAACCGGCAGGTTGTTGGTTCGAGTCCAACTCGGGGAGCGGCAGGCCCTCACCCT
>Ga0265798_10004932_pt1 | contig 18208 bp, 15 predicted proteins | sample P3T30metagenome_FD_192430 | JGI IMG/M metagenome (GOLD analysis project Ga0265798, IMG submission 192430) | Plant litter microbial communities from East Loma Ridge, Irvine, California - P3 T30 | ecosystem: Environmental > Terrestrial > Plant litter > Unclassified | place: USA: California... | reverse complement strand
GGGCGCGGGCTGCTTCCACTCATCTTTGAACCCTAGGGGCCACTGGCCGGCGCCGGGCCGGTACGAGCGCACGTACTTGTAGGGCCCGGTGGCTTTGTTGCTCACAGCTACGGCCGTGCGAGCTGCGGCGTAGCCTTGGCCCTTCAGCTCGAGGTGAAACCACATCACGTACTGGCCAGTCTTCTTATTGAAGACCACCTTGGGGCGCTCTAGCACGCAGCCTTTCTCAACTTCCGAGCCCGAGCCCTCAGGCGCTACCGCAAAGGCAATGCCTTCATCCTGCCAGTTGTACAGGTCTTTGGACGAATAGCAATGCACGCCCACCTGAGCGCTGTTGCCCTTGGGGCCGGCTATTTTGTGCTCGCCAAACAAGTAGTAGCGGCCCTTATCGTAGAGTGCGCCGGCGCCGTGGGCGTTGAGGTGGGTGCCTTTGTTGTCGGGCCATGGCTGGCCGGGCGCAAAGGCCGGGCGCTGGGCCTGGGCAGTGCTGGCCAGGGCCATCAGCGCCGCAAGTAGGGTCTTCTTTTTCATGGCTGGGTGGGAAGCAGAGCAATGGCCACCAAGAGAGGAGACGGCGACCTAGGACCACAAAAGTAGCGGCGCCCCTACCCCACCGAGGGGGAGGTTTTCGCCGAACAGCCGGGGGAAAATGGCCAGTTTGTGGCCCTAGGTGGCCTCCAACTGCATTTCGCCAACCCGGGCTAGTTTGCTACCTTGCAGAGCCGCCATTGGCGCGTGACCTCAGTTTAGGCTAGCACGCACTTATTCAGCTGGTAGCGGCGCTACTCGTTCTCCGCCTTCCCCACCCTTGCTGATGTTAGCTCTTCCCTCTCGGTTGCTTTTTTGCCTGGCTGCGCTGCTGGGGCTGCTAGCCTGCCCCGCCCGGGCGCAGAACACGGCCCCACGCGAGTTCCGCTTCGAGCACCTTACCGTTGACCAAGGGCTTTCGCACAGCGATGCCATGGCTGTGGCGCAAGACAAGGCGGGCTTTATCTGGGTGGGAACTAACCGCGGCCTCGACCGCTACGACGGCTATACCCTCAAGCAGTATACGCTGCCCATCACCCGCAAGGGCATTGCGGGCAACCGCATCGCGGTGCTGCACACCGCCCCCAACGGCCGCCTGTGGGTAGGCACCGAGCGGGCCGGGCTCAACTTTTACGACGCTGCTACCGACCAGCTCATGCCCCTGGCCAGCCTGGCTATTGCGCCGGCGGGCCAGCCCATTTTGCAGCGGCTAGCCACCAGCAGCATTACCGCGCTGGCCTCCGACCCGCAGGGCCACCTATGGATTGGCACCCCGCGCGATGGGTTGCTAAAGCTGACCTTTACCCCCCAGGGCCAGCTGGCTAGCCTGCGTCAGGTGCAGCCAGCGGCCGGCCAGCCCACCGCGCCCTACTCGGTGAGCAGCCTGGCCGCCGATGCGGAGGGCAACCTGTGGGTGGGCACCCACAACCGGGGGTTGTGCCTGGTGCAGACGGACGCCACCACCCTAGTAGCCGAACCTACCCCCGTGACCGGGCTGGTGCGGGCGCTGCACCTCGACCACCGCGGCGACCTTTGGATAGGCACCGACCAGCAGGTGCTGTGGGTGAGCGCAGCCAACCGGCGGGCCGGGCGCCAGCTCACGGCGCACCCGCAGCCGCTTAGCTACCCCACCCTACAGTCGCTGCTGCTCGATTCGTTTGGCCGGCTGTGGGTGGGCACCATCTACGGGCTTTACGTGTGGGAGGCGGGCACCGTCACGGGCACCGCGCCCCCGCTGCGCCCCGGCGCGCCCACCCTGCTACTGCCCACCGATGGCGAGGCGCAGAGCATCAACTCGGAACGGGTGCACCAGCTGTTTGAAGACCGCACCCAGGTAATGTGGCTGTGCGCCTCGGCAGGCGGCCTCAACCGGGTAGACCTGCGCCAGAAGCCCTTTGGGCGGCTGCGGCGGCAGCTGATGGGCCAGGCCACGCTACCCAACAACTACATCAATGCCGTTTATAAAGAGGAAGCTACCAATACGCTGTGGCTGGGCTCGCGCAATGGGGTGGCCGCCTATGACCTGGCTCATCAGACCTATCGCAACTACCTGAACCAGAACGAAGCCGGCGTGACGCGCGGCATCGACGTGTCGGCCATTTGCCAGGCGCGCACTGGCGCGCTATGGTTTGGCACCCGGGGGCGCGGGCTGGTGCGCCTCATCCGCCGGCAGGGCCAGGAGGAGCTTACTACCATCGACGAGCTGCCGAGTGGGCAGCGCTTGCGCACCACCAACATCGAGCGCATTGTGGAAGACCGCTACGGCACGCTGTGGGTGGCTACGTTCAACCAAGGCTTGCTACGCTTTAGCTCCGAGGGGCAACTGCTGCGCCGCTACCAGGCCAGCGCTGGCGGGCTGCCGAGCAACAGTTTCACGTTTTTGCTGCTCGACCCGCGCCGCAACGTGCTCTGGGCCAGCACCACCGATGCGGGCCTGCTCAAGCTGCAAGTAACGCCCGACTCGGTGCGCCTGCTGCGGCAGTTCAGCTACGTGCCCAGCGCGGCAGACGGCTTGCGCGTCAACTACGTGTGGCCGCTGGTGCTCGACCGCCAGGGCACGCTCTGGATTGGCACCATTGGGGGCGGGCTGCACCAGCTGGCCACCGATGCTCAGGGCCACGACACTGTGCGCAGCTACCAGCGCTGGCTTCCCGAAAGCGATGTAGAAAGTCTGCTTACCGACGACGCTGGCAACCTCTGGATAGGCGGCACGGGTCTCTACCGCTTCACGCCGCGCACCCGCCAGTATGAGCGCTACGATGTGGCCGATGGCCTACAAAGCAATGCCTTTAAGATAGGAGCCGCTGCCCGCGGCGCCGATGGCACGTTGTACTTCGGCGGCATTAATGGCATCAGCTACTTTCAGCCGTCGGCTATTCAGCCCAACCCCTACGCGCCGGTGGTGCAGCTCACGGGCTTGCGCATTGCCAACCAGCCAGTGGCCGTGGGGCAGCCGTTTGGCGGCCGCGTGCTGCTGGCGCAGCCGCTGTCGGTGCCCCAAACCGTGACGATAAAGCCCAGCCAAAACGACTTTTCGGTGGAGTTTGTGGGCCTCAACTACGCCAACCCGCAGAAAAACCGCTACGCCTACCAGCTCGATGGCTACAACCAGCACTGGGTGTACCCGGCACCCGGCCAGCGCACGGCCAGCTTTGCCAACCTGCCGCCCGGCCACTACACCCTGCGCGTGAAAGCCAGCAACGGCGAGGGCGGCTGGAGCGCCCGCCCGGCCACCATGCAGTTTGAGGTGCTGGCGCCCTGGTACAAAACGGGCTGGGCTTACTTACTCTATGCGTTGGCCCTAGGGGGTGGCATCGTGCTGTACCGGCGCTTTGAGCTAGCGCAGCAGCGGCTGAAAAACAAGCTAGTGCTGGAGCAGTTTCAGACCGAAAAAGAGAAGGAGCTCACTAATCTTAAGCTAGGCTTTTTTACCAATGTCAGCCACGAGCTGCGCACGCCGCTCACCCTCATCCTGGGGCCGATGGAGGAAATTATGCGCAGCCCCGGCCCGGTGGCCAACCTAGCGGGCAAGGTAGAGCTGATGCACCGGCAGGCCCGCAAGCTGCTGGAACTGGTAAATCAACTGCTCGACTTCCGCAAGGTCGAATCTGGCAACGTGCCGCTATGCGCCAGCTACGGCGACGCCGTGGCCTTCCTAGGTGAGCAGTACGGCAGCTTTCTGCTCAAAGCGCAGGAGCGCGGTATCAAGTACCAGCTCGACGTGCCGGCTGAGCCCGTGCGGCTGTACTTCGACCGCGGCAAGCTGGAAATCGTGCTTACCAACCTGCTGGCCAATGCCTTCAAGTATACCTGTGACCAGGGGCGCGTGGAGCTGGCCGCCACCGTTGTGGGCAGCGCGGGCAGCCCAGCCGTGTACACGGGCGAGCAGCTAACGGGTAATTACTTAAAAATCACGGTTGCTGACACGGGCATGGGTATCAGTCCGCACGAGCTGGACCGCATTTTTGACCCCTACTACCAAGCTTCGCACACTGATACGTTGCGCATGGGTGGCACCGGCATTGGGCTGTCGCTGGCCCGGCAGTTTGCCCAGCGCCACGGTGGGCAGCTTACGGTGGCCAGCGTGCAGAGGGCCGGTACCACCTTCGAGCTGCGCCTGCCCTTTGGGCAGCAGCACCTGCGGCCCGAAGACATTCGGGCCGAGGAACCCAGCACCATCCCGGCCACCAGCCAGAGCGATAGCGAGTTACCCCTTGAAGAGGAACTTCCGACCTTGCCGCCGACCACTGCACCCGCTGGCCCGCCGCGCCTGCTGGTAGTGGAAGACAATGACGAGGTGCGCCAATACCTCACGCAGCTTTTTGAGGCCGACTATGCGGTGCTGACCGCCGAGGATGGCTTATCGGGCTGGACTACGGCGTTGGCCCAGCTACCCGACCTCATTATTTCGGATGTGATGATGCCGCGCTCTGATGGCCTGGAACTGTGCCAGCGCCTCAAGCAGCACCCCAAAACCAGCCACATTCCGGTGCTGCTGCTCACGGCGCGCACAGCCGAAACCCACGAGATGGAGGGCCTAGGGGTGGACGCCGATGACTACGTAAGCAAGCCCTTCAACCCCACTCTGCTGCACGCCAAGGCCGACGCCCTATTGCGCAACCGGCGCAAGCTGCACGAATTTTACCAGCGCCACATCCTGCTGCAGCCTACCGAAATAGTGGTAGCCGATGCCGACCGCGAGTTCTTGGAGCAGGCCATGAGCACCGTGGAGCGGCACCTAGGCGACGCCGAGTTTAGCGTGCAGGTGCTGGCCCGCGAAATGGCCATGAGCCAATCGGTATTTTACCGCCGCATCAAGAGCATCACGGGCCAGACGGCGGTGGAGTTTATCCGCGACGTGCGCCTCAAGCGTGCGGCCCAGTTGCTGGCCCAAACCACCATGCGTGTGTCGGAAATAGCCTTCGAGGTTGGAATAGAAGATGCCAAGTACTTCCGCAAGGCCTTCCAGAAAATTTACAGCCTCACGCCTTCCGACTACGCCAAGCAGCACCGCGTTGGACGCGTTGCTACTACTCCGACCGACATGGAGTAGCGATGGCTACCTAGGAGGCTAGAGGCTCCTCTTGTGTGTGCCCCCGCCCCAGCCCCTGTCCTGAAGGGGCCGGGGGTGAGACCACACAACACTTATTAAATCAGTACCTTACCTACAAACTTAACTTCCTAGGTTTAGCAACCACCGAAAACAGCCCCGCTAATCTCCGAATATAACCCGGCCAGCTCGCACCCTGGGAGCTAGTATTGCAGTGAGGTTTTGTGACTAGCTGAGGCGCTCGCCGCAGGCTACAAATCCCTGCTTTCTCCCACCCAGCTTTCCTATGCGCCGCTCTATTCAGACTACCTGGCTGCTCGGCGGCCTGCTCTTGGCAGCTGGCCTAGGCCGCCCGGCCCACGCCCAAACCGCTGCGCCCGACGCGGCGCTATTCAAGCCCAAATACATAAAAGCGCAGTTGCTGAAAGCGGCGCAGTGGCAGCTGGCGCACCCCAAGCACACGCCCACCGACTGGACCAACGGCGCCTTTTACTCGGGCGTATTTGCTGCCTACCAAGCTACCAAGTCGAAGCTGCTGCTCGATTCGCTCATGGCCCTCGGCGAGCGCACGCACTGGCAGCCGGGCCCGCGCTACGACCACGCCGACGATATAGCCATTTGCCAGACCTACCTCAACCTGTACCGGCTCAAGAAAGACCGGCGCATGCTGGCGCCTACCCTGGCCGTGTTGGAGAAAGTGCGAACCACGCCCGGCCCAGAAGTACAGAACCACGGCATCACGTGGTGGTGGTGCGATGCCCTCTTTATGGGACCGCCGGTGCTGGCCAAGGTGGCCGCTATCGACAAGCAGCCCCAGTACCTGGCCTTCAACGACACGCTGTACCAGCAAACCTATAAGCGGCTTTTCAACCACGAGGAGCACCTGTTTGCGCGCGACGCCTCGTACCTACTCGACGCCGCCGGCCAGGGCAAAAAGGAAAGCAACGGCCAGCGCATTTTCTGGAGCCGGGGCAATGGCTGGGTGATGGGCGGCTTGGTGCAGCTGCTGCAAGAGCTGCCCGCCAACCACCCCAGCCGGCCGTTCTACCTCAGCCTGTTTAAGGAAATGAGCACCCGGCTGGTGCAGCTGCAGCAGGCCGATGGCCTGTGGCGCTCGAGCCTGCTCGACCCGGCCGCCTACCCGGGCGGCGAAACCTCGGGCTCGGGCTTCGACTGCTACGCCATGGCCTGGGGCCTTAACCAGGGCATTCTGGACCGGGCCACCTTCCTAGGTCCGGTGCAAAAGGCTTGGGTGGCGCTTACCAACGTGGTGTCGCCCGAAGGCCGGGTGGGCTGGGTGCAGCCCATTGGGGCCGACCCTAGGCGCGATTTTTCGGCCGATAGCTGGGAAGTATACGGCACTGGTGCCTTTCTGCTGGCCGGCTCCGAGGTAATGAAGCTTAAGTAAGTAGTATGAAAAGACGTTCGTTTGTGGGCCAAGCCGCGGCTGGTCTATCGGGCCTCGCCGCACTGGCCGCCCTGCCTGCGGCTGGGCACGACCTAGGGGCCACGCTAGCCGCCCCGCGCGGCACCGACCGCGACTACTGGCTGGCTACCCTGTTGCGCATCGTAGACCCACTGCTGACCGCCGCAGCCCAGGGCCGGCTCAAAGCTGCCATGCCCGTGGAGGCGGCACCTGGCCAGCAAGAGGGCCGCCGCCAGGTAACGTACCTAGAGGCCCTGGGCCGCGCCCTCGCCGGCCTGGCGCCGTGGCTGGAGCTGCCCGATGCCCCACCCGCCGAACTGGCCCGCCAAACCCGCTATGCCGAGCTGGCTCGCCAGGCCATTGCCCAAGGCGTGAACCCACAATCGCCCGATTTTCTGAACTTTACCCGGGGCGGGCAGCCGGTGGTAGATGCCGCCTTTTTGGCCCATGCGCTGCTGCGGGCGCCTACCCAGCTGTGGGGCAAGCTGCCCGCTGCTACCCAGGCGCAAGTGGTGCAGGCGCTGCAAAGCACCCGTGTTATCAAGCCAGTGTACAGCAACTGGCTGCTGTTCAGTGGCATCATCGAGGCGGCGCTGCTCAAGTTTACGGGTAGCGGCGACCTCATGCGGATGGACTACGCCATTAAGGAGCACCAAACCTGGTACAAGGGCGATGGCACCTACGGCGACGGGCCCGACTACCATTGGGATTACTACAACAGCTACGTCATTCAGCCCATGCTGCTCGACGTGGTGGGTACGCTGGTAGCCGCCGGCAAAGAGCGCCCCGAGCTGCTCGAAACGCTACGCACCCGCGCCCGGCGCTACGCCGCGGTGCAAGAGCGCCTTATCGGGCCCGATGGCTCATTTGCGGCGTTTGGACGCTCGCTGGCATACCGATGCGGTGCCTTTCAGCACCTGGCGCAGTGCAGCTTGCAAGGATTGCTGCCCGAGGACCTAGGGCCTGGCCAAGTGCGCAGCGCCCTCACGGCTGTTATCCGGCGCACCATGGAGCCCAAGGGCACTTTCGATGGGCAGGGGTGGCTCCAAATTGGACTGTGCGGCCACCAGCCGGGCATCGGCGAGGGGTATATCTCGACGGGCAGCCTCTACCTGTGCACCACAGCCTTTTTGCCCCTAGGGTTGGCCCCCAGCCACACCTTCTGGAGCAGCCCCGCGCAAGACTGGACCGCCCGCAAAATCTGGTCGGGCCAGGATGTGAAGCTGGACCATGCGTTGTAGAAGGATTACGCTCGCAATGACAGAATTTTAATAATCACATCAACATGCTTTCACCTCGCCTATTCTGCGCCAGCACCTTAGCACTAAGCACCCTAGCCAGCTACGCGCAAAAGCCGCTGAAGAAGGATGAGGTGCTGCTCTTTGCCTATTTCAAGGGCAATGGCGAGGATGGGCTGCACCTGGCCACTAGCCCCGACGGCTTGCAGTGGACGGCCCTCAACCAAGGCAAGTCATTGCTGGCGCCCACCGTGAGCACCGATAAACTCATGCGCGACCCCTGCATTATTCGGGGGAAGGATGGGCGGTTTCACATGGTCTGGACCACGAGTTGGCACGACCGCAGCATCGGCTACGCTTCTTCTAAAGACCTCGTGCACTGGAGCCCCCAGCAGGAAGTGCCCGTGATGGCGCCCGAGCCCACTGCCAAGAACTGCTGGGCCCCCGAAATTACTTACGACGCCAAAAATGGCCAGTATCTCATTTACTGGGCCACTACCATTCCGGGCCGCTTTGCGGCGGGCGAAACGACGCTGGAAGGCGGTAATAACCACCGCATCTACTACGTCAAGACTAAGGACTTTAACACCTACACGCCCGCCAAGGTGCTCTACGACCAAGGCTTCAACGTCATCGACGCCACGATACAGCCCGCGGGCAAGCGCTTTGTGATGTTCTTGAAAGACGAAACCAAGGAGCCAGTGCAGAAAAACCTGCGCGTGGCTTTTGCCGACCAAGCAGCGGGGCCCTACGGGCCACCGTCGGCCCCCATCACGGGCAAGTACTGGGCCGAAGGACCCACGGCCATTCAGCTGGGCGACAAGTGGCTGGTATACTTCGACAAATACACGGAGCACAAGTACGGTATGGTTTCCTCGACCGACCTCACGCACTGGACCGACGAGTCGGACCGGGTGCAGTTTCCGGCCGGCACCCGCCACGGCACCGTGCTGCGCATCACCAAAAAAGAGCTGGCCCAGCTACCTAGGTAGCGGTGCCTCTGCCTAACCTACTTATGAAGAAAACTCTGCTTCTCGCCGCTGCCCTACCTCTAGTAGGCGGCCTGACAGCCCACAAGCCTGCCCCCGCCGCCCCGGTCGTGACGGTGCGCAACCGCCTCAACGTGGCTCGGCCGGCCGAAACCGTGAGCGTCCCGCTTAGCCAATTGCGGGCCCTAGGGCCGGTAGCCAGCCTGCGCGGCGTGGTGGTGAAAGACGCCCAAACTAAGGCCCTGCTCACGAGCCAGCTGCTAGACAGCGATGCCGATGGGCAGCCCGACGAGCTGCTGTTTCAGGCGGCGCTGCCGGCCAAGGGTACCCGGCAATTTGTGTTGGCGGCGGGCGCGCCGGCCCCGGTGCCAGCGGGCGGGCCCACCACGTTTGCGCGCTTCGTACCCGAGCGCACTGACGACTTTGCCTGGGAAAACGAGCGCGTGGCCTTCCGCACCTACGGCCCTAATGCCGAGCAGCTTTTCGACAAAAAAGACCCTAACGGCACGCTCAGCAGCGGTATGGACTGCTGGCTAAAGCGGGTATCTTACCCCATTATCGACAAGTGGTATGGGCGGCACGTGCACGAAAAGCCCTTCGCCTACCACACCGACATCGGCGAGGGCTACGACCCCTACCACGTGGGCACCAGCCGCGGCGTGGGTGGCACCGGCGTGCTCGACGGGGGCAAACTTTACGTTTCCAAGAACTTCACTTCCTATAAAGTACTAGCGACCGGCCCTATCCGCACGGTGTTTGAGCTGACGTATGCGCCCTGGGATGCTGGTGGGCGCCAAGTGACGGGGAAAAAAATCATTAGCCTCGACCTAGGCTCGAACCTGACGCGCTACGAAGAGCAGCTGGCCGCCGATAAGCCCCTGCCTAACTGCACCATCGGCCTGACGCTGCACGAGGCCAAAGGTGAGGTGAAGGCCGACCGCCAAGCGGGCTGGTGCCGCTACTGGGAAAAAGTCGATGACTCGTACCTGGGCACCGGCGTAGTGGTAGCCCCTAGGTATCTCCTTGACTACCAAGACCACCGTAGCGCTGACAAAGACCAAAGCCAGCTGTACATGGTAGCCAAGCCCAACGTGGTGTTTTACGCCGGCTTTGGGTGGCAGAAGAGCGGGCAATTTGCCTCGGCCGCCGACTGGGACGCCTACCTGGCCGCGTTTGCCCAGCGCTTGGCCTCCCCGCTCGACGTCACGGTGAAGTAGCCCTAGGGAGCGCCAGCCCGCCCCGGCGAGTGGCGAAGCCGGGCAACCCAACTTTCTTTGACATATAGCAGTATGCAATATGTTAAGGAAGGATACCCTATGCGTGCTCCTACTCAGCCATTGACCGAGCGGCCTGTCCCCGATGCGCTCTTGCAAACGCTGCTGGACGCTTCGCCGACCGGTATTGTGCACCTAAGGCCCCTATACGCCCCCGAGCGCCCCGCCGAGGTGGCTGACCTGGCCTACGTGCGCCTCAACCCGGCCGCGCAGCACCTGCTTGGGCTGCCCGAGTACCCGACCGATACCCTGCTTACGCTGGCCCCTGGGGCCACTGCGCTCGTGGCGTTCTACCGCCAAGCCTTCGAGTCGGGGCAGGCCATGCACTACGACTACGACCCGCCGGCCCCGAGCGGGCGGCTGCGCGTGGCGGCCCAGCGCGATGGCGAGCTGCTCGTGGCCAGCCTCACCGCTGAGCCGGCCCCAGAGCTAGCCGCTAGCCCTGCGCCGCTGCTGCCCCCAGCCATAGCCCAGCAAATACTAGAGCAAACCGTTACGGCCGTGTGCGTACTGCAGGGCCCCGACTACCGGCTCAGCTATGCTAACCCGGCCTTTGAGAAGCTTTTTCCGGGGCGCCCGCTCGTGGGCAGCACCGCGGCCGAGGCGCTGCCCAACGTGCCGCAACCCAACTTAGAGGTATTGCTACAGCACCTAGGGCATACAGGCGGCTCCTTTATCGGGCCCGACGTGCGCCTTGACCTACCGCCCACCGGCAGCCAGCTTGCCCAGTGGGGCTATTTCAACTTTCGCTACCAAGCCTACCAAGCCAGCGGACAGCCCAGCTACATCTCCATCTCGGCCCACGACGTAACCCGGCAGGTACTGGCCCGCCAACAGCGCGAGCAGCAGCGGGCCGAGTGGCAACGTCTGTTTGAGCAGGCCCCGGTGGCAATGGCCGTGCTACGGGGACCGCAGCACCTTATCGAGCTCGCCAACCCAGCCATGTGCGCCCTCTGGGACCGTCCAGCCGAGCAGGTACTGGAGCTGCCTTTGTTTGAAGCGCTACCCGAAACCAATGAGCCGCGCACCAAGGCGCTCTTGGCCGACGTGCTAGCCACCGGCAAGGCCCGCACTACCCACGAGCGCCTAGGTTCGCCCAAGGCCCCGCCGGCCGACAAAGGCTACTAGAGCTTTGGATACTACCCCTTGCGCGAGCCCGAAGGCCGAATTACGGGCATTGCCGTGGTGGCCCTTGACATTAGTGCGCAGCTCCGCGACCGCTACCAGGTGCAGGAGCTGAATGCCGAGCTCAGCGCCTTAAATGAAGAGTTGCTGGTAACTAACGAGGAGCTTCATGCCAATAATGCCGAGTTGGAGCGAGCGCAGCAGCAGCTCTGGCAGCTGAATCGCGACCTGGAAACCCGCGTGCTGGAAGGAGTGCAAGCGGCCCGCGCGGCCCGCGACGAGGCCGAGCGCCAACGCCGCCGGCTGGCCAACTTCTTTCAACAGGTGCCGGCCGCCATTTGCGTGCTCGACGGGCCCAGCATGGTCTACGAGCTCGTGAACACTGACTACCAACGGCTGCTGCCCGGCCGCAAAATGCTGGGCCGCCCCCTGCTAGAGGCCCTGCCCGAACTCACGGACAGCCGCATCTGGCAAACATTGCAGTGGGTGTACCAAACCGGCATAACCCACGAGGAGATAGGCGTGCGCGTGCCGCTGGCGCGCCACGAAGACGGACCGCTGGAAGACTTCTACCTGCACTATGTGCAGCAAGCGCGCTACGACGAACACGGCCACATCGATGGGGTGCTCATGTTTATGCTTAACATCACGGAGCAGCGACTAGCCCACCGGCGCGCCGAAAAGCTGCAAGCCGAAGTACTAGCCAACATTCAGCGCCGAGCGCAGGAGCACGAAACCTTCTACCAGGTATTCGAGCAAACCTCGGCCCTGGTAGCCCTGATGTGGGGGCCTGAGCATCGCTTCGAATACGTCAACCACTCGTTTCAGCAGCTCTTTGCCGGGCGGCACTTGCACCATCGGCCCCTGGCCGAGGCCCTGCCCGAACTGGTAACCCGGGGCATCCCGGCCCTGCTCGACCGCGTGTATAGTACCGGCGAGCCATATCACGGTACCGAGCTGCCCTTCAGCATCATGGAGCCCGATGGTCACTCGCACAAGACTGTTTATTTCAACTTTACCTATCAAGCCTACCTAGAAGCAGACCAGCCGCGCGGCATTTCGGTCTTTGCCTACGACGTAACCGAGCAAGTGAGCGCCCGGTAAGCCGTGTTGGCGAGCGCGCAGCAGGCCCAGGCCCTCGCCCACAGCTTGCTCATTGCGAACGAGCAGCTTACCCGCACCAACACAGACCTAGACAACTTTATCTACACAGCCTCGCACGACCTCAAGGCGCCCATTGCCAACATCGAGGGCCTACTGCTGCTGCTACGCAAGCAGTTGCCCGCCGAGGCCCAGCAGGCAGGCCTGGTGCACCGCGTGCTGGGCATGATGCAAGGCGCAATCGAGCGCTTTCAGCTCACTATTGCGCAGCTCACCGACCTGGCCAAGCTGCAGCACGCCTACACCCAGCCTACCGAAGAGGTAGACCTGGCCGCCGTGGTCGAGGCCGTGCGCCTCGACCTAGCCCTATTGCTCGAAGAAGTGCACGCCGAGCTTGTAATAAACCTTGATGGCTGCGCCACAGTGTCGTTTGCGCCGCAGCACCTACGCAGCATCGTGTACAACCTGCTCAGCAACGCCCTCAAGTACCGGCATCCGGCCCGGCCGCCCGTGGTGCAGCTGCGCTGCTACCACAAGGGCCCGGCCGCGGTGCTCGAAGTAAAGGACAACGGCCTTGGCCTCACGCCCGACCAGCAGAGCAAGCTCTTCACGATGTTTCGGCGCCTGCACGACCACGTAGCCGGCTCGGGGGTAGGCCTCTACATGGTTAAGCGCATGATAGAAAACGCCGGCGGCACCATCACCGTGCAGAGCGAACCCGATGTAGGCTCTACATTCACAGTCACCTTTCCCACCTAAGACGTCTCCGCACCTTTGCTCCGTAATACTATGCAAAAGCTAGCTAGTATTTTGTTGGTCGACGACGACCCGACTACGAACTTCCTGCACGAGCAGCTACTGCTGAGCTTGGGCGTAACCGACCACTGCCTGGTGGCCGAAAACGGCGCCGACGCCCTAGCCCTGCTAGCCGAAAACCCACCGCCCAACGACCGATGCCCGGATTTGGTACTGCTCGATGTGCACATGCCCGTGATGGACGGCATTGAGTTTCTAGAAGCCTACATTCAGCCCCCTAGCACACCTCCCGTCGTCATTGTGCTCACAACCTCGGTGCACGCGCGCGACCAAACCCGCATGGCCAACCTGCCCGTGGCCGACTGGGTGAGCAAGCCCCTCACGCGGGCTAAAGTTGACACCATCTTGCAGCAACATTTCCAGCGCCAGCTACCTCCAGAAGAAGACGAGTAAGCCAACGCGACTCGCAGCTGCCCGCTCGCCAGCCTGGTGGCCGCGCTTACCTATCTAGGGCCGCCAGGCCGGGCAGCACCAACTTATATTTGCGGAAATGCCTCTTCTCGAAGTTCTCTCCGCTGCCCAGCAGCAGCAGTTTTGCGACCTGCCCCGCCGCCTGCACCAGGCTGTGCCCGCTTTTATCAACCCGCTCGACAATGAGCTGGAGGCTGTGTTTGACCCAGCCAAAAACAAGCTGTTTGGGGCGGGCGGCACGGCCTGCCGCTGGCTGCTCACCGATGCCAACGGGCTGGTCATCGGGCGCATCGCGGCGTTCGTCAATCCGCTCACGGCCACTGCCACCGACCCTACGCTGCCCACTGGTGGCCTAGGGTTCTTCGAGTGCATCGACGACCAGGCGGCGGCCAACCAGCTCTTCGACGTGGCGTGCCAGTGGCTACAAGCGCGCGGCATGCTGGCCGTGGATGGGCCCATCAACTTCGGCGACCGCGACCGGTTTTGGGGCGTGCTCATCGATGGATTCGAGTACGAGCCCAACTACGGCATGTTTTGGCACCCGGCCTACTACCAGCGCCTGCTGGAGGGCTATGGCTTTCAGCTCTATTTCAAGCAGTACACTTGCTACCGCCCAGTGGCGCAAGTGTTGCACCCCAGCTTCAACAAAAAGCTCACCGAGCTCACGGCGGCTGGCTACCTCTTCACCCACGCCCGCAAGGCCGAGCCCGAAAGGCTGGCCCGGGACTTTCACCATGTCTACAACCTGGCCTGGGGCAAACACGCCGGCGTGAAGCCCATGACCTTGGACCAGGCCCGCACCATCGTGCAGGAGATGAAGCCCGTGCTTGATGAGCGCGTGCTAGCCTTTGCTTATTACAACGATGAGCCGGTGGCGTTTTTCATCAACATCCCCGAGCTGAACCAGATTTTCAAGCACGTGGGCAAGCGGCTCGACTTGCTCGGCAAGCTCCGCTTTGTGTGGGAGCAGTGGCGCTACTCCCAGCGCACCAACAAGAAAATCTTGGGTATCATCTACGGCGTAGTACCTGAGCATCAAGGCAAAGGGGTTGAAAACGCGCTCATCATGTCGACCCAGAACGCCTTTTTGCGAGCTGGCTACACTGACATCGAGATGAATTGGATTGGCGATTTTAACCCTAGGATGCTCGTAGTCACGCGCAGCATCGGGTCCAAAATCATCAAAACCCATGCCACCTACCGCAAGCTGTTTGTGGACCGCCCCTTCGAGCGCTACCCCATTATTCGGTGAGGTAAACGATGGGCTGAAATGACAAGAGCTAGGCGTTTTCCTAGCTCTTGTCGTTTCTACCTAATTCTTCTGTCTGAAAGCCTCATCTAAGGCCAGCACCTGGGGGAGTACCAGCTGCGAATCATCGTTGTACACCACGTAATCTGCCCGCCCTAGCTTTTCTTCATCGCTAAGCTGCTGGCGCATAATGGCCTCCACATCGGCAGCCGAGCGGTGGGCATCGCGGCGCAGCACGCGGGCGTGGCGCACGGCAGGCGGCGCAAACACGGTGATGATACGGTCGAGCTGGCGATAGGCGCCCGATTCATAGAGCAGCGCAGCTTCCTTCAGAATGTAGGGCTGACCAGCCGCCGCCTGGGCCGCCACCCACGTCTCAAAATCGGCACCCACCCGCGGGTGCACCAGCGAATTGAGCAGGGCCACCTGCGCGGCATCGCCAAACACGCGCTGCGCCAGGTGCGTGCGGTTGAGCAGGCCCTCGGGAGTGTACGTTTCGGCGCCGAAGGCCGCGAGCAGTTGCTCGCGCAGCCCTAGGTCGGTGGCCATGATGCCCTTCGCCCGGCTATCAGAATCATACACGGGCACCCCTAGGGCGGCAAACAGGCGCGCTACGATGCTCTTGCCCGAGCCAATACCGCCAGTGATGCCAATGCGCAGCATACTTTTAATTATGAATTAGAAACTATGAATTAAAAATTGCTGCTAGTGCTGGCAGAAGGACAATAAGCTACTGCCTTCTGATAGAATCGGCACCTGGTACTAGATAGAACGTGGCCGAGTCGGTGGGTAGCGACACCAGCCGCACGGTACCTAGAGCCCGGCGCAGAGGCGGGCGCAGGGGCGAGCGCGGCGGCGGGGTACCTGCCAGGCGCAGACGCACCTCGGCGGGCGGCAGGTGAAAATGTAGGGCCCGGCTGAGTAGGCGCCAGCCTTTGCCGCGCACCTCTACGCGCACGGTAGCGGGCAGGGAGCGGGCCGGGTGGTAGCGCTGGGCATTATAGTGCCAAACTATGGGGTAATCGAGGGCAGCCACATGGCTGCCATTGAGCGCCCGTAGCATCCAGAGCGTGCTGGCAATGACAAAGCACGCCAGCACGGCCTGGTAGAAGCTGGACTGGTGCCCAGCCAACGGGCGTAGCAGGCGCGCAAGCAGGCGGGGCGCCAGGGCTGCCATTTTAGGCGGTTGTAGCTACGGCTTCGGTAGCGGTGGTGCTGCCGGCCAGGCGGGCAATAGCCGAGCGGTCGAAGCGCAGGCGCTGGCCGCGCTCTACTTCGAGCAGCACGGTTTCGGGGCCTACTTCTACCAGCATGCCGTGCAAGCCGCCAATAGTTACCACCCGCGTGCCCTTCACCAACGACTCGCGGAAGGATTTGGCATCGGCCGTTTTGCGCTGCTGCGGCCGAATCATGAAGAAGTACAGCACCAGGCCAATAGCCACTGGAAATATCAGCTGCATGATGCCGCCGCTGGGCGAAGTTTGGAGGAGAAGGGTAAGGAAGGTCATGGGTTGGGGAAAGAAAGAAAAAGCAAGCGGGCAAACTTACAGCCGATACTGGACTGCTTTTCGCCCGCTCGCTTCACTGCCCACGCACTACTTGGTGAGTACGTTGCCTTTGATGTAAATAACGGTGGTGCTGGGCTGGGTATTGGCCCGCACGCTCACCTGCTTGCTGATAAGGCCCTGCTTGCCGCGACTGTCAAACTGCACATCGAGTGTGCCTTTGGCGCCGGGTGCCACGGGCTCCTTGGTCCAGTTGGGGGTAGTGCAGCCGCACGAGGCAGTAGCATCGGCAATGAGCAGCGGCGTCTTACCCGTGTTAGTGAAAGTGAACGTGTGCTGCACCTTGCTGTCGGGCTTGATGTCGCCAAAGTCAAACTGCGACTCGGCAAAGGTCATGACCGGGGCGTCGGGGTTCGGCGCTTCGGTGTCACTGGCCACGTTAGGGTTATCGATGGTCGGGTTGGCCTTCGAGTTGTCGTCGGCAGCAGCAGCGGCGGCATTCATGCCCTGGGTGCCGGCATCAGCAGCCTTGTCGCGGTTGCAGCTAGCAGCCAGCAGGCCGACGGCTAAGAGTATGCTAATCTTCTTCATGCGTTTGAATAATCGAGCTGTCAAGTAGCAATCGCCAAGTTTCGAGCCTTCCAGAAGGCTAATAGCTAGCAATTACTACTTGATAACTAGAAAGTTGCTCGTAGGGGGATACCCCCCAAACGCGGAGCGCCCAGCGGAGCGTTCCTACAGCTTGTCAATAATAAACTGTGTAAATTCTTTAGTCGAGGCTTTGCCGCCTAGGTCGCCGGTGCACTGCTCTTTGTGCAGGAACGTCTCGTTGAGCGCCTTATCGATGCGAGTGGCGTGCTCTTTCTCGCCTAGGTGCTCCAGCATCATCAGGGCCGAGCGCAGCAGGGCGGTGGGATTAGCTTTGCCCTGGCCCGCAATGTCGGGGGCCGAGCCGTGCACGGCTTCGAAGATGGCCATGTTGTCGCCGATGTTGGCGCCGCTCACCACACCTAAGCCGCCTACCAAACCAGCGCAGAGGTCCGACAAGATATCGCCAAACAGGTTAGTGGTCACAATCACGTCAAACTGCTCGGGCTTGCCCACCAACTGCATGCACATGTTGTCGATGATACGGTCGTCGTAGAACGTCACCTCGGGGTACTGGGCGGCCGCTTCGCGGGCGGCATCGAGCATCAGCTTGCCCGCATTTTTGAGGATGTTGCCCTTGTGGGCCATCGTCACGTGCTTACGGCCGTGCTTGGAGGCGTAAGCAAACGCAGCCTGGCAAATTTTGCGGCAGCCTTCCACCGTCACGCGGCTGATGGAGTCGGCGATACCTAGGCGCTCGTCGTATACTTCGAGGCCGGCATACAGGCCTTCGGTGTTTTCACGAAACAGCACTAGGTCAATGCCTTCGAAGCGGGTGTTGATGCCAGGCGTCGTCTTGGCCGGGCGCACGTTCTGGTACAGGTCGTACTTCTGGCGCAGCGTGATATTTACGCTCTTAAAGCCTTTGCCTACGGGCGTCGTAACGGGGCCCTTGAGGCCTACTTTGGTGCGCTCCAGCGAGTCGTACAGCGGCTGGGGCAGCAGGCTGCCGCTCTCGGCCAAGGCCGTTTCACCGGCATTGTGGGTTTCCCACTGCACAGGAACTTGGGCGGCGGCAAAGATATCGACAACGGATTGGGTTATTTCAGGCCCAATGCCATCGCCGGGAATAAGCGTTACGAGATGCATAAAAGTGGTGGTGAGGTAGGGTAAATGGGTGGCACAAGTAAGGGGCGAAGCAAGGGCTTAGCCAGCCAGATACGCCAGTACAAACTACGCCACTGAATCGCCAAGTCCCTACCTCACCCAGCACTTAGTTGGTAGCGCGGCGCGAATTAATCTGGCTAATGAGCTGGTCTACATCGCCGAGTAGTTGCTCAGCCTTGGTCTTGGCATCCTGAATCACGCGCTGCCCTTCGCTCTTGGCTGAGGACGGCGTGTTGTCGCGG
>Ga0265798_10004931_pt1 | contig 18208 bp, 17 predicted proteins | sample P3T30metagenome_FD_192430 | JGI IMG/M metagenome (GOLD analysis project Ga0265798, IMG submission 192430) | Plant litter microbial communities from East Loma Ridge, Irvine, California - P3 T30 | ecosystem: Environmental > Terrestrial > Plant litter > Unclassified | place: USA: California... | reverse complement strand
CGTGATCTTCCTCGAGATCCTGCCCCGCGACTCCTCGGAGTTCGAGGAGGACCTCGCCGCCTGCGGCAAGGTCGCGCATGGCTACCGGGTGATCCGGGTGCCGAGCGGCAACGTGCCCGCGGCGATCGCGGCCTTCCTGCTCGAGGTGCGCGACCAGACCGGCGTCGCACCGCACGCCTACTTCCAGTGGACGGAGGGCAACCCCGCCGTGCAGATGCTGCGCTTCCTCATCACCGGCACGGGCGAGGTGGCGATGAACACCCGCGAGATCCTGCGCGAGGCCGAGCCCGCGCCGAAGCGTCGCCCGGTGGTGCACGTCAGCTGACGGGCGCTGCTAGATTCGCGGCGGCGCTCACCGCGGAGCGCCGGAACGCGAGGGTCCCCACATGCTCGAACGCCAGCGCACCGTGATCACGACCGATCCGGAGCTCGACGACCTGAACTCGATGCTGCGGCTGCTGCTGCACGCGAACGAGATCGACCTCGAGGCGCTCGTCGTGACCTCGAGCAAGTTCCACTGGTCCGGCGACGCGGAGCTCGAGGGCCACCGCTGGGTGCCCGAGGGCGCGAAGCTGCACATCGAGCAGGCGCTCGACGCCTACGAGGCCGCCTATCCGAACCTCGTCGTGCACGACCCGGCGTACCCGGCGCCCGACGCGCTGCGCGCGATCCACGCGATCGGCAACATCCGCTCGCTCGGCGATACGAGCGAGCCGACCGAGGGTTCGCGGCTCGTCGAGCGGGCCATCCTCAGCGACGACCCGCGCACCCTCTTCGTGCAGCACTGGGGCGGCTTCAATACCACCGCCCGGGCGCTCATGAGCATCGAGGATCGCTTCGGCGGCGACGCCGACTGGGCCGAGCGCAAGGCCGCGATCAGCGCCAAGCTCGTGCTCTCGAGCTTCGCCGAGCAGGACGACACCTACGCCGAGTACATCCGCCCGAACTGGCCGGGCCTCGAGTTCCGCGAGGTCGCGACTGCGGGCTGGGGCTACTTCGCGCGCACCGTCGTCGATGAGGAGGGCGCCGCCTTCCTGACCGCCGAATGGATGCGCGAGCACGTCTCGAGCGTCGGCCCCCTCGGCGCCGCCTACCGCGTCTGGGGCGACGGCCTGCAGATGGCCCCCGGCGACACCGAGGACTACTTCGGCGAGCGCGATGTCACGAAGGAGCAGCTCGAGGCTCGGGGCTTCTGGGTCTGGGCTCCGCTGCAGGAGGCAGGGGCCTGGATCAGCGAGGGCGACACCTCGAACTTCACCCCGCTGCTGCCGAACGGACTGCGCGCGCACGAGCACGCGACCTTCGGCGGCTGGGGCGGCCGCCTCGTCGCGAGCGCCACCGACGAGGGCCGTTACGAGCGAGCCGATGCTCCCGAGCTGCGCGCGGACGGCACCGCCCACGACGGCTGGAGCGTCGGCCGCTGGCTGCCGGACTTCCAGCGCGAGCTGGCCGCGCGGCTGCGCTGGACGGTGACGCCGTCCTACGAGGAGGCGAACCACCCGCCGGTGGTCGAGCCGGTGGGCCCGGTCGACCTGACGGTCGCGGCCGGCGCCACGGTCGAGCTCGCGGTCACGGCGAGCGACCCGGACGGCGACGACGTCGCGGCGACCTGGTGGCAGTACCGCGAGGCCGGCACCCTCGAGGCCGATGTAGCGATCGAGCCCGACGGACTGCGCGCCACGGTCACCGTGCCGGTCGGAGCGGATGCGGGCGCCACCGCCCACGTCGTCGTCACGGTCCGCGACGCCGGCGAGCCGTCGTTCGCGCGCTACGCCCGCTTCGTGCTGACGGTCGCCTGAGCGCAGCGGATGCGGGACCGCTCGGTCCCGCATCCGCTCGGATCACACCGCGGCGGAGGCCGCGTCGAGCGCGGCGACCTCGTCGGCGGCGAGCTGCAGGGTCGCGCCGGCGAGCAGCGCGGGCAGCTGCTCGAGGTTGCGCGCGCTCGCGATGGGCGCCGCGACCTCGGGCTTGGCGAGCAGCCAGGCCAGCGCCACGCTGGAGAGCTCAGCGCCGTGGGCGGCGGCGACCTCGTCGAGCGTGCTGACCACCTGCAGGCCGGCCTCGGTGAGGTAGCCCTCGACCTGACCGCCGCGCGAGGCGCCCTCGAGGTCGGCCTTCGTGCGGTACTTGCCCGCGAGGAAGCCGGCGGCGAGCGCGAAGTACGGCAGCACCGAGAGGTTCAGCTCACGGGCGACCGGGGCGAGCTCGGCCTCGTAGGCGGTGCGCTGCACCAGGTTGTAGTGCGGCTGCAGGGCGACGGGCTTCGCCCATCCGTTCGCCTCGGCGATCGCGACCCACTCGCGGATGCGCGCGGCGCTGTAGTTGGAGACCGCCGTGTGGCGCACGAGTCCGTCCTCGACGAGCTGGTTGAAGGCGCCGACGGTCTCCTCGAGCGGGGTCGACTCGTCGTCGAAGTGCGCGTAGTAGAGGTCGATGCGGTCGGTGCCGAGGCGCGCGAGCGAGGCCTCGGCGGCGGCGCGCACGTTGCTCGCAGCCAGCCCCTTGAACTCGGGGTGGGTGCTGACCTTGGTGGCGATGACGACGTCGTCGCGACGGCCGCGGGCCCGCAGCCACGACCCGATGATCGTCTCGGACTCGCCGCCGGAGTTGCCGGGCACCCAAGCCGAGTAGCCGTCGGCTGTGTCGACCAGATTGCCGCCGCCGGCGACGAAGGCGTCGAGCACCTGGTGGCTGGTGGCCTCGTCCGCGGTCCAGCCGAAGACGTTGCCGCCGAGGGCGAGGGGGAAGACGTCGAGGTCCGAGTTGCCGAGCGTCGTCATAGGAGGTTCCTTCCGATCGGGGTTCGTCTTAACCCCAGCGCACGCGCGGCGGGAGTATTCCGCTCGCGCAGCGGGCGCTCAGCCCGCATCGGGTCGAACGGCACCGAATCCCGGCGCGAGCAGCCGCAGGGTCAGCACCGCGGCGACGGCCTGCGCGGCGAGGATGCCCACGAGCACGAGCACCTGGATGCGCGCGGCCTCGAGCGGCGAGGCTCCGCCGAGCAGCAGCCCGACGAAGGCGCCGGGCAGGGTGACGAGGCCGGCGCTGCGGGTCTGGTCGAGCGCGGGCACGAGCGCGCGGGCGACCGCCCGGCGCCCGAGGTCGAGCACCGCGAGCCGCGGCGGCGCGCCGAGGGCCAGCCAGCCCTCCACCTCGCCCCAGCGCTCGTGGGCCTCGTCGCGCATCCGCAATCCCGTCACGGCCACCGCCGCCATCGCGCTGCCGATCATCTGCGCCGCGAACGGCAGCACCGAGGCGGCCTCGAGCGGCAGCGCGCCGACCCCGAGCACGGCGGCGACGGGCACGGCCGCGCCGGCCGCGATCACCGCGGCGAGCGCCGCCGTCGACCGCCACGGCGAGCGGATGCGCCGCCCCGCCGTCCACGCCGCCGCGGCCAGCATCACCGTCAGGTAGGCGACGGCCCACTGCGGATGCGCGAAGATCCACGCGATCACGACCGCCACCACCAGGAACTGCACGATCGCGCGCCCGGTCGCCCAGAGCGCGTCGCTCCGCACGGGGATGCGCGCGAGCGTCGCCACGATCAGGAAGACGGCCAGCAGCGCGACCACGGCCGCGCCGCTGAGCAGCAGCGACTCAGCGCTCAGCGCCAGTCCTCGTCGAGCCCCTCGAGCAGCACCGCGGTGATCTCGGCGAGCTGCTCCACCTGCTCGGGCGCGAGCCGCGCGAGCAGCTTGCGACGCACCTCGGCGGCCTGCTTCGGAGCGGCACGGCGGATGAGCTGCAGGCCCTCGTGGGTGAGGCCGACGGTCACGACGCGGCGGTCGCCGTCGCCCTGCATCCGCTCGACCAGGCCCTGGTCCTCGAGGCGGCGCACCGCGTGGGTGAGGCGGCTCTGCGAGAAGCGCAACCGGTGCGCGACGTCGCTCATCCGGGCGCGGTGGTCCGGCTGCTCGAACAGCGCGATGAGGATGCCGTAGTAGGCGTGCGGGATGCCCTCGAGCTGCTGCAGCTGGCGGTCGAGCGTCGCCTCGAGCAGCTGAGCGGTGAGCACGAGCCCGCGCCACGCGTCCTGCTCGCGCGGGGACGGGTTCTCGGGCATGCGGCCACCGTATCGCCCGGCGTCGCGGGGCCCGGACCCCCGCGCCGCGGCACGGCTCGCACTGCGCTCGCCGGCTCGCCCGAGCGGAAGCGGTCGGAGCCGCCGCGCAGCGTCGCGCGGAATAGTTGAGGGTTCAACTATGTTGTCCCCATCATGAGCGCCCAGGACCTCCTCGACCCGCGCACGAGCATGGGCCGCGTGACCCTGCTCGTCGAGCACCTCGACCGCATGACCGCCTACTACGAACTGGGCGTCGGACTCGAGGTGTTCGAGCAGGGCACCGCGCACACCGTGCTGGGTCGCGGCGGCGTGGCCAGCCTGCGCCTCGAGCACGCGCCGCACCTCAAGCACGCACCCCGGTCATCCGCCGGCCTCTTCCACACCGCGGTGCTCTTCGCCACCCGCGCCGAGCTCGCCGCGGCCGTCTACTCGGTGGCCACGCGGTTCCCGCAGTCGTTCACCGGCTCGAGCGACCACCTCGTCAGCAACGCCTTCTACTTCGACGACCCCGAGGGCAACGGCGTGGAGCTCTACTGGGACCTGCCGCGCGACGAGTGGCGCTGGAACGGCTCGCAGGTGGAGATGGGCACGCTCGCCCTCGACCCGAACGCCTTCCTGCGCACCCACCTCAGCGACGACGGCGCCGACGCCGCATCGGGCGACGACCGCGCGCTGCGCGCGATCCGCGGCGGCCAGGCCCAGGTGGGCCACGTGCACCTCAAGGTCGGCGACATCACCACCGCCGAGGCCTTCTACGTCGACGCGCTCGGCTTCGAGCGCATGACCCGCTTCGGCGACCAGGCCAGCTTCATCGCGGCCGGCGGCTACCACCACCACATCGGCATGAACACCTGGCAGAGCCGCGGCGCCGGCGACCGCACCCCGGCGCTCGGCCTCGGCCAGGTGTCGATCCTGGTGCCGACGACTGAGGACGTGCTGGCGGTCGACGAGCGGATGCGCGCTCACGGCGTGCAGACCCGCCACGACGGCGACACCCTCCGCTTCGACGACCCGTGGCGGAACCTCGTCACGGTCGCCGTGCAGGGCGTCGACCCCGCGGACTCCCCGAAGCCGCAGCCAATCCCGGTCGGCTGATCCCGGCGGCTGCACGCTCCGCCGGGAACGACGAAGGCCCGGGCAACGCCCGGGCCTGATCGTTGGCGTCAGCTGAGTTCGCGCAGCAGCTCGACGGCCTCGTCGAAGTCGAGCTTCTGCCCCACCTCGACCGCGGTCGCGTACACGGGACCGTGCAGCACGACGTGCACCTTGCCGGCCTGCTCGACGTAGCCGCGCACGCTGCCGGAGGTGCCGAGGCGGTAGACGCCGGTCTCGAGCTTCTCGACGAGCAGCTCGCCCTCGGGCGTCGACCAGGCGGCGCTGCTCTGGGCCTCCTCGCGCACGTCCTGGCGACGCACGCGCGGGGCGCGAGTGCGGACGGGTTCGAGGATGCTCGTCATGGTGGGACTCCCTGCAGACCGATCGAACGAGGTCGGCGCCGACCTCGTGAAAACCAAGAAGCGTCCACTGCGGGTGCGGACACGTTCAGAGTTGCATCAGTCTGGTCCCGTGAACAGGGGGCAACCACTCCCTGGCAGGGGCCTCCCAGTGTCGACAGCCGCGAGACGCAGCGACCTACGCTCGGCGCCCCGCCTGACCGGCCGCGCACCGCTTGCGCAATATGAGCCGAGCGTCCGTCCGCACCCCCATCCGCTCGCCTAGCGTGAGGGCATGACCTCGAAGCTGCAGACCCTCATCGTGGCCGGCGCCAGCGGCGACCTCGCCGAGCGCCTCCTCCTGCCCGGACTGGCCTCCCTGCTGGAGCGCGACCACGGTACGGCGGGCGCGCGCCGCGTGCGCCTCATCGGCACCTCCCGCCACGAGTGGGAGGACGGCCAGTGGGCCTCCCTGCTCGAGCGGGCCAGCGAGTCGGCAGGCCTGGACAAGGGCCGCCTGCACGAGCTGCTGGAGCATGACGAGGCCCGCACCGCCGACCCGGCGAAGCCCGACGACCTGCGCGAGCTGCTCGACGCGGTCGAGGGCGAGCCCGTGCTCTACCTGGCCCTGCCGCCGGGAGCGACCGAGCGCATCCTCGACGCCCTGCTCGAGGTCGGCGTTCCCGACGATCTGCGCATCGTGGCCGAGAAGCCCTTCGGCGACTCGCTCGAGTCGGCCCGCCACCTCAACGAGCACATCCTCAAGGTGGTGCCCGAGGAGCGCGTGTTCCGCGTCGACCACTTCCTCGGCATGGGCCCGGTGCTCGACGTGCTGTCGCTGCGCTTCGGCGGACGGCTGCTCGAGCAGGTCTGGAACGCCGAGCACGTCGAGCGGGTCGAGATCGTCGACGACGAGTCGATCGCGCTCGAGGGCCGCGCGGACTTCTACGACAAGACCGGCGCGCTCGCCGACATGCACCAGAGCCACCTGCTGCAGGTGCTCGGCCTCGTCGCGATGGAGCGCCCGGAGCGCCTCGACGCCGACGGCCTGCGCGACGCCGTCATCGCGGCGCTCGACGCCACCTGGTTCCCGAACGACGACCCGGCCGCCGCCAGCCGCCGCGGCCGCTACACCGCGGGCACGAGCAACGACCGCGACATCCCCTCCTACGCGGATGAGGACGGCGTCGACGCCTCGCGCGGCACCGAGACGCTCGCCGAGCTCGAGCTCGAGGTGCGCACCGACCGCTGGAAGGGCGTGCCCTTCGTGCTGCGCTCCGGCAAGGGCATCGGCAGCCCGAGCCGGCACATCGACCTGCTGCTGCGCGCCCCCGAGCCCCTCGAGGGACTCGAGCCGGGGCCCGCCGGACGCATCCGCATCGACCTCGGCGTGCGCGGCGGGATCCACGCGAGCACCGCGCTGCACGGCGACCCCGACCCCTTCGCCGGCGAGGCGGCGCGGCTGGAGGTCGACTCGGGCCGCGACCCGCTGCTGCCCTACGGCCAGGTGCTCGTCTCGGCGCTCGACGGCGACCTGCGCCTGAGCGTGCGCGGCGACGCGGCCGAGCGCTGCTGGGCGATCGTCGAGCCGGTACTCGCCGCCTTCCGCGCCGACGAGGTCGCGCTGCAGGAGTACCCGGCCGGCAGCGACGGCTTCGAGGACAGCCTCGTCACGACCGCCTGAGCGGCGACCTGCGGGTCGCGGCCGCCGGATAGACTGGCCGCGTCCCGCCGCCCCTTTCCCCTTTTACGGAGCTCACCGGTGCCCACCATCGTCGTCGACGTCATGCCCAAGGCCGAACTGCTGGACCCTCAGGGCAAGGCCGTCGCAGGAGCCCTGGCGCGCCAGGGTTCGACCCGCTTCACCGACGTGCGCATCGGCAAGCGCTTCGAGCTCACCGTCGAGGGCCCGGCCGACGAGGCCGTGCTCGCCGAGGTGCGCGAGATCGCCGCGAACCTGCTCAGCAACGATGTGATCGAGGACGTCGTCGCGATCACGGTCGTGGACTGACCGCCGTGCGCATCGGCGTCGTCACCTTCCCCGGCTCGCTCGACGACCGGGACGCGCAGCGCGCGGCCCGCATCGCCGGCGCCGAGGCCGTGCCGCTCTGGCACGGCGACCACGACCTCCAGGGCGTCGACGCCGTCGTGCTGCCCGGCGGCTTCAGCTACGGCGACTACCTGCGCGCCGGCGCCATCGCGGCCCGCGCCGCGATCATGACCGAGATCGTCGAGGCGGCAGGCCGCGGCCTGCCCGTGCTCGGCATCTGCAACGGCTTCCAGATGCTCGTCGAGGCGCACCTGCTGCCCGGCGGCCTCATCCGCAACGCCCACCAGCAGTTCATCCGCCGCGACCAGGTGCTGCGCGTCGAGAACAACTCCACCGCCTGGACGCACGGCTTCGAGGCCGGCCAGGAGATCGTCATCCCGATGAAGAACGCCGACGGCAACTTCATCGCCGACGACGAGACCCTCAAGCGCATCGAGGGCGAGGGCCTCGTGGCCTTCCGCTACGCCGGCGGGGTCAACCCCAACGGCTCGCTCGACGACATCGCCGGGCTCACCAACGCGCGCGGCAACGTCGTCGGCCTCATGCCGCACCCCGAGCACGCCGTCGAGGCGGGCTTCGGACCGGACACGGATGCGGCCATGAAGTCGGGCGTCGACGGCCTCGTCATGTTCCGATCGGTCATCGAGCGGGCACTGCAGACCGCCTGATGCACCTGCTGAGCCCCAAGCAGGTCTTCCGGATCGTCTCGATCCTGGAGGCCGTCACCTGGACCGGCCTGCTCATCGCGATGGGCCTGCGCTACCTCGCGCAACAGGAGGTCACCTTCTTCTTCGCGGTCGGACTCGCGCACGGCTTCGTGTTCCTGGCCTTCGTGGTCGTCACGGTCGTCGTCGGGCTCAACCAGCGCTGGGGCCTCGGCCGCATCGCGCTGGTCGCGCTGAGTGCGCTGCCGCCGTACGTGACGCTCGTCGCCGACGTGCTGCTCGAGCGGCGCGGCCTGCTGGCCGGGCCGTGGCGCACCGAGGCTACGGACGATCCGCGCGACGCGCATCCGATCGACCGCTTCTTCCGCTGGTGGATCGCGCGGCCGTGGCTGCTCGCGGTCGTCATCGTGGTGGGTGTCGTCGCGGTCACCGCGGCGCTGCTCGTCGTGGGGCCTCCCGGCGGCTGAGCCCGCGCTCCGAGACCCTTCCCAACGGGTGGGGCGGAGGCGCAGGATGAGGACCACTCGAGCGAGGAGGTCCCCATGTCATCCACCGCCGTCAAGGACCAGGATGCGGAGCCGAAGCTCAAGCGGGCGATCGGGCCGAAACTGCTGCTGCTCTTCATCGTCGGTGACATCCTCGGCACCGGCGTCTACGCGCTCACCGGGCAGGTCGCCGCCGAGGTCGGCGGGGCCGCATGGCTGCCGTTCCTCATCGCCTTCGCCGTAGCGCTCGTGACGGCGTTCTCGTACCTCGAGCTCGTCACCAAGTACCCGCAGACCGCGGGCGCCGCGCTCTACGTGCACAAGGCCTTCGGCATCCACTTCGTCACGTTCCTCACCTGCTTCATCGTGATGTGCTCGGGCATCACGAGCGCCTCCACCGCCTCGCAGGCCTTCGCCGCGAACCTCGGCGTGGGCTTCGGCCTCGAGCTGTCGAACACCGCCGTGATGCTCATCGCGATGGGCTTCATGCTGCTCGTCATGGCGGTCAACTTCCGCGGCGTCAGCGAGAGCGTCGGCGCCAACGTGGTGCTCACCCTCATCGAGCTCAGCGGCCTGGTGATGGTGATCCTCATCGGCTTCTGGGCGATCGGCGGCGGGAACGCCGACCTCTCGCGCGTCGTGCTCTTCGAGACCCCGGGCGACAAGAGCCTGCTCATGGCGATCAGCACGGCCACGAGCCTGGCCTTCTTCGCGATGGTCGGCTTCGAGGACAGCGTCAACATGGCCGAGGAGACCAAGGACCCGGTCAAGATCTTCCCGAAAGTCATGCTGACCGGCCTCGGCATCACCGCGGTGATCTACGTGCTCATCTCGATCTGCGCCGTCGCGATCGTGCCGATCGGCGAGCTGGCCGACAACGAGACCCCGCTGGTCACGGTCGTGCAGACCGCGGCCCCCGGCTTCCCCATCGGGCAGATCCTGCCCTTCATCTCCATCTTCGCCGTGGCCAACTCGGCGCTCATCAACATGATGATGGCCTCGCGCCTGCTCTACGGCATGAGCCGGCAGGGCGTGCTGCCGCGCTTCCTCGGCAAGGTGCACCCGAAGCGGCAGAGCCCGTACACGGCCATCGTCTTCACGACCGCGCTGTCGCTCGCCCTCATCGCCTGGGTCTCGCTCTCGCCCGAGTCCCCCATCGTGGCGGTGCTCGGCGGCACCACCTCGCTGCTGCTGCTCTCGGTCTTCGCGGTGGTGAACGTCTCCGTTCTCGTCCTGCGCCGCGACAAGTCCGACAATGCGCACTTCAAGGCCGGCAAGGTGCTGCCCGTCATCGGCGTCGCCGCCTGCCTCTGGCTCGTGCTGCCCTTCAGCTCGGGGCGCGGCGCCGAGCAGTACGCCCTGGCCGGCGGCCTGCTCGTGCTGGGCGTGCTGCTCTGGCTCGTCACGTTCATCGACAACAAGCGGCGCGGGGTCGTGCCGACGGAGTCGCCGGTGCGCTCGGAGCAGTAGGCGCGGTCTCTGCGGACGAGCGGATGCGCGTCCGCAGGAATCGACACCCCGCGCGTCAGCGCGCTAGCTGCTCCAGGAACCGCCCGGTCTCCGCGGCGATCTCCGGCGATCGCGTGCGGTGCAGGTAGTGATCGCCCTCGAGGAGCACCACCTCGCCCCGATCGACGCTCGCGGCCTGCCGCTCGTGCAGCTCGACCCAGCCATCGACCTCCTCCTCGTCCGCGACCACGAACAGCAGCACCGGCAGTTCGTGGGCGAAGGTCGTGCCGCTGACGTCCGCGAAGTTGCGCACCGCGCGGTCCATCTCGTCGACCAGCGTCGGCGCGGTGGCGTTCCTCGCCGCGAGCCCGCGCATCCGCTCCACGGTCTCCTCGTCGTAGTCCGCTCCCTCGTAGGGGTCCGGCGCGATCGACTGGAGCGCGCGGGTGATACCGAGGTCGCTCAGCAGCACCAGGGCCTCGGAGGGGATGGGCTCCTCGGACCCGGGCTGATCGGGCACGCTGCTGTCGATGCCGACGAAGGCGACCACCTCATCGGGGTAGGCGGCGGTGTAGGCGAGCGCGTAGACGCCCGCGATCGAGTGGCCCATCAGCACGTAGCGGTCGACCCCGAGCTGCTGCAGCGCCTCGTGCACCTCAAGGGTGATGTTCTCGGCGGTGCGCGGCACGTCGGTCTGATCGCTGAGCCCGGTGCCGAAGGGCTCGACGGCGACGACACGGTACGTCTCGTCGAGCTCGTCGATGAGCGGCTCGAAGTCGAGCGCCGGCGCCGTGGTGCCGAGGCCCGGCAGCAGCACGATCGTCTGCTCGTGGTCGCCGCTGACGAGCACGTTCATCCGGCGACCGTCGACCGTCACGCGCTCGCCGTAGTCGGCGATGCTCGAGGTCTCGGAGCTCGTGGCCACGGCGTTGACCGTCGCGGTCGTGGCGACGAGGAGCACGGGGGTAGCCACGAGGGCTGCGACAGTGACGATGGCGATCTTGAGGGGCTTCTTCATGGTTCTTCCGACTGCGTGGTGGGGTGCGCGGCGCCACCGGCACCGCACTCCTCAGCACATCGCCTCCGCCGTCGCCGCGGCAGTGCCGCCGATCACCCGCCGCGGTTACATCTGTCACCACGAGCCGTGACCGCTCGGGTGCCGCTCCCCGCGGACGGGCGGATGCGCATCCGCCGCCACCGGCACTGCTGACGCAGGAGCGCCCCGGGCCCGTCGGGGCCGGGGCGCTCGCAGCGTCGATGGGGATCAGACCTTCGCGACCTCGATCTCGACGACCGCCCACGACAGCGGCGGCAGCTGCACCGAGAGCTTCGAGCCCTCGATCGCGACGTCGCGCAGCGGCACGAGGCCCACCGCATCCTGCGCGTCGAGGTCGTTGGCGGTGAAGCGGTCGCCGCCCTCGGGCACCGTGAGCACCTCGGCGCGGGTCACGCGCGAGCCCTCGAGACCGCGCAGCTGCAGCTCGACCGGCTCGCTCGCCTCGAGCGAGCGGTTCGCGACGAACAGCGCCAGGCGTCCGCTCTCCTCGTCCCAGGTCGCGGCGGCGTCGACCAGCGGGGCGTCGCCGTGCCGGGCCGTGTCGTGCACCGGGGTGTCGACGGCCAGGCGCAGGATCTCGCCGCGGGCGAGCTCGGCGGTGCGGGCGAAGGGCCAGAAGATCGTCTGGCGCCAGGCGGGCCCGCCCTGCTCCGAGCGGATTGGGGCGATCACGTTGACGAGCTGCGCCTGGTTGGCGATCTTCACGCGGTCGCCGTGGCGCAGCAGCGAGTTGAGGAAGGTGCCCACCACGACCGCGTCGGTCACGTTGTAGCGGTCCTCGATGACCCGCGGATGCACCTGCCAGCCCTTCGAGACCTGGTGCGGCTGGTCCTCGCTGTCGAGACCGCGCTGGTACCAGACGTTCCACTCGTCGAAGGAGATGTCGACGCGCTTGGAGTGCTTGCCCGCCGCCTTGACGGCGTCGACGGTCGAGACGACCTCCTCGATGAAGCGGTCCATGTCGACCGCGCTGGCGAGGAAGCTCTGCGCGTCGCCGTCATGCTCCTGGTAGTAGGCGTGCATCGAGATGTAGTCGACCTCGCTGTAGGCGTGGGTGAGCACCTCGTGCTCCCAGGCGCCGAACGTCGGCATGGCGCGGTTCGAGCTGCCGACCGCGACGAGCTCGATGCTGTCGTCGACGTAGCGCATCGCCTTGGCCGTCTCGAGCGCGAGGCGGCCGTATTCGGCGGCGGTCTTGTGACCGATCTGCCACGGGCCGTCGAGCTCGTTGCCGAGGCACCAGAGCTTGATGTCGAAGGGGTCCTTCGCGCCGTTGGCGATGCGCCGGTCGCTCAGCTCGGTGCCGCCGGGGTGGTTGGCGTACTCGACGAGCTCGCGGGCCGCGTCGACGCCGCGGGTGCCCAGGTTGACCGCCTCCATGATCTCGACGTCGGCCACGCGGGCCCAGTCGACGAACTCGTGCAGGCCGAAGGCGTTCGTCTCGATCGAGTGCCAGGCGCCGTCGAGGCGGCGGGGGCGGTGCGGCCCCACCCCGTCCTCCCAGTTGTAGCCCGAGACGAAGTTGCCGCCGGGGTAGCGCACGACGGTGGCACCGAGCTCCTTCGTGAGCGCGAGCACGTCCTTGCGGAAGCCCTGCTCGTCGGCCTCGGGGTGACCCGGCTCGAAGATGCCGGTGTAGACGCAGCGGCCCATGTGCTCCACGAAGGAGCCGAACAGGCGGCGCGGCACCTCCCCCAGGGTGAAGTCGCGATCGGCGGTGATGCGGGTGGTCATGTCTCTCCTCGTGAGTGGTCGAGCGGATGGGGGTGGCCGGCCGGGATCACGTGCCGCCGAAGCCGGTGGTCGCGATGCCCTTGATGATCTGGCGCTGGAAGAACAGGAAGAGCACGATGAGCGGCAGCGCCGCCAGGATCGACATCGCCATGTTCTCGGCGTACTGCACGCCGAAGGCGCTCTTCACGGTCTGCAGCCCGACCGGCAGGGTCATGAGGGTCGTGTCGTTGATGACGAGGAACGGCCAGAGGAAGTTGTTCCAGGCGCCGATGAACACGAAGATCGACACCGCCGCGAGGATCGGCCGCGACAGCGGCAGCACGATCGACCAGAACACCCGCAGCCGAGTGGCGCCGTCGACGCGAGCCGCCTCCTCGAGCTCGACCGGCAGCTGGTCGAAAAACTTCTTGAGGATGAACACCATGGCCGGCGCGATCACCTGCGGCAGGATCAGGCCCCAGTAGGTGTCGACCATGTTGAAGGCGAGCATCTGGTAGTAGAGCGGGATGATCAGCACCTGCGGCGGCACCATGATCGAGGCGATCGAGATGGCGTAGAGCCACTTGCGGCCGCGGAAGTCGAGCCGCGAGAAGGCGTAGGCCGCCATCGCGCTGGTGCCGACGGTGATCAGCGTGATCGCCACCGAGCTCAGCACGCTGTTCACGGCCCAGAGCGGCACGTTGCCCTCGGCGAGCAGCTTGGCGTAGGCGGCGAAGGTGACCCCGGTCTCGCCGACCCAGCTCACGGGCGCGCTGCCCGCATCCGCTTCGGTCTGCAGTGAGGTGGCCACGGCCCACGCGATCGGCAGCAGCCAGGTGACCGCGAGCAGGATCAGGATCGCGAAGGCGACGATGCGGCCGAGGCCGAAGCGCTTCTCGCCCGGCTTGCCGGGGCGGCGGATGGAGTCCTCGCGGACGGATGCGCGGGGCGCGGTGGCGATGGCCATCTCAGGCCCCCTTCCTGGCCGTGATGCGGAACTGCACGAGGGAGACCAGGAGCACGACGGCGAAGAAGATGTACGACACGGCGGAGGCGTAGCCGAAGCGGTACCCCGTGAATCCGGCGTCGAAGATGTACACGATCGCCGACTGCGTCGACGGCGTGACCACCTGGTTCATCATCTGGTAGATCTGGTCGAACACCTTGAGCGAGGCCAGCACCTGCAGGATCACGACCACGACCGTGGTCGGCGCGAGCTGCGGCAGCGTGATCGAGAAGAGCTGGCGCCACTTGCCGGCGCCGTCGAGCGAGGCCGCCTCGTAGTGCTGCTCGGGGATGCCCTGGATCGCGGCGATGTAGAGCAGGAAGTTGAAGCCGACCGTCCACCACACCGTGGCGATGACGATCGACACCATCGAGAGCGACGGGTCCTGCAGCCACGGCTGCGCAGGCAGGCCGATGCCGGTCAGCACGGTGTTGATCGCGCCGAGCTGCGGGGTGAACAGCCAGATCCAGATGAGCGAGACCACCGTGGAGGCCAGCAGGTACGGCATGAAGAAGGCGAGCCGCCAGAGCCACTTGCCGGGCAGCCCCTGCTCGACCAGCAGCGCCATGATCAGCGCGATCACGACGAGCGGCACCGTCGAGAGCAGCGTGAACCAGAGGGTGTTGCCGATCGACTGCCACATCTCGGCCTCGCCGAAGGCCTCGAGGTAGTTGGCGAAGCCGATGAAGCCGCCGCCGGAGCCGGTGAGCGACTGGTCGGTGAAGCTGAGGTAGATGCCGTGGCCGATCGGCCAGAGCATGAAGACGGCGAAGAGCACGCCGAAGGGGGCGAAGAAGCCCCAGCCGGCGAGGCCGTCGCGGCGCTTGGGCCGCTTCGGGGAGGGCGGGCGGACGGCGGCGCCGGTGATGGGCGGTCGCTGCGTGGGCGTGGTGGTCATCCGAGGCTCCCTTGCGCTCAGACCGGGTTGGGCTTGCTGAGGAGCTCGTCGACGGCCGCGCGGAAGCGGTCGATGCCCGCCTGCGGATCGGCGCCGGCCAGCAGCACGGGCTGCAGGTTCTCGGCGAAGAGGCTCTGGAAGTCGCTGCCGCTGCCGGTGAACCATGCGGGCGGGTCGTAGTTGATGATGTCGGCGACCTCGGCGTAGTTCGCCTGCGGCGAGAGTTCGGCGTAGGCCGGGTCCTCGGTGACCGGCAGGTAGGCGGGCACGTGCCCGGCGCCCGCCCAGTCGAAGGAGTCCTTGAGGATCGCGGCGACGAAGCGGTAGACCTCGCGGCGCGCATCCTCGTCGACGTCGTTCTGGTGCGGCAGCACGAAGGCGTGCGAGTCGGCGTAGGCGGCCGGGGTGCCGTACAGGTTCGGGATCGGCATCGCGTCGATGGGGATGCCCGCGGCCTGCAGGCTCGGCAGCTCCCAGACGCCCGAGAGCAGCATGCCGCTGTCGCCGCTGATGAACTCCGCCAGCGCGGTCTGGATGTCGGCGTTCGGCACGCCGCGGCTCTCGTCGACCAGCTGCTGCATGAAGCGGAACGCCTCGACGGCCGGCCCGTCGTCGATGCGCGCCTTCCCGCCGATCGGCAGCTCCATGACACCGCCCTGCTGCAGGTAGAGCGTGTACCAGAGACGCCACATCTGGGCGCCGTCGTTGACGTAGCCGTAGGAGAGGCCGCTGCCGCCGCTAGCCTCCTTCATGGCCGTGACCATGTCGAGGAAGTCGTCCGCGTCACGGGGCTGGCGCATCCGCTCGCCCTCCATGAGGCCGGCGGCCGCGGCGTGATCGGTGTTGTAGAACAGGATGAACGGATGCGAGTCGAGGGCGATCGAGTAGACGTCGCCGTCGTACAGCCCCGACTCCCACACCCGGTCGCCGAAGTCCTCGCGGCGCACGCCGAACTCGGCGAGCAGGTCGAGGTCCCAGGGGTCGAGCAGGCCGCCGGGCGCGTAGCCGGGCAGGCGGGCCGCGTGCATGACGGCGAGGTCGGGGGCGCGACCGCCGGCCGACGCCATGGCGAGCTTCGTGTAGTACGGCGGACCCCAGGTGAGCACGGTCTGGGTCACGTCGAAGGTCGGGTTCGCCGCATTCGCGCGGGCCACGAGCTCGGCCATCGTGCGGCCGTCGCCACCGCTCAGCAGGTGCCAGAACTTGAGCGGGATCGCGCCGTTCGCGGCGCCGGGGCTCGCGCAGCTCGCGAGCCCGAGGGCGGCCAGGCCGGCTGCCGCGCCGAGCAGCAGGGTGCGGCGCCCGAGCATCGGGCCCTCGCGGGGGATCGGTGGTGCCATCGCTTCACTCCTTCGTGATCCGGCTCGAGGAGCCGGTGGTCGCTGCGACCTCGTCCACCATTACATCGTTGTAATGGCGCGTCAACCCCCGGATGCGCGTCTTCTGCCGGCCGCACCAGCTCGGCGGCGCCGCCGGTCGCGCGACCTCCGCTGGTCGCACGCGTCTCGCGATCGCTCGACTCTTGCTCATCGCCCCCTCTCGCGCCCGTTCGACCTCTGCCCTTGGCGCCCCGTCCTCGGTTGCTCGGCTTCTGGCCGCCGCACCCGTCCCACGCTTGCTCGATCTCTGCCCGTCGCACCGGTCCGCGCTCGCTCGACCTCTGCCCGTCGCACCGATCCGCGCTCGCTCGACCTCTGCCCGTCGCGCCCCGTCCCACACGCCCACGCTGCCGCCCCTTTGCCAAACGACGGAGTCCTGCGCGTGTGAAGCGCTGCATCCGCTCGTGCCGGGCGTTTTCGACTCGGAGTAGACCGGATCTCCGTCGTTTCGCAGAGCGGCACATGCGGTGGCCCCTCGGGCTCCGCCATTCCGATCTGAAGGAGTTCAAGGCGCGTTCAGCGCTGCACCCGGGTACTTCCGCATCCGGCGACGCGGCTTCCGCCCCGATCTCCTTCAGATCGGAAGAGGAGGCGCAGCTCCGGATGGGCGCTCGGCAGTTCAACTCGCCGCGCGAGCGTGACGACTGGCTCGACGCGGCGCGTAGGAGCGCGAACCGTGCAGTACGCGCGCAACCGTGGCTCGACGCGGCACGGCGGAGCGCGAACCGCGCAGCCGCGGCTCGACGCGGCGCGTAGGAGCGCGAACCGCGCAATACGCGCGCGGCCCCGAGCCCGCGTGCGCGCTCGGGTGCGCCAGATCGGCCTGGATCTGCCGCTATCGACGCCTCGTAGCGGCAGATCCTGGCCGATCTGCGTCGAGGTGGGAGTGCGGGCTCGGGGCTCGGGGCTCGGGACTCGCGGCTCGGGCCTCGGCGTCAGTCGCCGGTGCTGGCGCGGAAGGCGAGGGTGTGCGGCACGACGCGGCGCTCGCGGGGTGCGTCGCGGTCGAGGATGCGGCGCTCGAGCAGTTCGAGGGCCGTCGCCGCGAAGGCCCGGCGGTCGAAGCTCACGGTGCTGAGCGGCGGCGAGGCGAAGCGCCCCTCGACCACGTCGTCGAAGCCCGCGACGGCGACGGCGGCCGGCACCGCGAGACCGGCGCGCCACAGCTCGCTGAGCGCGCCGAGCGCCATCGAGTCGGTGAAGGCGAAGATCGCGTCCGGCGCTCCGTGCTGTTCGAGGTGCGCGCGCACCGCGGCCGCGGCATCGCCGGGGGTCCACGGCACGCCCACCTCGAGCGCGGGGTCGTGCGGCAGGGCGGCGGCGGCCAGCGCCTGGCGGTAGCCCTCGGTGCGCGAGCGCGCCGAGGCGGTGTCGAAGTCGGCGCGCACGGTGCCGAGGGCGAGGATGCGCCGGTGCCCGCGCTCGATGAGCGCCGCGGTCATGTCGCGCGCCGCGGCGACGCTGTCGACCGAGACCGAGTCGACGAGGTCCTGCTGCACCTCGCCGATCAGCACGGCCGGCGGCAGCTGCCCTCCGGTGACGATCGCGCTCTCGGCGAGCCGCACGGGATTGAGTACGAGGCCGTCGACGAGGTGGGCTCGCGCTCGGGAGATGAGCTCGGCCTCGCGGTGCGGCTCGGCGCCGGTCTGCTCGATCTGCACGCCCCAGCCGCGCTCGTGAGCGAGCTCGACGAAGGCCGCCGCCGTCTCGGCGCTGTAGGCGGTGGCGAGGTCGGGCAGCGCGAGCGCGATCACACCGGAGCGCCCGTTGCGCAGGCCCCGGGCGCTGAGGTTCGGCACGTAGTCGAGCTCGGCCAGCGCCGCGAGCACACGTTCGCGGGTCTCCTCGCGCACGAAGACGACGCCGTTGATCACGTTCGAGACGGTCTTCGGCGAGACGCCGGCGCGCTGCGCGACGTCCTTCACCGTGGCCCTCATGCCGCCAGGCTAGCGGCGGCGCAGGGGCTCACCGCGCCGGGTGACGCCCCGCATCCGCTCTGCGAAGCCA
>Ga0265798_10004930_pt1 | contig 18210 bp, 21 predicted proteins | sample P3T30metagenome_FD_192430 | JGI IMG/M metagenome (GOLD analysis project Ga0265798, IMG submission 192430) | Plant litter microbial communities from East Loma Ridge, Irvine, California - P3 T30 | ecosystem: Environmental > Terrestrial > Plant litter > Unclassified | place: USA: California... | reverse complement strand
GAACGCGACATGCCGGTCGAGGCGTTCAACGTCCACGGGCTGAGCGCGCAGTTCCTCTCCGACAAGCCCAAGTTCGCCGACGCGGTCGAGGACCTGCTGGAATTCGTCGGCGACGCGCCGATGATCGCGCACAATGCCGGCTTCGACTTCTCGTTCCTCAACGGCGAGCTGACCAAGTGCGGCCGCCAGATCGTCCACATGAAGCGAATGGTCGACACCCTGCAGATCGCGCGCAGCCGTCACCCCGGCGCCAAGCATTCGCTCGACGCTCTTTGCTCGCGGTTCGGAATCGATCGCAGCCACCGCGTCCTGCACGGCGCGCTGCTCGACGCGCAGTTGCTCGCACAGGTCTATGTCGAGCTGATGGGCGGTCGCCAGATCGGTCTCGGCCTACTTGGCGATACGGGCAGCACCGCCGCGACTCCGATCGTCGCACAGGCGCCTCGGGTCGTTCGCCCTGCCCGCGTTTTCGCGGTGAGCGAGGGAGACCTTGCGGCCCATGCTGCGTTTATGAAGGGGATCAAGGATCCGATTTGGGGGGCCGTGGCGTCCGGATGACGCTGGCAGGGTGGAGCCAATAGGACCGCCCGAGACTGTAACGCCGACAAGGAGACGATAATGGATATCCGGATTTCTGGTCATCAGGTTGACACTGGCGAAGCACTCAACAGCCACGTGGAAGACCGACTCCAGGGTATCGCCGACAAGTATTTCTCGCGCGCCATCTCGGCCGAGGTCACGTTCGGCAAGGGGCCGCACGACGCCGGCTTCAAATGCGACATCGTCGCGCATGTAATGAAGGGCCTCGTGATCAAGGGCCACGGCGACGCCTATGACGCCCGCGCCGCCTTTGACGGTGCCGCCGCCAAGATCGAGACCCAGCTCCGCCGCTATATGCGCCGCCTGAAGGATCGCCACGCCGGCGAAGCGGTCGCGATCGCCGAGAGCAACGGCTACGACAATGCCGGCTACACACTGTTCCAGGAGAGCATCGAGGAGGACGATGTCGCGGATGCACCGCTGATCATCGCCGAAACGCGCGTCGATATTCCCGAGGCTAGCGTGTCCGACGCGGTGATGATGCTCGATCTGCGCAACACTGCCGCGTTGCTGTTCATGAATGCGGGTACCGGCGCGCACAACATGGTGTACAAGCGCGGCGACGGCACGATCGGCTGGGTCGAGCCACAGCGCGCGGCGGCCTCCCCTCCCCAGTAAAGAAGGGTCCATAAAGGCGCGGGTCTCAAGGCCGCGCCTTTACGCCTCCGCGCAACCCGCTAAGGCGGACGCGCGCGGGGGCGCTTGAGACATTGAACACCATGACCGATTTCAGCGATTTGCTGCGTCCCGACGCAGTGCAGACGGGCGTCATCGCCACCAACAAAAAGGCGGTGTTTCAGCATCTCGCCACGACCGCGTCGGAGATACTCGACGCAGACCCCAAGATGATCGCCGACCGGCTGGCGGCGCGCGAGAAGCTCGGCTCGACCGGGTTCGGCGGCGGCGTCGCGATCCCGCACGCCAAGCTCGAAGGGCTTGCGCAGGTTACCGGTGTCTTCGCCAGGCTAGCGCAACCCGTGGATTTCCAGGCGGTCGACGATTTGCCCGTCGATCTGGTCTTCATGCTGCTGTCTCCTACCGACGCCGGCGCGGTCCACCTGAAGGCGCTCGCCCGTGTCTCGCGCCGGCTGCGTGACAAGGCGTTCCTCGAGAAGCTGCGCGGCGGCGGGTCGCCCGACGCGGTATACGCGCTGTTCACCGCCGACGAGGTCCGCGATGCCGCGTGAGGCCTCCGCACACCACGCCGTCATCCTGACGAAAGTCAGGATCCAGAGCCGCGAAGGGCTTCCATCGGTTACTCTGGATCCTGACTTTCGTCAGGATGACGGAGCGGGCCTGGTGGGGCTGCGTTTGCATGTCTGACACCCCGAACACAGCAGGCGCAGACGCGCATTTCCGCGCACTGGAGTCTCTCTACGCCCAAGCCCCGATCAACCGGTTCTTCGACTCCTCACTCGAAATCCCCGAAGCCGGCGTCGCACGCATCCATTTCACGATCGACGAGCGCCACTACCACGCCGGCGGCGCGGCCCACGGCACGAGCTATTTCAAGATGCTCGACGACGCCGCGTTCTACGCCTGCAACAGCCTCGTCACCGACCGTTTCCTGCTCACCACCGCGTTCAACCTGCTGCTCACGCGCCCGCTGAAGATCGGCCCGGTGATCGCCGAGGGACGCTGGATCAGCGGCAAGCGACGTGTCTTCGTCGCGGATGCGCGCCTGATCGATGCCGACGGCGAAGAGGCGGCAAGAGGCACCGGCACCTTCATGCGCTCGCGGATCGCGCTCGCCGGCCTCCCCGGATACCGCAGCGCAGCATGAGCGACCGTCTCCCCAGCGGAATCCTCGTCAGCGCCCTGCTGCGGCGCGTCAACGACGCTGGCGGCTTCGGCGCGGTGATGGCGAAAGGCGACCCGCAGGGCGGCGCAATCCTCGTCATCGCGATCGACAAGGGCGCCCCGCCCCGCCTGCTGGAACGCGGTATCGGACCCGACGGACGGACCGCGCTGATCGACTCGACCCCGGCCGAAAACCTTGACGGCTATTGGCAACGCAGGCGCGCAAGCGACCCGGATCTATGGGTAATCGAGGTGGACATCGCAGCGGCGGAACGCTTCGCCGCTGAAACGATCCTCGACGATTGACTCGAAAGCCCCCCCAATAGAGGGGGATTGCAACATTGATTGGCGTTGTGCTGGGACGGGTGCGATCCGGATCAGTTACGCAGTCGGGGGGATGCCCGGACGATCGGCTCGTACGATTGGTTCCGTGGTCCAACCGCATCTGAACAAGTTTGAATGACGATTCTTCAGCGGGCTGCAACGATCGCAGTAATGACATTTTCTCTTGCGGGCCTGCTTGGCAACAGCGCACCGGGTCATGCTACTGGCATCGACCGTCCAGCGGTCAACCTCACCGCTCTCGCAAATCTAAACGTCCTCTCCCCGCAGAATGTTCCGCAGACCGCTCCAGTCGCAACCTCGGTTGCCCCAGTTGAGCAGAACAGCGTCGAGCCTGCCGTCGACACGGCGAAGTCCGAAGCCGAAGAATTCGATACGCTCGCCCAGGCCGTTGCCGCGCAGGATAGCGCCGCCGCCAGCGACGCGCTCCAGTGTCTCGCCGGTGCGATCTATTTCGAGTCCAAGGGCGAGCCGCTGACCGGCCAGCTCGCGGTGGCCGAAGTCATCATCAACCGCGCCAAGTCGGGTCGTTTCCCTGCCGACGTCTGCGGCGTCGTCAAGCAGCGCGGCCAGTTCAGCTTCGTTCGTGGCGGCGAAATCCCGTCGATCAACGCCGGCACCGCCTATCGTACCGCGATCGCGGTCGCCAAGGTCGCGCTCGCCAGCGCGTGGAACAGCCCCGCCGACAAGGCGCTGTATTTCAACACGCCCGATCGTCGCCCGTCGGTCCGCGCGGTCAAGGTCGCCTCGATCGGCAACCACGTCTTCTACCGCTGAGATTCAGCAGGCGTTTCAGGTCAGCGTCTAGCCTGACCCCTTCTTTCCGTCTTCGCCCTCCCCCTTCCGTTCGCCCTGAGCGAAGTCGAAGGGCGTGTTCCAGGCTAAGGTGCTTCGACTTAGCGCAGCGCGAACGGAAATGTGGATAGCGATTAGGCTAGTCGCTTCTCCCCAGACTACGATCACAATCCGTGAATGAGCTTGCCTCGTTCGCGGATTGTTCTATTTCCGGGGCATGCTTGATATGCCGCCGGACTCCTGCATCGACAAACCCGGATCCCCCCAGGATTCAACGCTATGCGCCGCCGATGTAGCGCGCGGCGTGATCCGGATGTTGCTGCGCCACGACCTCACCGCGATGACCGAAGTCCCGCTCGATGGTGGCCGCCGCGCCGACCTGATGGCGGTCGACGCACGTGGGCAGATCGTGATCGTCGAGATCAAGGTGTCGCGTGCCGACCTGCTCGGCGACGGTAAGTGGCCCGATTACCTGGGGCATTGCGATCGGTATTTCTGGGCGGTGCCGGCGGGGTTCGATGTCGGGCCGCTGCACGGGCCTGCGTTCCTGCCCGAGCGCACCGGGATCATCGTCGCGGACCGCTACGACGCGGCGATCGTCCGCGAGGCGCATACCACCCCCCTGCCCGCGCATGTCCGCAAGCGCGGTACGCTCGCGTTCGCCCGGCGCGCCGCGCGGCGGTTGATCGCGCAGATGGATCCGGACGCGGACGGGTTGGCGTTCTAAGTCCGTCATCCTGACGAAAGTCAGGATCCAGGGCCATGAAGGATAGCGTTCTGTTACTCTGGATCCTGACTTTCGTCAGGATGACGGGGTTGGGCCAAATCCGTTTCGACGAAGTAGATCGATGGCGGCCCCGGAGAAAAGGTTAGAACTTCGGGCCCGACACGGCCTTGCGCACCTTTTTCGGTGCGTCTTCCAACAGCTTGCTGACGATCGGGTTGCGCCCATCCTGCTTGGCATAGGCACGCGCCGACATCCCGGCGATGATATCCGCCTGGTCGGGATCGGCCCCTTCGGTCAGCAAAACCCGGATCATCGCCACGTCACGCCGCTGCACCGCACGGATCAGCGGAGTCTCGCCAGCCGAATTGGCCAGGTTCGGATTCGCCCCCGCCGCGGTCAGGATCGGGATCATCCCCGTCTGACCCAGCGTCACCGCCAGCAGCAGCGGTGTATTGCCCTTGCCGTCGCGCAAATTCGCATCCGCGCCCTTCTGCAGCAGGAAGCGGAGATACACTTCGTCGCTGCGCTTGATGACGATGTGGAGCGCGCCCTCCCCGCTCGTCACGTCGCGCGTGTTGATGATGTTGCTGCCAGGCCTGCCGAGCATCTCCAGCACGTCGTTGTTCTTCGCATCGCGGACGGCGGACAGGAACTTGTACCCCTCCGACTGGCCTTGCGCGAACGCGGGTGCCGTGACGACGGTCAGAGCCGGCATGACGAGGGTGGCGGCGAGCATCAGGCGAATACGCATCGAGAAACTTCCTTGGTTCGTCCTGGATATGGGCAACGCTTGCGCCGCAGTAGCGAACAGATCAAGGCTGGCGGCACCATGACCCGACGTTTCATCCTTTGCGCGCTCGCCCTGCCCGGCTTGGCCCTGTCGGCCTGCACCGCCTCCGCCCCTCCGGCCAAGCCCCCGCTCGAAGGCGCGCGGATCGGCGGCCCCTTCACGCTGACCGACCAGAACGGGCAGACCGTCACCGAGCGCAATTTTGCTGGCAAATACCGGATCATGTATTTCGGCTACACCTTCTGTCCCGATGTGTGTCCGACGGATGTCCAGGCGATCGGCGCCGCGGTGAAAAAGCTTGAATCGAGCGACCCCGCGCTCGCCGCGAAGATCGTCCCCTTGTTCGTGACCGTCGACCCAGCGCGCGATACGCCCGCGATCCTCAAGCAGTTCGTCTCCGCCTTCCACCCGCGCATGGTCGGGCTCACCGGCACCGACGCGCAGATCGCGCAGATCAAGACCGAATACGCGGTGTATTCGAGCAAGGGCGACGCATCGCCGGGCGGCGGCTACCTCGTAAACCACTCGCGCCAGGCCTATCTGATGAGCCCGGACGGCAAGCCCCTCGCTTTGCTGCCGCAGGAACAAGGGCCCGACGCGGTGGTGACGGAAATCAAGCGCTGGGCCCGGTGAGCGCGCGCTTCTGGGAAGATACGCCGATCGACCAGCTCGACCGCGGCCAATGGGAAGCGTTGTGCGACGGCTGCGGCAAATGCTGCATCCACAAGCTCGAGGACGAGGATACCGGCGAGCTGGTGCCCACCAACGTCTCGTGCCGGCTGCTCGATCGTCGCAGCGGGCAATGCTCCGATTACCGCCACCGCCATGCCTATGTCCCCGAATGCGTGCGGCTGACGACCGGCAACGTCCGCGGGATCGACTGGCTGCCCTCGACCTGCGCCTACCGCCTGCGCGCGGCGGGCGAGCAATTACCCGAATGGCATTATCTCGTCTGCGGCGACCGCGAAGCGGTTCACCGTGCCAAGCAATCGGTCCGCGGCTGGACGATCAGCGAGGACGAGGCCGGCGAGCTCGAATATCATGTGATCGAGCGGGAACTGTGACGCGGTGATCGCCCGATGATCGAGGGCCTGGAGATCGTCCGTCACCCGCGAGCACGGCGCGCGCGTCTGTCGATCGATCCTGTGAGTGGCCGGGCGCGTCTCGTCCTGCCGAAACGTGCGGCACTGAAGCAGGCGCTGGCCTGGGCCGAGGACAAGGCCGGCTGGATCGCCGAACAGCGCGCGTTGCTCCCTCAGCCCCGCCCGTTCGTACCCGGAGCGGTCCTGACCGTCGCCGACGAACCGCTGACGATCGACTGGACGCCCGGCAGCCGCCGGACCGTCGTGCGCGAAGGTTCGATCCTGTCCCTGTCGGGGCCACAGGAAACGATCGCGCGTCGCGTCGAAGTATGGCTCAAGCGTACCGCGCTCGCCGTGCTGGAGACCGAAACCGCCGAATACGCCGCCAAGGCCAAGGTAACCGTCGCCCAGGTCGCGGTCGGCGATGCGAAGGGCCGCTGGGGCAGTTGCGCGTCGAGCGGTGTCATCCGCTACAGCTGGCGGCTGATCCTCGCACCAAGCTGGGTCCGCCGCGCCACCGTCGCGCATGAGGTCGCGCACCGCGTCCATATGAACCACGCGCCCGTCTTCCACGCGCTCGTCGAGCAGCTCTACGGCGAAGACCCGACGCCCGCGCGCGTTTGGCTACGCACGCACGGCGCCGAACTTCACTGGTTCGGGCGGTCATCCTGAGAGCGATCCTGACGCGTCCCGTCACGCGTTAGCGGCTGGCGTCCTGCCGGCTGCTCCTGACGCGGCTGGTCTCGGCCCGTGACCCGATTGATCCAGTCCTGATTGAGCTGTTGCGGCGGTGCAGCCGGAGCAGCAGGCGCCGGCTCGGGCTGATCCGCATCGGGCCGCGGGATCGTGTCGCCGGTCTGCGCATCGGTCGGCACCGGCGGTTGGCCCTGCTCGATCGGATTGCCGTCCGCGTCGACCGCCATCTGGCCGTTGTCGGGCTGGCCGAAATAGCTCTGCTCGTCGGGCTCCAGCTGCCATTCGGGCAACGTTACCTGCGTGTCGAACTGCTCGATCGGCCGGTTCGCGGTCGCGGGCTTCATGAACGCCGCCCAAGCCTTTGCCGGAGCCGTACCGCCGTGCAGGCCGGCAATCGGCTTGGCGTCGTCGCGGCCCATCCACACGCCGGTTGTGATCCCGCTGGAGAAGCCCAGGAACCAGCCGTCCTTCGACGCGGTGGTGGTGCCGGTCTTGCCCGCGACCGGGCGACCGATCTGCGCGGCACGACCGGTGCCGGTGTTGACCGCGGTCTGCAGCAGGTCGGTCATCTCGGCGGCGACATAGGGCGCGACCAGCACATGGCTGCGGTCGACCTCATGCGTGTAGATCGTCTGGCCGTTAGCCGTGACTCGCGTGATCCCGTACGGTGTCACCGCGACACCCTTGTTGGCGACGCTCGCGAACGCGCGCGTCATGTCGATCACGCGGACTTCGGACGTGCCCAGCACCATCGACGGATGCACGTTGACCGGCGTGGTGATGCCGAACCGCCGCGCCATGTCGGCGACCGTGTTGAAGCCTACCTCCTGGCCGAGCTTCGCGGCGACGGTGTTGAGCGAATAGGCGAATGCGGTGCGCAACGACACGGCACCGGAATTGTGCCGCGAATCGTTGCGCGGGCTCCAGCCCTGGATCGTCACGGGTTCGTCGACGATCGAATCGTCGGGCTTGTGGCCGGCTTCGAGCGCGGCGAGGTAGACGAACAGCTTGAACGCCGAGCCCGGCTGGCGGACCGCCTGCGTCGCGCGGTTGTAGATCGACGACACGTAATCCTTGCCGCCGACCATCGCGCGGACCTCGCCGCCACGATCGAGCGCGACCAGCGCGCCCTGCGCTCCCGGTGGTGCATTGGCGCGGATCGCATCGTCGGCCTGGCGCTGCATCGTCAGGTCGAGCGTCGTCCACACTTCGAGCGGTTCGGTGGTCTCGTCGATCAGCGTATCAAGCTGCGGCAACGCCCAGTCGGTGAAATAGCGAACGCTGTTCTGCTTGGGCTCGGGCGCGAGTTTCAGCCCGCTGACATTGGCATCGGCGGCCTGCTCGGCGGTGATCGCGCCGGTTTCGCGCATCGTCTCGAGCACTACGCCCGCACGGCCGACCGCGGCCTCCGCGTCTGCGGTCGGCGAATAGTTCGACGGTGCCTTCACCAGGCCGGCGATCACCGCCGCCTCGGCAAGACTCAGATGATCTGCGCCATGACCGAAGAATTTCCGCGATGCCGCGTCGATCCCGTAGGCGCCGCCGCCGTAATAGACCTTGTTCAGATAGAGTTCGAGGATCTGGTCCTTGCTGAACTTCCATTCGAGCGCGAACGCCAGGATGCCTTCGCGGAATTTGCGACCGAACTTCTTCTGGTTGTTGAGGAAAACCGTACGCGCGAGCTGCTGCGTGATCGTCGAGCCGCCTTGCGTCCAGTGGCCGCGGTCGAACCGCACCTTCACCGACCGCGCGACGCCGACCGGATCGATGCCGATATGCGACCGGAAGCGGCGATCCTCGACCGAGACGGTCGCGTCGCGCATCACCTGCGGGATTTGCGAATAGGGCAGCCATTCGCCGAAGCTCGGCCCCATCGACACGATCACCGTGCCGTCGGCGGCATGGACGCGGATCATCTGGCCGTTGGGCGACGATTTCAGGCTGTCGAAGCTCGGCAGTTGCGACATCGCGACATACACCGCGATCGCCAGCGCACCGAGCGCGAGCAGACCGATGCCGACGCAGACTTTCAGGAAGACGACCAGCCGCCGACGCCAGCGAGACGCCGGGGTAGACGGGGGCCGACGGGACGGTGAAGCAGAACGCGTACTGGCCATGTGACCGCGAGAATTACGCGTTCCGCCCGCGCCCTACAAGCGCGATCAGGCCGCGACGTTCGCTTTGCGCGGCCGGAATTCCAGCGACAGCGAGTTCATGCAATAGCGCTGGCCGGCCGGCGGCGGGCCGTCGGGGAAAACATGCCCCATATGGCTGTCGCAGCGCGCGCACCGCGTCTCGACGCGGGTCATGCCGTGGCTGCGATCGGTGTGGTCGGTGACCGCATCGGGGCCGATCGGCTGCGTGAAGCTCGGCCAGCCCGAGCCGGAATCATATTTGTCCGCACTGTCGAACAGCTCGTTGCTGCACGCCGCGCACCGATAGATGCCATCGGCTTTGTTGTCGTTGAGTGCACCGGCGAACGCACGCTCGGTGCCCGCTTCGCGCAGCACGTGATATTGCTCGGGGGTGAGGCGCTGGCGCCACTCGGATTCGGAAAGGTTCAGCTGGTCCATGGGTTTGAATCTCGTGCTGGCGGGACGGATTTCAAGGTGGCCTGACACCGAACGCTAAGTGTGCCCTATTCTGGTTGCATTCGCGATCACCTGGATCAAGGCAGGGCGCAGCAATGGCAGCAGCCACGCCGCACGCGTACTCTCTGCGACTTGGCGGACGATGCCGGCTATGCCGATCGGGCGGGCGAGGCGGCGGGCGAAATCCTCCTGCCAATGCGCGGCAGTGTCGGGGCCACCTCGGACATAGGCTATGGCCGCAGCGACTCCGCTGGCGAGCGCGATGCCCATGCCCTCGCCCGCCAGCGACGGGATGACGCCGGCCTGATCGCCGAGCCGGAACATGGCGTCCACCCCCTGACGCTCACGCCACCCATAGGGGACGTTGGCGATCGCATCGATCGTCGCGGCGCCATCGACCAGCGCGACCCATTCGCCAAGCGCCGGCATTTCGCGGCCGAGCGCATCCAGCAGTTGCGCGGGCGATCCCGCCGCCTGGAGGCGCGAGCGATGGACTGCGAGGCACAGATTGGCGGTGCCGTCCTCCTGCATCGCCAGCCCCGCATAGCCGCGATCGAACAGATGCAGCTCGATGCCTCCCTCGAGCGACCGGCGCAGCGCGGGAGACGGGGTGATCCGCACGCGCAGCCCGAGCGTCGGATCGGCGCCACGCGCCGCCTCGGGGCGTGCCATCCCGCGAACGTCGTGCTTACCGCTGGCGAGGAACAGCGCGTCGGGGGCGAAGGTCGCGCCATCTGCGGTGCGGACCGTCATGCCGTCGATCTCGCGCACGCTGACGCCGCGTTCGACCGGCGTGCCGAGCCGCACGGCTTCGGCCAGCAGCACCGTATCGAGGCGTCGGCGTGTCACCGAAACCGCTGGATGCGGCAGCGCGGCCTCCGCACGCCGCGCACCGGCGTAGATCCGCGCCCGCGTCACCCGCGCCGGGTTAAGCGCATCGGGATCGATCCCGAGCTCGGCCAGCGTCTCCAGCGTCCGCCAGCTCAGGAACCCGCCGCAGATCGCATCACCCGTCTCACGCGATCGCTCGACGAGCAGATGCGGTAAGCCCGCACGCGCGAGCTTAATCGCGGTCGCGGCGCCGGCGAGCCCGCCGCCGACGATCAGCGCAGGCGTTCGACGCATAACCGGAACGGAAAGACGCGACGGACCCTCGCTTGGGATATCCCGGCCTCGGCGAGGATCGGTGGCCATTCGTCGGGGCGATAGCTGCGCGCGATCGACAGCGTGCCGTCATGCCGGACGATCCGGTGCCAGCGCGCGAGCGTGGCGAGGATCGGGAAGCCCCAGTGCGCGAACCCGTGGCGGTGGAGATCGTTGACGAACCACCCCGCGCTCGCATGCGCTTCCATGAACCGCAGGAACGCGACCAGCTGGTCGTGGGTCATGTGATGCGCGACGAGGCTGCTGACGATCACGTCCCAGGGCTCGTCGGCGAGATCCGCATAGTCGCCCGTGACATAACGGATATCGCCGCCGATGGCGGTGCCATGCGCACGCGCGGCCTGTTCGCTGCGCGGGTTGAGATCGACGCCGACGAGGTCCGCCTCGATCCCTTTCGCCTTGGCCCAGCGCGCGATCCGTCGCAGCATGTCGCCGTCGCCGAATCCAACATCGAGCACGCGGACGCGCTTGCGCCCTTGGGTCGCGCGGTCGAGGAAATCGAGCGTCGGTCGCCGCGCCATCGTCACGGTGTTCACGGTGGCGAGATCGCCGACCACGTCCGCATAGGTCGCCGCGTCGAGATCATCCGCGTCCATCAGCTCCTCGGCCTGGCTGCGCGTGGCGAGGCTCATGCCGCGCTCCGGAATCCGAAGCCCTCCGCGGCTAGCCCGGGCCCGAACGCCAGCGCGACGCCGTGCCCGATCGGCGGTCCGGCCAGCAGGCGCTCGAACACGAACATCAACGTCGCCGACGACATGTTGCCGTTCTCCGCCAGCACCCGCCGCGATGCGTCGAGCGCGTCGGGCTTCAACTGCATCGCATGCTCGACCGCGTCGAGGATCGAGCGTCCGCCGGCATGCACCGCCCAGCCGTCGATAGACTCGGGCGGGTGGCCGTCGCTGACGATCGTCCGGAACGCGGTATCCGCCAAAGCCGTGGCGATTCGCGCGGGGACCTCGCCCGACAGGTGCATCGCGAACCCCGCATCGGTCACATCCCAGCGGATCAGCGTCTCGGTATCGGGTAGCGCGGCGGCGAACGGCGTGCCGAGTTCGATCCCGGTCGCGTCCGCGGTCACCAGCGCGGCCGCGGCGCCGTCGCCGAACTGCAGCATCGCCAGCAACGGCTCGATATCGGTGGCGGGCTGGAGATGCAGCGTCGAGAGCTCGACCGTCACGACCAACACTCGCGCGTGTGGTTCCGAGCGGACGATGTGGCGCGCGTTGCGCAATGCGACGACCGCCGCGTAGCACCCCATGAAACCGATCAGCAGTCGCTCGACGCTCGGCGATAGCCCCAGTCGGCGCGCGATGATCTGGTCGATCCCGGGCGCGACGAAGCCGGTGCAGCTCGCCACCACCAGATGCGTGATTCCCTCGACCGCGATTTTCGCGCGCAACGCGTCGATCGCGCGGATCGCCAGATCGGGCGCGTGCTCTGCATACAGCGTCATCCGCGCCGCGGTGCCGGGATGCGGTTCGGTCGCATAGAAGCCCGCAGCGTCGACCGGCGAGCCACCGTCGGCGGTCGGCGGCAGTACCGACCAGCGATGCGCGATCCCCGACCGCGATGCCATCCGGTCGAACACCCGTGTCGCGCGCGCCTCGGTCCGCGCGCGCGCCCAGGCGATGAAGGCGTCATGGATGTCGTGATCGGGCACCGCGGTGCCGACGGCGTTCAGGAAGGCAGCGGGGCAGGCGGGGGAAGAAGCAGGCATGTCAGCGGGCACGACGTCCTTTGGTCCGTGCGGGATGGCACGCGATTCGATCACTATACGCACAGCGAGCGATTATAGACGTCGCCGTCGCGGATAATCCGCATGGTCCCATCCGGATATCGCTGAATGATATTGCCAATCGCGTCCTTCGACGTCGCACAAGTCGGCAGTGTGGCGCCTCAGCGCGGGCGATCGGTCTCGGCGGGGGCATCGATCGCGTCGGGCGTCAGGCCATATTTTTCGGCCATCAGCGTCATGGCCCATTCGACATAGGCGGCGATCGCATGATCCTCAGCGGCGTCCAGCGCCCGGCAGACATCCTGTAACTGCGCATATACGCTGAACGCGTTCATGATCGAACTTCCACTATCAGGCGCCATGCCATGACGAACGCCAAGGCACGCCCCGATAGCCGAAAACCGGCAAGTCCGCCAGAACCGTATAATATCCCCGATTCGCAGCGTAGTTTCGAAATGGTACGATTAAAACCAAAACAAAACCAATTTGGATATAGTGCCGCAACACTACAGATTGATCCGAAATGAAGTTCAAACAGAGCTATTTTTGTATGTATTTCTCACATGGTTACCTATTTTCAAAGGATTAGGTTGAAAAACTGCGAGGGAAGGAGACAATGTCGTCAGTTCGATCTGTCATGCCGCGGTGGTTCCGCATCGCGAACAGGGCGGATCGGCCGATGATGTCTCATCCTTGGTGAACGACGGGAGTCTTTGAGTGAAGAACGAGTCGGTGGTCGAGCTAATCAAGGATCTCACGGCCAAGCTGTCCGCCGTGGCGGAGGAATTCAACGGGCGCGTCGCGCATGCCGCCGAAGAGGTGCCCGTGGGTGAGGAAAACGACGAAGCCGCGCTCGTCGATTATGCCGAGACCGTGCTCGAGCAACGGCGCATGCGACGTCAGTTCCTGCCGGGCGAATTGTTCCACGAGCCGGCCTGGGATATGCTGCTCGCGCTGTTCGTCTCGCGCGATGCCCGCCTGCCGATGAACATCAAGGCACTGGTCAGCATGTCGGACGCGCCGGTGACGACATCGCAGCGCTGGATCGAACATCTTCACAAGCTCAAGCTCATCGATCGCGTCATCGATCCGACCGATCGCCGACGCGTCGAGATTTCGCTGAGCCATACCGGCGATCAGGCGATGAAAGCCTATCTGCGGGCGCTCAAGCACCAGTGAACTGCCATTAGCCGGGCTTCGTGAAGGCACCGGACTTTCGCGCGCGCGTTTATCGATGACCAGAGCAGGCACGCCCATCGGCCGCGATCTAAAGCTGCGTCCGACGCCCGAATCAGATCGTATACTTGCTACGATCGCTATCTCGGAGCAACGATACAACCAGAAGACAGTTAACGGTCCATTTTAGTGTAAATTTGCGACGAACAAGTCACCATTTTCGTTGGAAACACACGAAAAACATCGCCGCTGTTTGTCGTTTTGATTTAGTAGGTTTTAGTTAAGCGATACGACGCAATTTTGTTCCCTAACAAAGGTCAGGGGGACAAATTGGTTCGGCAAAATCAAGCATTTGCAATGAGGGCAGGGTACCGATCGGTCTCCGTCACTGCGTTGCGTGCGTTGATCGCCGGAGCAGCGGGCCTGCTCGCGCCAGCGCCCGCCTGGAGCGAGGCGGCTGCTCCGACGCCTGCCGGTACGCCGATCGTCAACACCGCGGCGCTGGGGTTCGACCTGAACGGCGCGACCCAGTCGACCGTCTCCAACACCGTGACGATCATCGTCGCCGAACGGCTCGACGTGAGCCTGGTCCGCACCGGGCAGGGTGCCGTCGTCGTCACGCCGCAGCCCAAGGCGGTGCCGTTCACGCTGACCAATCGCGACAACGGCAATGAATCCTTCGCGATCGCTGCCAGCGTGTCGGCCGGCGTCTTCGGCGTCCAGGCGCTGGTGATCGATGCGGATGGCGACGGACTCTACGATCCGGCCAAGGATCTGCCGCCCGCCGATGGCAGGACTCCGGTCCTGTCGCCCGGCCAGTCGATCAAATTGCTGGCGATCCTGGTCAGGACCGATTCTTCGGGTGGCGCCGCGACCGCGACGCTGACCGTCACCGCGCAATCGACCACCGGATCGGGCCAGCCGGGCAGCTCCTATGCCGGGCTGGGCGACGGCGGTGGCGATGCGGTCGTCGGCCCGACCGGGGCGATCGCCAGCGTCGTCGTGCCGATCACCACGGGCATCGCCGGCCCGTCGCTGTTCAAGAGCCAGTCCGTGCTCGCCGCCGACGGATCGCAGAACGCGGTACGCGATGCGGTCATCACCTACACGCTCGAGGCGCGGTTCACCGATGCGGTCACCGGCGCGCGGATCGTCGATCCGATCCCCCAGGGCACGGTGTTCGTTCCCGGCAGCCTCACGCTCGACGGCACGCCGCTGACCGATGCCGGCGACGGCGATGCGGGTGCCTTCGATCGCAACGCGTCGGCTCCCGGCGCGGCTGGCGGCGGCATCGCCGTCGCACTCGGTCAGGTCGCCGCCGCCGCCGTCCACACCGTTCAATTCAAAACCAAGATCCAATGAGGAGTCCAAGCATGATCACGCGTCCCATGATTGCCGCCGTCCTGATGGCGACCACCGCTTCCGTTTCCGCCGCCGCGGGCCCGCTGCAGGTGACGAGCAGCATCCTCGTCGAGAGCCGCAGCGCGGCCGCCGATGGCACCACGCGGATCACCTTGGTCAAGCCGGGCAAGGTGACGCCGGGCGACAAGGTCATCTTCGTCCTCGCCTATCGCAACACCGGCAAACAGCCGCTGGCCAATGTCGTGCTGGCCAACCCGTTGCCGGCGGCGATCTCCTATCGATCCGCAAATCCCGGTTCGCCTGCACCCGACGTGTCGGTCGACGGCACGACGTACGGCGCGCTCGACGCGCTCCGCGTCCGCAGCCTGGACGGCAGCACGCGCGCGGCGAGCCCCAACGATGTCACCAGCGTCCGGTGGCGCATTGCGAACCCGATACCGGCCGGTTCGCAAGGCCAATTCGCGTTCCAGGCCGTCCTCAAATGATCTCCCCCCACCACCAAGCCTGACTAAACACACATAAGGAAAATCAAGACATGTTCGCAAAAGGGGTACTACGCACGCTGTTGGCCGGTACGGCCGCCATCGTGTCCGCCGGCACGATGGCCGGCACCGCCAACGCACAGGCACCGGGGCCCGCCGGCACCGCCGCCGGCACGACCGTCACCAACACCGCGCAGGCGAGCTACACCGTCAACGGCGTCCAGCAGAACGCGACGTCGAACGCGGTGAGCTTCGTGGTCGATCGCAAGGTCAACCTGACCGTGATCGCCAACCAGCCGAACAATACGCAGGTCGCGATCGGCCAGACCGCTGCGGTGACCACGTTCAAGGTCACCAACAATACCAACGGCACGCAGGACTTCCTGCTGTCGTCGAGCCAGACGCCGATCCAGGGGCTGTTCAACGGCGACAATTTCGATGTGACCAACATCCACATCTACGTCGATTCGAACGGCAACGGCACCTATGACGCCGGTACCGATACCGCGACCTACATCAACGAACTCGGCGCCGATCAGTCGGCGGTCGTCTTCATCGTCGCCGACATCCCCAACAACCAGGCCAACGTCCTTGCCGGCATCACGCTGATCGCCCAGGTCGCGGCTGGTGGTGATACGGCTGCGCAGGGCCTGCCACTGGCGCCGAGCGTCGCCCCGAACGACGATAACGTCGTCGACGTGGTCTTCGCCGACAACGACTCGGACGGCCTTGGTCCCGATATCATCTATAACGGGCAGGGCCGCGCGGCGCTCGGCTACGAGATCACCACGCGCAACGTCGCCTTGAGCGTCGCCAAGTCGCAGCTGGTGCTGACCGATCCAGTCAACCTCGCCATCGCGCCAAAGGCGATCCCGGGCGCGGTCGTGCAATATTGCCTGGTCGTCAACAACAGCACGGTGGGGACGCCGGCGTCGAACGTCACGCTGACCGACGTCATCCCGCCCAACACCACCTATGTCGCCAACTCGATGTCGATCGGCGCGATCGCGCTCGGCGGCACGTGCCTGCTGACGGGTATCCTCGACGGTGTTTCGCTGGCCGACGACGGAACGGTGACCGTGCCGCTGGTCAACTACACCGGCTCGTTCAACGCCACCACGAAGACGGTGAACGCGCGGATCCCGGTCCTGCTGGGCGGGACCTCGGTCGCGGCGACCTTCCGCGTGACGATCAACTAAACCCACCTCGCATCCGAAAGGACCGACCGATCCCGGCGCGTGGCGACGCGTGCCGGGAAAGGATCCCTTATGTCCAGCTCCCGTCGCCTCTCGCGCCTTGGCGCCCTCATTCCGATGCTGTTGCTCGGGCCCGCCATCGGCGCGGCACCGGCGATGGCGCAGACGATCCGTGTCCAGAATACCGCAACGCTGTCGTTCGACGACGCGGGTAGCGACTCCGGCACACGGGCCGTTCCGTCCAACACGGTCGCGCTCGACGTGAACCGTGCCAAGCGTCCGACGACGCTTTCATTCCGTCTGGCCCCGATCAATTACGCCTTCACCGGCGCGACGTGTCAGACCGTCCCGACCTATCTGTTTACGCCTGCGCCGATCGATGCACCGGCCTTTGCGGCGGCGCCCAACGTCGCGGCGCTCGACGTCAAGGAAGACATGATTCTGGTGCTCGACAACCAGGCGGGCAATCACGATCCGGCGGTCCGTGAGACGGCGGTGATTACCGCAAATATTGGCGAAACCAAGGTTCCGCTGACGCTGGTCGAAACTGCCGCCAACAGCGGCATCTTCGCCGGCGGCGTTCCCTCGACCGAAACGGGCCGATATCCCGATCTCGAACCGTGCGAAGTGCGTACGCGCGGCACACCGATCACGCTCAGCTTCGCCGAAGACGAGTTCAGCTACGCCTCGACCGCGTCGATCCTGATCGATCCGGCGGGCTACACGTTCGATTCGCGCACCGGCGCACTGGTCGATGGCTCCACCGTGTCGCTGGTCGACGAGACCGGCCAGCCAGCCACCGTCTTCGGCGACGACGGTGTCAGCCGCTACCCCTCGACGATGATGACCGGTGCGACCGTCACCGACGCCAGCGGGCGCGTCTATCCCGGCGAAACCGGCCGCTATCGGTTCCCGCTGACGACGCCGGGCCGCTATGCTTTGAAGGTGGTCCCGCCGGGTGATTATGTCGCCCCGTCGACCGCCGACCGTGCTGCGCTGGCCGCGCTCAAGGATCCGGACGGCGCACCGTTCATCCTCAAGGATGCAAGCTTCGGGGGCGTGTTCACGCTGGCCAGGCCCGAGCCCTTTTCGGCCGATATTCCGCTCGATGGCCCCGGTCCCGGCAAGCTGCTGCTGACCAAGATCGCGTCGGTGCGCGAGGCGTCGCCGGGCGATTTCGTCCAGTATCTGCTGCGCATCACCAATCGCGATTCGGTGCCTGCGCGCGGACTCCACGTCGCCGATACGTTGCCGAGGGGGCTGCGCTACGAACGCAATTCCGCGCGCGGCGGTGACGAGCCGACCGTGTCGAGCGATGGCCGCAACCTCGATTTCGCGATCCCGCTGCTGGCTGCCGGCGCCTCGACCGAGCTGAAATACGTCGTCAGCATCGCGCCTGGCGCACCCGTCGGCGAGGCGCTCAACCGTGCGCGCGTCGCCGGGCAGGGCGACGTCTCCAGCAACGAGGCTGCCGCCTCGGTGCGGCTGCGTCCGCTGCTGTTCACCGACGCGATGACGATCATCGGCCGCGTGACCGAGGGGAATTGCGGCGATCCGGTCGACAAGCGCAAGGGCGTGCCCGGAATCCGCCTGCTGATGGAGGACGGCACGTTCGTCTCCACCGATCGCGACGGGCTGTACCATTTCGAGGGCGTCCGCGCCGGTCGCCACG
>Ga0265798_10004928_pt1 | contig 18214 bp, 24 predicted proteins | sample P3T30metagenome_FD_192430 | JGI IMG/M metagenome (GOLD analysis project Ga0265798, IMG submission 192430) | Plant litter microbial communities from East Loma Ridge, Irvine, California - P3 T30 | ecosystem: Environmental > Terrestrial > Plant litter > Unclassified | place: USA: California... | reverse complement strand
CTGAAGCGTTATATGTTGCCGATCGACATGCTCGAGATGAAGTACGAGCTCGTTCACAGATGCAACAGCTTCTCGCTCAGAAAGAAAAAGCGCAGAAGGAGGAGAATTTGCGAATGTTGGCTCAACGTGCAAGAGAGTAGCGAAGTGGTATCACCCCATCTGCTGGTGGTTCAGCTATTGGCGGATCCAGCAAACCACCTCCTGTCATGGGTCTTGGCGGCTACGGGTCCGACAGTGATAGCGATAGTGAGGAAGAGGCTAGCGAGGACGATGAGGCAGCAGTTAGGGAGAGGGAGGAGGTGCGAGCTGAGAAGCGTCGCGAGAGGGAGAAGGAGATGAGGATGAACAACATGGGTACAGAAATGAGGGCCAAGCTGCTGGCAAAGTGAGTCCACTTTTTCCGCTTAGCATGTACCAATACTAACGTGCACAGGGAGCAGAACCGAGATATCTCGGAGAAGATCGCTCTGGGTCTCGCCAAACCAACAGCTACCAAGGAGACTTTGCTCGATTCTCGTCTCTTCAACCGAGAATCACTCTCTACAGGACACGGTGCCGACGATTCGTACAACCTTTACGACCGACCTCTGTTCCAGGGCTCATCAGCTGCTGCTGCCATCTACAAGGCCAAAGGCAACGACCACGGCAATGACGAGGCATACGGAGGAGGAACTGAAGGTGGAATCAGGCAAGAGATGGAGAAGGATCGATTCGCACTCGGGAACGCCACGCGTGGGTTTGAAGGTGCCGAAGGTGCTGAAGCACGTGATGGACCTGTTCAATTCGAGAAAGATGTGGTCATGTCTCTTGATGGTTCATCTGATCCTTTCGGTGTCGAGCAATTCATGAATGCAGCCAAGAAGGGAGGCAAGCGTACGGCGGAAGATTTACGCGAGGAGTCGCGTAAGAAACAGAGAGACGCAGACGGAGAGTAGTCGCTTAGTTGTCATTGTTGTGTATATGTCTCTCGGTCATCATATCTACCTGCATGTATATCATATTCACTCGCTCAGCAATCGGCTGCCGCGAAGGCTAGACGTCGGTGCATATCGTATTTGGAATCGGTCCGTATAACCTTCGCCATAGCGGCAATCGGATAAATACCGGGAGAACGGGGAAACATCGGCAGGGGCTTTGTAATGATTTATCCCCTCCACCGCCTGTCGACCAAGCGAAATGAGCCGAACACCCTACCAAGGGGCACCAACGATATCCCGCCATCAACTCTGAAGCCCTTGGCCCGGGTATCGTGTTTCTCCGAGCACATTCATCCGCTCCTTATATACCTGGCACCCTCGCTTTGAACAGTCCAGTTCTTCCCCTTAACCCACTTCTTCCACCACCAAATCGCCATCATGCCCGTCACCAACGACAAGCTCGACAAATCCTTTTTGGATGCTGATATCAAGCAGCTCCTCAAGGAGATGACCATGGACGAGAAGGTCTCCCTCTTGGCTGGAGCTGGATGGTGGGACACTGTCCCTGTGCCAAGGAAGAACATTCCCAGGTGAGTCGCTGGAGACCGATGCTATGAGGAAGATTGCTAACAGACAGTATCAAGGTCACTGATGGACCTAATGGTGCTCGAGGAGGATCTTTCTACCACATGAGTAAGTCTGAACCTCAGCAGTATAGGTGATACTGATCATCAGCCCCCGCCTCTGCCCTTCCCAATGCGACCTGTATCGGAGCCACTTTCTCCAAGTCTCTTACCGAAGATGCCGGTCGACTCCTTGCCGACGAAACCAAGGCCCGAAACGCCGTCTGCCTCCTGGCCCCCACCATCAACATTCAGCGATCTCCTCTCGGTGGACGAGCTTTCGAATCCTTCTCAGAAGACCCAACCCTCTCTGGTCAGATCGCTGCTTCCTACATCAACGGTCTACAAGGTGAGGGAGTCAGTGCTACCATCAAGCACTTTGTCGGAAACGATCAAGAGCACGAGCGAATGGGTGAAGATTCCATCATCTCCCAGCGAGCTCTACGAGAGGTCTACCTACGACCCTTCCAGATCGCTCAGAAACTCAGTAAACCATGGGCATACATGACCTCGTACAACCAGGTCAACGGTACCCATGTTTCGGAACATAAGCAGCTACTCCAGGATATTCTAAGGAAGGAATGGCAGCACGACGGACTCGTCATGAGTGATTGGTACGGAACATACTCGGTCTCTGAGTCGATCAATGCCGGCTTGGACCTCGAAATGCCAGGACCTGCTCGATGGCACGAACCTGGACTTGTCAATCATTTGATCATGGCTCACAAGATTGATCCCCGAACTATCGACCGAAATGCCGGTACCATACTTCGATGGGCTCAGAAGCTCGCCAAGCTCAACTCTGACATTGTATACGCCGCTCCATCGGACGAAAAGACCAGGTACGACGACAAGGAGGCTGATGCCAAGATCATCCGACGAGTCGGTGCCGAGGGTATTGTCGTTCTCAAGAATGAAAACTCGGTTCTTCCTGTTACCGAAAAGAAGGTTGCCATCATCGGACCCAACGTCAAGGCGCGAGTCTTGACTGGTGGAGGATCTGCTCAACTTCGAGCCGCTTGGTCGTCAAGCCCATGGCAAGGTCTCGAGGACAACAAGCCATCTGGTATGGATCTCGAGTACAGCCTAGGTTGTGCTGGCGCCAAATTCCTTCCTCAGCTCGACGAGAGCTTCACCACTGTAGACGGCAAGAAAGGTTTCAACCTCCACCACTACAAGTTGGAAGATGGCAAGCAAGCTTCCAAGTCGGGCTACGATGAGGTCTGGGATCAGAGTGATATGTTCATGGCCGACTTCTTCCCACCTGGTTTCGGTAAAGACTGGTTCACCGAGCTCAAGTCTGAGTTCACTTCGCCCATCGATGGAGAGTATCAATTCGGTCTTACTGTCACTGGCCAGGGATGGCTATGGGTCGACGACAAGTTGATCGTTGATAACTCGAAGGATCAGAAGCGAGGCGAGGCATACTTCGGTAACGGAACCGAGGAGGTGAAAGGTAGCATCAAGGTCGAGAAGGGAAAGGTAAGACAATTACCGGAATCGGTCACTCTGTTGAGAGGTAAGCTGATTTCTAGAAATACAACCTACGAATCCTACACGATTCCCGAAAGCCAGGAGCATCTGATTCTGGTCCGGTCACTCCCTTCTCCATCAAGGGTATCCGAGTCGGTGCTTTCCCCGTCTTCTCTCCCGATCAAGCTATTGAGGATGCCGTCACACTCGCCAAGAAGTCCGACAAGGCAGTCATTGTTTGTGGTCTCAACTCCGACTGGGAGTCTGAGGGATACGACAGGCCTAATCTGCTCTTACCTCTCCGACAAAACGAGCTCATTGCCCGAGTCGCCGAGGCCAACCCAAACACAATTGTGGTTATCCAGGCTGGTTCAGCAGTGTCTATGCCTTGGATTGAGAAGGTCGCCGGTGTTGTCTTTGCATGGTACGGTGGTAATGAGACCGGAAACTCGATTGCCGATATCGTATACGGTAAAGTCAACCCATCTGGTCGATTGCCCATCTCCCTCCCTGTCCGAGAAGAGGATATCGCGGCCAACTTGAACTACAAGTCTGCACATGACAAAATTCATTATGAGGAAGGTATCTGGGTCGGATACAAGAACCACAATGCTCGGAAGATCGCTCCCCTCTTCCCATTCGGTCATGGTCTGTCGTACACCACATTCGAGTACTCGGATCTCAAGATTACTTCCAAGCCTTCCGATGAGGCCAAGCCAGATGATTGGAAGCTCAAGGTTGCCGTTACCGTCACCAACACCGGTAAAGTCGCTGGATCCCACTCGGTACACTTTTACACCTCACCACCCAAAGAGACCGCTACAAGCTTGAAACACCCCGAACACGCTCTACAGGCGTTTGACAAGATCTACGATCTCGCACCTGGAGCTAAAAAGACCGTAGAGGTCACTCTCGACAAGTGTAAGTCATCTATGCTTCATCGTTGTATGACAACGCTGATTATATAGACGCCATCTCTCACTGGGACGATGTGTACAACACCTTCAGGGTCGAGAATGGAGAATGGAAGGTCAAGGTCGGAACCGACGCCCAGACTTTCTATGGCTCGGAAACATTCGTCGTAGAGCACGATATCGAATGGACTGGTCTGTAAAGTGACGTCAGAAGGTAGAAAGTACAAGAAGAAGGGAAGAAGGATTGTATGCATTAACATTTTGGTTCTGGTTCTGAAGGTCCGTGCGCGACACAACAACGTATATCTACTAATGATTGCAACTCGTTTCCTTTCCTTCTCTCATCTCATCTAACTTCTTTCCCTTTCCTCCCTCTACAGTGCTGCCTTCCATCACCGTACTGGATTACGATTCTCTCGATGGCAAACAAGATGTCTAGGAAGGCGCGACCTGATAATCATCCGCTTACCTCCAAGGCAAGTTTGTATTCTCTCACTAGCGGGTTCATGCTGATCACTTAGAAACCTACAGCGGGACCTACTGGCGGTACATCGGATCTCAAGAAGCTTCAAACGGACCTGCAACTCGCCAAGGCCAGACACAAGCACGCCGAGGAGTGCAGATTGTTGAAAGCTCAAGCGGACGAGTATAGGCACAAGACGGCAATGCTTGTAACAGATCAAGCGCGGGTTCAGCCTCGAAGCCAACAATCAGAGGAGGTATCGCATTATATCTCGGTCGTGAAACAAGAGCCTGGAGTGCCTATATCAAGTCAGTATCTCTGCTGTCAGACTCACGGTCGGAGATGGCTGATGGAGCAGGGAAGCGAAAGATGCCACAGGAAATCATCGACCTATGCGACTCCGATAGCGATATGTCCGAAGATGAAACGAACAAGGCGTCAGCCAGTAGCTCAACTGACAGCGAACACGTTACCTCGGCCCCGGGTGTTGACGACAATGGATCGTCTGCAGCCTCGAAAGCGAACGGATCTGCTGATCAAGCACATGAAGCACCTGAGGGGTCAGGTCGACTCGCCCTCACCGATATCTCTCGCTCTTCCAGTAAGCACGGCATGCCCAGAACGTTTAACATGCCCACATCTGTCAAAGAGGTTGGCGCAGATGCGACTGCTCCTTCAGTAGCGCAACCTGTCGTCCGATCCTACTGGAAGGAACGACTTGATGCTCATGTGCAACCAGAGTCATCTGCCATCACTTCCGAGCCCACGCCTACGACTGCCGATCCCTCCGTCCCGACCAACTCATCGGCTGGCATTGTTGCAACAGCACCGAAGAGCCCGAAAGTCAGAACCTCAAGCTCAAAGCCGATTTCCGACAATCCGCACAGATATCGCGGACCGGAGATCACCGTCATTTCCCTTCAAGCCATCTGGGCTCACCTCGACCATGCATGGGGACAGGGGTCGTATACTGCTAAAACGGTTGCTCAGCTGAGTGGTTGGTGGGCAGCCTCGGTAGTCGCCTCGATTTATCGACTCGACAAGCACCAGGTCTGGTTACTGCTCTTTGCACAGTTCAAGTGGTGGAAGGCATTGCAGGAACAATGGGAGAAGTTTGACGCTTTGCCAGCCAAGAATCGACCAATCATCGGGAAGATGAGGGCTGTCAGGTTGAAGAAGGAGAGCCTGGCTGTTAATGCCGAGGTGGCGTTGATGACTGAAGGTCTGGTGATGGAGTCGGCGGCGATCTACAGGCTGGGACTTGTTGTCAAGAAGGAGAAGGTGGAACCAAAGGCAGCAGAGAAGAAGGGCGAGGGTGGAAATAAGAAGCAAACTGAGAAGAAGACCACTGGGAAAGGTGGGGGAGTGAAAGGTCATCAGGCAAAACAAGTCAAGTTTGGGAGTGAGATGGCCACCGGCAAGAAGGCAGGTGGGCCGCAAGAGCAGGGGGCGGAGGAAGGGGACGTCGATGAATTGACAAGCGACAGCGAAGAGGAGGCGGAGGATTAGTGGACTCGCGACCGACGAGGGCGAGGACAAGAGGGGGCACTTTTCAATGAGGTTCTACTTAGTGGAGAGAAATAGGTAATTAAATGTCGAGCATAATTGTATATATTGCATGCAAGGGTGAGAGGGTGAAGACTGCTTCAGTTGACCGGGCGCTCGTCCTCCCACGCCTGAGCTGAGCGAGATGGACGGGCTTATACTGTAATGTCATTTAAAAGACTGCAGTATACTGAGGGCACGGACCACTCACTCACGAATCACATCGAGAACGTCGCACACCCTCTGTAATGAATGAACAGCATATTACCTCACACTTGTCGCTATGAGTCACGCACTAGACATTAAACCGTGCATTGGGCCTTGTCCTCAGGCTCACCGGTCACGACCTCGAACTAATCTAGATATCAAGCCGACACTCCCCGATGAGGCCGACATCAAGCCTCTCGTAGATTTCAAGAAAGAACGAGAAACGCTCAAGAAGCATTTCGAGCAGGATAGCACCATCCTCGATCTTCGAGAGGAGAACCATAAAGTGAAAGAAGAGAACCGGCGCCTCAGAGCAAGGCAGCGAGTAATTAAGGTCGAGGCCGGGATCGTTGATGTCAAGCCTAACCTTGTCGAGTTCGGTCATGGTGAAAACGTGATGTCCACCGGCAAACGGCCTCCTCTGGACGATAGCGATGATGATGGCATTGTTTATATTCGCGAGGTCAAGGCTAAAAGATCGGAGCACAGGGTTGCAAGTAAGTACCCATGAGTACTATTCACTGCTTGAGCCTTACATTCAGATCGACCTTCCTTGCCATTGACCACAGGACCATCGGAGGGCAATACCGAAGTCATATTGCCTTTGAATCCCAATACCCCTCACACGGCAACGGAAAACGATCGTCACCATCACTCAAACCATTCGGTACCGCTATCCGCGACCATCGATATCAAGCCCTCCTCAACTAGCCTCAGCAAGCAACCCAAGCGAGGCACTAAGACAAGAGAGATCCGAGAGAGGCAAGATTCGATACTCTCATATGGCTCGTCTGCCCCCGAGCCCAGAATGGATTTGAACAACTCCTACGGCGGAAGGCAGTCCATCAAGCCTGTCCGAGCCCGAGTTCGGAAAGCGGGAAGACAGTCCGGCCCCGCCCCCGACACTGGCTCATCCAGTCGGAGGATATCAGGCGCTATCAAGGCCAAAAGTGGTGGCACATCCAGAGGCTCGGACATAATCGCAACTGGGGCTTGCGATCAAGCTAATACCGATCCCTCTGCCAGCGAGTCCGACGAGTCGAGCGGCGACGATGAGTTCAATGGCCCATACAAGGGCCCACACCTCAAGGTTCTTTCGGTACAAGCTATCAATGATCGACTTGAACGTTCCCACGATAAATACGAAACGACTCTGGAGAACCTTCGACAGTGGGCTGCGTGGTGGCCCAAGGCACAGGTCGTCAAACACCACAAACTCAACGCGGGCGAAGTATGGATCCTCATGGTCGCAGTCCACGAATGGTGGAGTGATCTGTTGCTCACAATGGAATCTCAGAATTGTGAGTGGCGAGCAGAGATGGGGGAGGCGGACAAAGAGGATATGAGATTGAGAGTGAAGGAGATCACTTTGTCAAAGGAGATGGCGGTGGTGAGTGCGAAGAGAACAATGTTGAGACAGGGTGAGTCGATCCCGGTCGACTCGGTGATTGACCTTCGCACCGCTGGTCGCGGTAAAGCGAGGGGATAACGTTCCGACCAGTCTAAAGCTGTCAACAGCACCAAGTCAGACATGTCAATGAGCCTGTCCGTAGACCATGATGTATATCACATTTCAAAGAAGCCCATGTGTGCCACGACTTGCACCCTCCCCACTAAACGAGGATCATATCTCATCCTCGTTACTGCTTCGTTGGTCAGATGCGCGAACTTCTCGAGCTGGTATTTTTGCTTTACTACCCACTGAGCCCACTCTCGGCCTTCCTCCCCATACACGACCGCTGAAACAGACATCAAGTCTTTTTTAATGATCATCAACAGGTATGAGTGAATGATGTCAATGTTTGACATGATAATACATGATCCCCACACGTCTAAATCGTTTGTCCTTTAGTTACATCCTAACATTATAATCATTACTGTAAGCTCGTTTCCAAAGTTCTGAAAGTCGCGACGCTCAAACAAGAGTCGAGATACTAGAGTGGCTCCCATGGGTCCTCCGGCCCTTGACAGGTCGATCAGCATCATGTACTGCCATATGCCTCTTTAGCTGATCCGGCCTGGGGAATCGTTTTCCACACCCGGCAAATGAGCAAGCGAAGGGTCTTTCACCGGTATCTGGTTGTCAGGGGACGCACAGAAACTATAGGAACAAGTGGACTTACGGGTTCGTATGTGCTTTGTGAGATTCGAGGCCTCGACGAAACCTTTGTCGCAGTGTGGGCAGGTAAACGGTTTCTCGCCATTGTGAGTCCTCTATCAGGTCAGTCATGTCCGATACCCCTGTCCCCGGCAGGACATATGATGACATACCATATGAATAGTAAGAGAGGATGAGATGGCGAAAGTCTTGTCACAACCAGGATACTCGCATTTGAACGGTTCTAGTTGATCAGCCTTATCATCCTCAAAATTTACGACTTACTCTCTTGAGCGTGCCTTCGCTTGTGAGCCGCCAAAGGCGCTGCTTCAGAGAAAGCTTGATCACAAGCATCACATATATAAGGTCTATGACCTATATGTGATTGTAAATGCCTCAACACCTTTTGTCGAGATTTGAATTCTCGCCCGCCGGCATGACCACATGTATCCCATAGACATGTATAAGTGTTTTTGCACTTGCCAATATGTTCCTCCGACAGGTGAACCATGAGCGAGCCTGTGTCGGGAAAAGCCGAACCGGCGGTACAGCCTGGCCACATACATACCAGCGGCTTGGTTGGAGGCGGAGGCGAGGAGGTATATGTTGATGGTGAAGGAGTGGGTAGAATCGGGATATGGTGATGATGCGGTCTGACTGGGTGTTGTGGGGTGGCGACAGGTGTGGTAGAAGCGGACGATATCGATGGCAGGATCGGGGTCGAATTCGGGACCGGTGGCGGGACCATTTGATTGTTCCAGGCCAACTCGCCTGCCGATAGACCAAGGTGTTCTTCGAGGACATGGCGAAGCATCGTCTGTGGACTGAATGGCTCGCCAGACGAATGAGTATGCGAGTGCGGATTCGGAAGGACATGCCCGTTGAACGACGTATTGGCAGGAGCTTGAGCAAGATCAAGATTATTGGCCATGGGCTGATGTAGTAAAGCATGGCTATCATTGATCTGATTATTTTGGTTGATCTGGGCGTTTGCACCATTTGAGTAGTTGGCAGCAAACATGCTGTTGTCCGGAATACCTGGAGGTTGAGCCGAAGGGTTGCCCGCCGGGAAACAATCGTCCCACAGACACGACATCAAAGTGTCGACACCCGCATTATCGAGATGTAAGTTCGAAAAGTCGAACGGTTGCTGATTCATTGCGTTTCCCGTAGGGAAATTTTGCAATGTTGGCATCGAGGTTGGAGGCATGTTGACAGAATTGCCGCTCAAAGGTACCGCCGCCGAAGCATTCAGATGATCAGAGGCTATATGAGCCAGTAGATCGGGAGTGGTACTAAATACCTGATGACAATTCTGCCAATGACAAACATTCTGCGGACCGGGTACAGGGAGGCTTGGGTTGTTGGTGATAGTTGCCAAAGGTTGTGGCCAGGGAGCGGGCGGCAGTTGACTGGGATCGAATATGTTCTGGTTGAATACAGGTGGCGCGGACATTGGTATAAAGGTGGAGTCCTTGTGCTGAGAGGTCGAATCGTGATTGCACACTACCGGGGCGGGGTGAGGATCGGTACAGACTGGCAGGGCGCAATCGTCCTGTGTGCAGCATTGGAGCTGTACTATCAGTAAGGCTCAAAGGAAGCAAAGGAAGGATGTGAAACGGAGATGCAAGCGTGACGAAGGCCAAGTTTGAGATCATGTAGCCAAACGATGATGTTGATAGCATTATGAACACGGGTTCTGGCGGCGACACACCGATGTGAGACGAGGCATGGGATCGTCTGTGATGTGGACATCGGCACTCACATATTGCTGTATAGCATGACAGCCCTCTTTAGAGCATGCCCACTCTTCCAATTCCCGCATGCTCTGTGCACTATTATCGAAACCTCCAATATGTTGGGAAGGGTGAGGATCGTGACATCCCTCATCTTCACACACCGCTCCTTGACTGCAACCGGGATCATTACAGCATTCGACGACGTCCGCAGACGAGCACTGATTCTCGTCGCAACATGCCGGTTCAGCGTTGAAGGAATGTGTGGTCGAGATGGACGGATGTGACTGGTGATGTCGACTGGGGAACCGATTCAATGGTGTCGACGCTCGCGAACTTGACGTTGAAGCTTGATGTTCCGAGTCACAACAAATGAAATCGTGAGCCCATGGCTCCGCATGAGACAAATATGGTAGACCATGGTTGTGTGTCGAATGTCCAGAGTTCATCATGTTGCCCAATCCGTCCTATTGCTTCTGAGCTCTTGCAGTCTCACACCCTTTGCGTCCAGTACTATCGATGTAACGTTGAATTTGCGATATGTCGAACAATAAAAGCGTTGAGCAAGTCGTGAGCCAGATCCAGCTCCACCAGCCACTATTTCCGCTCCAAAATCTCGTAACCTATCCTGCGCTATTACAATGAGGCAGTCTAGTCGAGTGGGGTAAACGTGCCAAGTTCGGGAATTCAATTGTGCCAAAATTCGAATGGCGTGCTTTCCGTACTTCCGGCGAATTTGGGCTTCTACTCTGTATGCTTCCTAGACCGTCTGTGAGCTGTATAGAGCGAGTGTGGCTGTTATGAGCATTGTGAGCTTGGTAGATAACTTTTGGGTCCTCATCCGGTTGGCCGAGTAATATGTTGACGAATCGAGGACCCGAACGGTCAAGATAGCGCAATCTATAGTAAACAGGTGGCGTAAACAAGGATCAATGGCCATTCAAAGATCGGTCCTCCTTGTGTATGAGTCCTCCAAGAGCGCGCGTACGACGGATCTATGCATACATATGATACAGCAGTCATTACTTGCTGGCGAGTTCAGCTCCTAGCCTAGCTTCACTGATCGCCATCACTTCCCTACTCCCTTGCTACGTCGATGTTAGCTCGACTCAGCATGTCGTTGAGAGAAACTCACAAAGGCGCTAAATTCCCACCTGCATCAGCCTGTACAGCATAGGTATCGCTCTGAGGATCCTTCGACAAGTCCTTATTCTGCCTCTCCTCCATATTTCGTTTCTGGAAGTACTCTTCTTCGTCTCGTTTGTAGAAATGCTGGATGTTGCCATTTCTACTGATTAGCTTTGAGTCGTGAGGGGTACGTACGCATCACTTCGAACGGCTATCTCGACGGGAATCTCTCCAGGCTGCAACGCCATGCTTACTGAAAGCAACGAGACCAGAGTGGTGATAACAAGGGTAGAACGCATGGTGTTGATTGTCAATCTGGTGCGAGTGTTGTCAAAGATCCAGGGGTGTGGCCGAGGGCGGTGATGAGATTTCTATGAGTATGCAGATTGGTGAGTGTTTGAACTGAAGGAGTGTACATCTGTGCTTTATATATGCAGAGAGAGGATCAGTCAGGTCAACGGCCAAGTCATGTAGTCAGGCGACAGGAGAAGGGCAACGCGTCGAAACGCGACACCGGTTAGCAAGCGATTGTCCCCTCACATCGACTCTGACGACACAGGCTGGAGACGATGTTGAGCCCCTTCATATGTCGGAAGATGACACTTAGCACAACGACGACATCCAATTCCAACTTTCTTGTGGCAAGCCACTTAGTAGCGCCTCGCAGATCATGTCGATCCCGGCTCGGTAACGATTGAGGGATTTTCCCATTTATTTACGGAATGCTCCGTTGCCCCCGATAATGGACCGTGCTGGATTGCACGAAAGGAGAGTGTCGTCTAGCGGTATCTACTGCAAATGCAATGATGGCCACAGGAACTTGGGTTCAAGCCAGCGTGTCATGCGACGGGCGTCATCAACGGGTGCCGGGTCTACTTTGGCTGTAATATCGGTCATCGGTCGAATTAAAACGCGCATTGTAGTGTGTTTTTGGTGCGGTGAATTTATTCAGGTCCACACTTGCAGGCGAAGAGCGTAGAATAGCAGTAAACAGTTAATTAAACCTGACCATTCAGGGCAGTGAAAACCCCCCTGTTTCCTGACTTCACTCTGCTACTACCCCTGTTTCTGGGTTGTCTCTCTTTCCGCGCCGGGCCGGGGGAGACATGGAACGCTCATGGCTTCAAAGATCGCCCAGAGCCGTTATTGGACGCAACAACCGTTTCAAGGTTCAGAACAGTCCAATAGTAAATTACCTGCTTACCGGCCACCGAGTTCGACCGTCCCGAGCATGACCAACACTCGACAATCCACTCCTTTCATCAATGACCCCAACGAAATAGATAATCACACAAAGGAACGCTCAAACAAAGCACCGCATACCAACAAAATAACGCCTTCGGACACGCTCGGTCCTTCCGTTGGCTTCCCCGACCAATCCCAGGCCGAAAGTACATCTAGTACCTCAAAGTATAGAAATAGAGTAAAGACATCGTCAATAGAATTACCCCGTCATTTCAACGAACCACGACGACGGAACAGTGCTTCCCTCCCCTCAGCAGATACTCCCACCTCGCCTATTCTGGCTCTGGCCAAGACACGTTCGCAAAGATCGAGCACCTTATCCACGACTCGGCAGGCTGCCTCATCGTCATCGCGTCCGCATCTTCGATCACGTGCATCCACCAGCGTCAAGCTTCTCCCTATAGACTCCGCCCAACTTTCGGACGCTTCGACGACATCACCTGAGGCGACTCCCAAGTTTAGGCCAAGAGCCATGTCGTCCTCCCCTAGGACTGCGCGTCAAACGCATCCATACCGAAAAGCCATCATTATTTTCTCCATCCTCGTTAGTCTGTTCTTGCTTGGAACGGTGATAGTGTTATCGAGCGTGAGGTACTACCTCGCCTTCCCCGATGGAGCATTCTTGACAGAGGACGAGGTTCCATGGACTGGACAAGATCTGATAAAGGCGTTAATGGAGCAACCGGCCATCAATCAAACGATTGCAGAGAGACAGGATTGGGAGGAGTTGAAGGCAGAGGATGCAGTGTTGGGTTCAGAAACGATACCGCAGATCTGGGACGAGATCAGTGAGGTCGGCGAGGTCAAAGCGGACATCGCAGCTACCGAGGATTTGGAAGACGACAGTGCTCCAATCGAGGTATTGGCAGACGCTGGTACCGGAGAAGACTGGGGAATAGATGGTATGGGAACTGGATCATACTGGATGAAGGAACAGTGGGATGGAAAGGTTCGAGATACCAATGACTGGTCGCGTTTATATAATGTCACAGCGAGGTACGTGCCCTACGACTCCCACGATCCGGAGCTGATGTTTCTAGACCAGGAGAGAAGATCCCTCGAATCATCCACCAGACTTGGAAGAATGATCAGCTACCTGAGAAATGGCGTAAAGCATGGAAAGAGTGCCGAGAGGGTATGCCCGATTAGTGAGTGCCCCGAACCGCGTTTGGGACACCGTTGACCATCAGCGAGTATATGTTATGGACAGACGAATCGGCACATCAGTTCATGGAGACGCACTATCCCTCTTTCCTCCAGATGTACGATTCTTATAAATACAATATTCAACGAGCGGATTCCATCCGATATTTCCTCCTACATCATTTTGGAGGTATCTACATGGATCTCGATATCGGATGTAGGCGTCGGATGGACTCATTGATCCAGGGCGACTGGGAGGTGATCCTTCCTCTGACCAAGCCTGTGAGTTTTCCGGCATCGCGTTGAAGTTTGAAGCTGATCTCAGGTCGGGGTTTCGAATGATCTGATCTTCTCGTCGAAAGGCTCTGCTTTTATTGCGGATACTATACACGGTCTTGCTGCCTTCAATCACGAATGGTTTAGCAACTACCCCACTGTCATGTTCTCGACTGGGTAAGCAGGGTCCGCATCTCGCTGAACTTCCACTAATGGTAGACCTATGTTCCTATCGGCTCAGTACGCAATCTATACCTCCGCCCACCCCCTTTCCAAATTGCACCCGCGACACGAGGTCCGAGTCTTACCCAAATCGCTTTACGGAAAGAACGCCGACCCTCTTCTCGTACCCCATTCGTTCTTCTCCCATTTCTACGGCTCGTCATGGCATGCCGATGATGCTGGATTCATCAGTTTCCTTGGTAAATCAGGAATCACCGTCATGTGGATCGCTGGTGTCATTGTCGCTCTCCTCATTGGAAGGATGATATATCAACGCATGACCAACCGAAAATCGTCACCTGGCCCTGGGTACCAACTTCTCGGTTCTGTCTTGCCTTTGTCGTCACCCCCTCATTCACCCGAGAACCCTTTCCAGATCGATCAAAATCAGCTTTCCGGAGGCGATATCTCGAATGCATTCAAGCGAGCTGGAAACCTCATTCTCACTGCTCCCGCCACTCTACTCTCGTCACGCGGTCGAAGACGCCAAGGTTTACTCTACTTTGTTCCGGCAATGTTCCAACCTACCCCTACTTCCAACCGACGTCGTACAGCCAGTGAAGCTTCACAATTACCTCTTACGGTCCGTCGTCGGCAGGACAGCGCGAGTGGAAGCGAAGGAGAACCACACCTTCCTCCCCCGCCTTACCAAAGGGATAGTCAAGACTGGATACTTCAGACTAATGGGAATACTGCTGCCAATGGTCGAACATCAAAGAAAACAGAGGATCTCGATTTGGCTAGTGTAACGGATGATGCCTCGTATAGTGGGGACTCTGCTATGCTACAGGATGAGCCAGATAGCGAATGGGCTTGGAAGGAGGACCGGTGATTCTAGATTCGAGATTGAGACGACATGTGACGAGTTACGACAGAATCTTCTGGGTTTCAAATGAAAAGTAATGTCGCAAAGTGTCTATGCTTGGGGTAATGGTACAGGATAGAATCGATGGAAATAGCACTTTTGTATCTTTAGCAATTAGTCAGTATCCTGCATCCAGTTTATGCAGCTGTGACGACTAGCCATGAGTTTGAGAGACAGGCAATAGCCAGAAGCAGGTAGAAAGTGATTTAGACCGAATATTTCAAAATTCGGGCTGATATTTATTGTATCATTAACATTCCACTCAATCAGTATGCCGTCCTTCACCCGCCGAATCCCGTCAACTGCGCCGCCACCTCTCCCTACATTGATCAAGACAGGAGTGCCATCCCTTGATGACCTCCTCCACCTGCCTCCATCATCTACGTCCCTAGTGTTCTCGCCAGACCTCCACTCGACATGGCCCCGACTCATCGCTAGGTATTTCACGGCCCAGGCTTTTCTGTCGTCTGAAAATGTCATCATAGTAGGAGAGGATGGAAGCAGTAGGGACCTAGTGAAGGGATGTATGTGGGTCGATGAACGGAGTCAGGGAAGTAGTAAGGGAGATGAGAGCGGTAGTGAAGGTGAAGTGGACGGAGGGGGGGATAATCGTAGTAAAATCGCATGGAGGTATGGGGGAATGGAGAAGTTCAGGACTTCTATCGGTATGTCTATCCGCATTGAGGAGGTGGAATCCCAGCTTATATGGCAGGGGAGACTGGACAATTAAATTTATCGACTACATTGCCAAAATCAATTATTGATCAAGCGGAAAAAGTCAAGGGTTTGCAATACATCGATATCGATACTGGAGAATCGACCCCTGGCTCATCAGGATCTTCAAGGGCTTGGGTCAAACTTGGCTCAGCTCTAACATCACTACAAGAGATCTTGAGCAAGCAAGACGGAAAGACGACTACGAAAATCATAATCAATGAATTAGGAAGTGCAGATTGGGAAAACCCTTCTTCACATGTATGTTTTATCCACACCTCCGCATATTGGGCTAATATGCTAGGAGATTCACCGATTCTTACACGGTTTGAGATCGCTTGTGAGGGGTCGAAATGCCGTCGCTATGATCACCCTACCTCCATCTTTTATCAGGAATCAAGATGAGGAGAGTATTAAGCGCCTGAGCTGGGCTGTGGACGCTAGTCTCGAAATCAAAGGCTTTGCCGGTATGCCTCCTCCTTCCTGTCTTCCTCGCCTACTATGTGACTGATAAAATAGATGACCCAACGTTACAACCGATCTTCCATCCTCTACATGGTCTAATCACCCTGCATTCTTTCCCACACACCCACCTTCTGCCACCAACTATCAAATATTCATCTCTTCTCGGTCTCTCTTCAGGAGGCGGTGGAAGTGAGAATAACCTTGGGTTCAGAGCGCGAAGGAAAAGATGGGGAATAGAGACCGTTCATTTGGGTATCGATGGAGGAGTAGGAGAGAGGCGAACGGAACCTACGCCGGAAGTCGGGAGGATTTTGATTGCCCCTGCTCCTGCTCCTGTTGAGGGGGCTGAGGGTGTAGAAAAAGCTGCATCAGGGAACAATGAGGCTGTAGACGGGGGAGAAGTACAGGTGAAGAAGAAGGAGAAGAGGGCGAGGGTGAGGTTCGGAGAGGATCAAATATTGGAAGCGCCGGCTGTATCTGTGGACTCTCTCAATGCTGGACATGGGCATGGGCATCAACATGGTCATAGCCATTTGCACGACCACCAGCATGAGGGACACAATCCAGGCCATGCGCAAGGGCATGGTCATAAAGGTCCAGCGCCCAGAGCGTCTGTGAGGCATGATAGGCCGGATCTGTACGAGTTCTGAACCCAATCCATGCACTTCCACGAACAGTCAATCTGATATGCGTTGTATGTTGCAACGAATTCCTCGCTAGAGCAAAGCCTGCTGGGTACGCACATGTGGCTCTTCGAGTAGCAGGCATTGTAGAGCAAGCAGTCATATGATAGAGAAGACATGAGCTGTGCCTGACCAAACGCGTCGCGTAAACTTGATTTCTTGACTTCGTGCACCACATTACCACCAGCTACTTCCCTTTCACGATCAAGTAGACTAGCTCCATACGACATCCGCATACTCAAAGCACAAGTTGTCGAAGGGCTTTATCTTGCAATGGACCAAGTGAAGAAACCAATCTTCCAATCGAACGGTCTATTAGACTTTTTTCCCACACCACCCGCCTCCACAGAGGATGTGGATATACAGCCGCCTGCCGCTCAGTTCGGGACCGGTCATAATAGACCGAACCAGTACCAGTATGAGGACGATGAGCCTCCACCCGACTTCGATGAAGAACCTAGTGATTTTGAAGATGAGGTTCAGGGGATCATGAAACGGGAGAACGAGTCTTCGAGTAGGGTGTTCGGTGGGATGGATATTGATGATGCAGATGAGGAACCTGTTGCTTCTTGTGAGCCCTCCTATCTTGTCCTCGATAACATCAGCTAATATTGAGCTTCACGCCCCACGCCTGGCTTTCGTACACCTCCGCCAGACGTTTACACGGAAGAACCACAATTAAAGATGTTGTCCGACTTTGCAGCTTCTATTGAATCGATCGCTCCTCTCCGAGTAGAGACTGCCTCGGGGAAGAAAGTGATTTTCAGAAGAAGAGCTAAACCTGTTCCCAAAGCTATTCCTGTAGGTTCTTTCTACGTGTTGCTATCTGATCGGAGACTGGGAACTGATAGATTAGCGGGATGGAAAGGGTGTAGGAGTTGGAGGATCGGGACTACTTTCTGTGCCCATACATAAATTGCTTGCGGAGGTTGAGGAATTGAAATCGCAACAGGAAGCTATCAGGTCAGTTCCTCCTGACTTAGTCGCCGAAGCTGACTGGGTAGACTTCAAAACCGTTATGATGCCGAAGCTCGAGCTAAAGAATCCTTGGGAAAGGGTAAGACAAGGGGCATGTGGGTTGATCAGTATCGCCCAAAGAAATTCTCAGATCTGCTTGGTGAAGATGTATGTCCCGAGCCTTACTCATGAAGAAGCTGACGAGAAAGAGGGTACATCGTGAGGTCATGGGGTGGTTGAAAGAATGGGATAAATGTGTTTTCAAAAGAGCGAATCCAGTCAAGAAGCGACGTTTTAATGATAATGATGATGAGGAAGATCCATACGTACGTCTCTATATGCTGTTCAGGCTAATTCTAGGTCGATTACCTACACAGACCGAAAGAGAGGGTACGTTCGTATCTTCATGGGAAAAGGAAGCGATGCTGATGTCAGGTGATTCTATTGTCCGGTCCTCCGGGATATGGTAAAACAACATTAGCCCATATCGTAGCCCAACAAGCAGGCTATAAAACGCTCGAGATCAACGCATCAGACGAT
>Ga0265798_10004925_pt1 | contig 18223 bp, 19 predicted proteins | sample P3T30metagenome_FD_192430 | JGI IMG/M metagenome (GOLD analysis project Ga0265798, IMG submission 192430) | Plant litter microbial communities from East Loma Ridge, Irvine, California - P3 T30 | ecosystem: Environmental > Terrestrial > Plant litter > Unclassified | place: USA: California... | reverse complement strand
ACGATTGTAGTAGAATCAGTTGCTGTAGTATCAGCACCTTCAGCTTTTTTCTCTGAGTTACAAGCTGCTACTGATAAAGATAATGCTAAAGCTAAAAAGCCTAATTTGAATGAATTTTTCATTTTTGAATTTTTTAAGTATTAATTAATTTATCATTAATGCCGCAAAGGTAAAAAGGTAACCCGATAATTTTAAAAAAACTGAAAATATTTTTGAATCCGCAGTTGTGATGTCTAGTGTGGATAGTATTAGCCAATTGTTAGTCGTTATAAATATTTTTTTTATCTAATATTGGGTTACTATTTACAGAAAAACGTATTAATTGGTGAATAACGGTTTAAAGAGTTCAGTTCCAACGGATAGAGAAGTTATTTTAGGCATACTAAATAACTCTGCAGATACATTAAATAAGTTATATAAGGCACACTTTGCGATGGTATTGCAATTTATCCTGAATAATAATGGCGATGAGGACGATGCGAAAGATGTTTATCAGGAAGCGATAATTATTTTATATAACAAAGTTAAAGAAGGGAATTTTGAGCTCAGCAGCAAATTAAAAACATATTTATATTCGGTTTGCCGTAGAATTTGGCTTAAAAAGTTGAGCCAAAACAGTAAAAAGACAGGTAACATTACGGATTACGAAGATGTGTTTGAGGTTGAGGAAGATGTAGAGCAACACGAGGAAAAAGACGCAGCTTTTACTAAAATGCAAACTGCTCTTGAACACCTGGGCGAGCCTTGCAAAACCATAATTCAGGATTTTTACATACACAATTTATCCATGCAGGATATTTGCGAAAAGTTTGGTTACACCAATACTGATAACGCAAAAACACAAAAATATAAGTGCCTGCAGAGGTTAAAGAAAATATTTTTTCAACACAAATAATTGAGATGAGAAACGATTTAGAGTTAGATGCAATTATTGAAGATTATCTTTTAGGTAAACTTAATGCAGAGGAAACCGATGCTTTTGAACAGTTGCGCCGTAATGATGCGACTGTAGATCATAAGGTTGTTTCGCATAAACTATTTTTAGATAATATGGAAGAGTATTCGCGGCAGTTACTTTTAAAAGAGCAGCTCAACGATATTCACGCAGAAATAGACGTCGATTCGCTGGTAACAAAGTTTGCGCCACATCCTTCACGGGTTGTTCAGTTATGGCGTAAGCACAAATCTGCAATTGCAGTTGCTGCATCTTTTATTGTGCTATCATTCGTTTCTATTTACTCGATACAGCACAGCAGCCAACAAGCCGATAAATTTGTACAGTTAAGTAAAAACGTAACCAACGCTGTAAAAACTCAAAATAATTTAATTCGTAAAATCAGTTCAGATAACCTGCCGGCAAATAAGCAGATTAATCCTGGTAATTTCGGCGGAACCGGTTTTGCTGTGTCAACCAACGGTTACATCGCGACCAACCTTCACGTGATTAAAGATGCAGATTCAGTTTATATTCAGAACAGCGAAGGCGAATCTTTTAAGGTAAAGGTTATATTGAAAGACCCGGAATATGACATTGCAATCCTGAAGATTGATGATAAACATTTTAAAAACTTATCGGCCTTGCCTTATACAATTAAGAAAAACAGTACCGGTGTTGGAGAAAATGTTTACACCTGGGGATATCCGAAGGATGATGCAGTGCTAGGTGAAGGTTACGTGAGTTCTAAAAGTGGCTTCATTGGCGATACAACTCAATATCAGGTTGCTATACCATTAAATCCTGGTAATAGTGGTGGCCCGCTTCTGGATAATAACGGAAACCTGGTTGGCATAATCAGCGGTAAAGAAACCTCGTCTGAGGGCGCTTCATTTGCGATAAAGTCCAAGTACATTTTGGAAGCGATGAGGGCAATTCCTCAAGATTCTTTAGGTAAAAAATTAACAGTTAATAAGAAAAGTATTTTAGCTGGAATGAGACGTGCAAAGCAAATTGAAAAGTTGCAGGATTACGTATTCATGATTAAAGTTTATAATTAACTACCCAATAGATTAATTTTCTTAAAACCTTGCTGGCTAATGCCTTCAAGGTTTTTTTTGTGAAAAAAAATTAAATATATTAAATCTATGTGTTTTGTATACTATTTATTAAGTTTGTTTAAATAATTAATTGAATTAACATATGAGCATAAGATTAGGTGATACTGCCCCGAATTTTCAGGCAAATACATCAATAGGCGAAATCGACTTTTATAACTATTTGGGAGGACACTGGGGCGTTCTATTTTCACATCCGGCCGATTATACACCGGTTTGTACTACAGAACTTGGTCGCACAGCGGCTTTAAAAGATGAGTTTGAGAAACGAAATGTTAAGGTTTTGGCCGTTAGTGTTGATTCAGCAGAAGCACACAAAGGTTGGATAAGTGATATTAACGAAACACAGAATACGTCGGTTGAATTTCCGATAATTGCTGACCCTGAACGGGTTGTAGCAAATCTCTACGATATGATCCACCCAAATTCTTCCGAAACGCTAACCGTTCGTTCACTTTTTATTATCAGTCCAGACAAAAAGGTAAAACTGATTATTACTTACCCGGCATCAACAGGGCGGAATTTTAACGAAGTTTTAAGGGTAATCGATTCTTTACAGTTAACTGCTAATTATAGTGTGGCTACACCTGCCGATTGGCAAAATGGGGAGGACGTGATTGTGCTTAACAGCATTAAAACGGAAGACATTCCCGAAAAATTTCCAAAAGGTTTTAAACAGATCAAGCCATATTTGCGCACAACGCCCCAGCCGAATACTTAAATAGTAGCCGCTTTAGATTAATGCATAATTTTTATTACTTAGACAAAAATAGCTTGCATTATATCTCTTAATTATTATATTTGATAGTTTTGTTTCGGTGTTAACGCTTATTCTGGTTGTTTTATTCATTTAAATTCCAATTAGTTGTAGAAAATTAGAAGCAAAACAATAAGGGTTTTATTTTTTTATACAATTTTTTATTTTTTTATGGCTAACGGAAAAGTTAAATGGTTTAACACTCAAAAAGGCTTTGGTTTTATTGTTCAAGAAGACAATAAAGATTTATTCGTACATTTTAAAGATGTTTTAGGCGGTATTGAAAGCTTAAAAGAAAACGATCAAGTAGAATTTGAAGTAGCTGAAGGCAGAAAAGGTTTACAAGCAGTAAACGTTAAGAAAGTTTAAGCGAATTTTATAAATTGTACATCCCAAATGCAAAAAAGCTTTCCAAATTTGGGAAGCTTTTTTAGTAAAACTGAATTATTTTCGCCTGAATAACCACGTTTTGGTCAGCTATAATTTTCGTGAAGATAAAGAAATCATCTTTGGCAGGTACTATTTTATATTTCTTAGAAAGCTCTTCCGGTTTGCCTGGGAAGTTCCTGACGATGATGTTTCCAGCCAAATGCTTCTCTTTTTTTAAATCGTTTGCAGCTGATATTTTTTCAATTTTGAAAATTCGGCCTGGAAAAGATTTTTGAAAATCAGGTGCTGTATATAGTTGCGTTTGAGCATGAAGCTTTTTAAGGTGATAGCGATTTCCAATCAGGTTGAAAGCACCTGTTTTTAACAAAGCTGCATCGGGTTCGTATAAATACTCATCACGATAAAGATGATCGGCAAAAACAACTGAAGTGTTCATTTCAGCTTTGTGAAATGAAAATTCTTTCTCCTCCTCATTTAAGGCCGCTGCTACAATTTTTGGTTCGCCAAAAAATCCTCTATCAATTACCCAAAGTAACTCTTTGCACTCATTTCTAACACTTACAATATGAATTTCGCTGACAAAACTTAATTCTTGCAGACCGGCAGAAATATCAAGCAATGGTGCTGTTTTAACAATTATCCGTTCTGCCTTTTCTAGTAAGCCGGAAAGGTTAGTAACTATGTCGGGGCTGCAATCTTTCAACAAAAATACTTTTCGCGTTTCTGCCCTTCGCGCAGGGTCTACATAGATTGTGTCGAATTGTTGCGTAGAATTTTTTACAAACTCGAGCCCGTTAACAGCTTCAAACTCGATATTTTTACAGCCGAGCACGTTCGCGTTATATTGAGAAATTTCAGATAATTTTTCGTTTATTTCGCAGTGAATAACGCGGTCTAAATGCTTTGCAAATGCTAATGAATCAATGCCGAATCCACCCGTGATGTCAATTAAAAGTTTTCCCTTCGCTAATCGAGCCTTGTAATCTGCTGTAATTTCTGATGAAGTTTGCTCGATGGACAGGGCAGGAGGATAATATATCTGAGCGGTATTAAACCATGATGGCAACTTTTTTTCTGCTTTGTTTTTCGCTACAATCTGGTTCGCCAGTTCTGCTGCACTTATTCCTGCAAACGGACTTTTGCTTAAAGCAATTTTATTTACATCACGGCTTAAATTTGCTGTGATGTATTTCTGCACCTCTAAATCTAAAATCCTTTTATTCATTGCGGTTACTCGATTGACGAATTTCTCACTATCTGAATGCGGGTTCCAACACTACTTACTTCTGACGAACCTTAACAGACTAATGGAATAGAAAAAACTATGCTTTGTTTTTCATTACCATTTGGCAGGTATGCCGACTTTTAACTTCAAGTAAAATGTCTTTTTCAACAGCAACTCTTTCAATTGTTTGTTGGTTATAGTAGCGAATGGTTACCAATTCCAGGTTTTTATTGTACTTAACGGTAAACTGAGTTGAAAGTGCTGCGATAAGTTTTTTAATCTTCTCCTCATCGTCGTCCACGCTAACTGAGAAACTAATCGCAGAGTTGAGCATGGTATTTATTTTAATTTTATATTGATGAAAGAGCTCGAATATGGTGCTTAGATTTTCCTCAATGATGAAAGAATAATCTCTTGGAAAAATAGAGATAAGCGCCTGGTTCACTTTAAAAATAAAGGACGGCACCGGTAAAGGATTGCTCTCTTTAGTGATTGCCGTTCCACTACCTTCGGGCTCTATAAACGAGCGAACGAAAAGTGGAATACCTTTGTTCTGCAAGGGTTTTATAGTTTTTGGGTGAATTACAGTTGCACCATAATAAGTGAGCTCAATTGCATCATGGTAAGAGAGTTGCGCAATTTTTTCTGTCTCATCAAACCATTTAGGGTCGGCATTGAGAACACCTGGAACATCTTTCCATATCGTTAAAGCGCTTGCGTTTAAGCACGAAGCAAAAATCGCGGCAGAATAATCAGAGCCTTCCCTGCCAAGAGTAGTGGTGTAATTTTCGCTGGTTCCACCAATAAAGCCCTGGGTTACAATAATATTTTTTTGCATCTCTGGAAGTAAATCCCTTTGGATAATCTGATAAGTCTTATCCCAGTCTACTTTCCCTTCGCGATAGCTGTTATCCGTTTTAATGTAATTTCTGGCATCAATCCACAGCGCTTTGTTATTGGTTTCGTTTAACCACGCGGCCACAATTTTAGTAGAAACAACTTCGCCGATTGATACAATTTGATCGTAAATATAATCCGCGTCGTTGTCAGGCTCATCTTCAATTAACCAATCTATTTCGACAAAAGTATTGGCCACATCATCATAAACAGTGTTGTTTTTTCCTTCAAACAACTCTTCTATCAAACTAAAATGGAAATGTTTAACTTCCTCAAAAATTGAATGTGTCTGCTCGGATTGTTCGAGGTAGGCAAAGGCAAGCGCTTCGAGCTTATCTGTTATTTTACCCATGGCCGAAACTACAATTAGCAATTCTGCTTGTTTGTAATCGCGAACAATATTGGCCAGATTTCTTACGCCATCAGCATTTTTAACGGAAGCGCCTCCAAATTTAAATATCTCCATAGTTTAAAATGCCTTAACCTGCTCTTTAGAAAAGGATGCATTTAGCCATCCTTCCTCAAGGTTGGCTTTGTACTTATTGTAGAAGTTTATCGCGGGTTGATTCCAGTCTAACACCTGCCAAACCATTCCATTATAATTCCCGTTTTTTGCTTCTTCTATCACCCTTTCAAAAAGGAGTTTACCAATTCCTTTTCCGCGGTGTTCTTCGGTAACGATAAAATCTTCCAAATATAACCGGCAGCCTTTCCAGGTAGAATAACGTGTATAATAAAGCGCAAAGCCTAGAATGAGGCCATCCATTTCAGAAACAAAAGCTTTCCAAACCGGTTTGTCTCCAAACCCAGCTTCAACAAAATGTTCGGGCGTAACCGTTACCTCTTCAGGTGCATGCTCATAAACGGCGAGTTCATTAATAAGTTCTAATATCCTTGTGCAGTCGCTTGCAACGGCTGTTCTAACATTTACGTTCATTGGTGTGTTAATTTGCCGAAATATCGGCCTTGAAGTGTTTTATAATTCTTTTTCCAAAGATGCCGCTTCCTATTCGCACCATCGTACTCCCTTCCTCAATCGCAATTTTGTAGTCGGCGCTCATGCCTGTAGAAATTTCTTTAAAGTAATCATCTTTGCGGAAAAAACTAACCTTAATGCCGTCGAAAAGTACTTTTAATTCATGAAATTCGATGGCAATTTGTTTTTCATTTTTGGTGTTTGTGGCAATTGCCATTAACCCAACTATTCTAATATTTTTCAAGCCGGAAAATTCTTCCGAACGTAAAAGCTCAATCAATTCATCATGTCCTAAGCCAAATTTTGTGTCCTCATCTGCAATATATACCTGCAACAGGCAATCTATGGTTCGCTTATTTTTTAAAGCCTGTTTATTTATTTCCTGAAGCAGTTTCAAGCTATCTACCCCGTGAATTAAAGTGACAAATGGTGCAATATATTTTACTTTGTTGCTTTGCAGATGACCAATCATATGCCACTCAATATCTTTAGGAAGTTGTAGCTGCTTGTCAACCATCTCCTGTACCTGGTTTTCACCAAAAATTCTTTGTCCGGCGTGGTAGGCCTCCAGAATAGCATCGTTGGTTTGCGTTTTAGATACTGCAATTAACTTTACGCCGTCAGTTTCTACTTCACTTTTATAATGTTTAAGATTATCAGCTATGCTCATTTATAACTATTTTTGCGTAAAATTAATAACCTTGCCGCAATTTGGGCAATAAATAATATTTTAAATTAAGAATGAGAAGATTGATTTGGGTGCTAGCGGTTGTGTTTGGGATAGCTTCCTGTAAGGAGGAAAGGCCTTCAAATGTGATTGCTCCCGATAAGATGCAGAATATATTGTACGATATCCATGTTAGTGATGGTTATATTTCAACTATCGCGATGCCAGATTCGTCAAAGAAAGTAGCCGCATCATACTATAAGGGCATTTATAAGAAATTTGGCATCGATTCTACACAGTATGCGCAAAGCATGAGCTATTATTATAAGCATCCTCAGGATTTGGATAAGATGTATAAATATATTAGCAAGCGGCTATCAAAACAACAAAAAGCAATGGAAAAGGCTGATTCTTTAGCTAAATCTAAAATTAAAGTACTTCCAGCAGTTAAATAATATGTTATATCCCGAGAATTGTTTAGAGCGTTTGGGCTTTGTTGAAATTAGACAGCTGATAAGTAAACATTGCTTAAGTACAATGGGCCAGGCAATGGTGCAGAAGATGCAGGTAATGAACCGGTTCGATCAGATCGATAAATTCCTTCGCCAGACCAATGAGTTTAAAACCATCATTCAAAATCAGGAACCTTTGCAAATTAATAGCTTTTTCGATATTAAGGCGCTTGTTGAGAAAATCCGTGTAGAAGGGACTTACTTACAGGAAGAAGAGTGGTTTCAAATTTACACCTCGTTGCAAACCGTTTTTTCTGTGCTGAGGTTTTTTGAAGAAAGGGCAGAAGTGTACCCAACATTGGAAGCATTATTTGAGCACTTGCCGATTGAAAAAAATATCCTTCGTAAAATTGAGCAGGTTATTGATGTTAAAGGAAAAATTAAACCAAATGCATCGAAAGAACTACAGGAAATCACCGCTTCAATTTCGAAAACCGAACAGGATGTACGTAAGCGGATGGATTCTATTTATAAGCAGGCGATTGCGAATAACTGGGTTGCGGACGGCAGTTTAACAATTCGCGACGGAAGGATGTGTATTCCGGTTTTGGCAGAGAACAAACGCAAACTAAAAGGCTTCGTCCACGATGAATCGGCAACCGGACAAACCGTTTACATTGAACCTGAAGAAGTTTTTACGCTAAACAATAAACTTCGTGATTTAGAATTTGATAAGCGAAGGGAGATTATTAAAATTTTAATTGCTCTTACCGATGAGTTAAGACCATATTCGCCACTTTTATTATCGTACCACGGCTTTTTAACAAAGCTGGATTTTGTGAGAGCTAAGGCGATGTTTGCAATTGATGTAGAGGGCGAAATGCCCGGGCTGTTAAAAGAGCCTAAAACTAAATTGATTAATGCCAGACATCCTTTACTAATGCTTTCTTTTGCTGCAGAGAAGAAAACAGTGACGCCTTTAAACATTCATATTGATGCAGAAACGAGGGTTGTTTTGGTTTCAGGTCCGAACGCCGGTGGTAAATCCGTTTGTATGAAAACTGTCGGTTTACTACAAATTATGTTGCAAACTGGCCTTTTAATTCCTGTGGATGCGAATTCGGAGGTTGGCATTTTCGAGAATATTTTTGCAGATATCGGCGATGATCAATCAATAGAAAGCGACCTGAGTACTTATAGCGCTCACCTTAAAAAGATGCGTTACTTTGTTGAACATGCTTCGCCAAAAACGATGGTGCTGATTGATGAATTTGGTACAGGAACTGACCCTCAATTTGGCGGACCTATGGCAGAGGCTGTTCTGGAGGTTTTAAACAATAAAAAAGTTCGCGGTGTAATTACAACACATTATTCCAACTTGAAGCTTTTTGCCGGCAATACTGCCGGACTTGAAAATGCATCAATGCTTTTTGATAATGCGAAGATGAAACCGCTATACATACTTGAAATGGGTAAGCCCGGAAGTTCTTACGCTTTTGAGATTGCGCAAAATATAGGCTTGCCGAAAGAAGTTATTGCACTTGCCAAAGAAAAAACAGGTTCTAATCAAAATCGGGTTGATACGATGCTGGTTGATTTGGAGCGGGAGAAGAAAACGATTTACGATACCAAAGTTAGCTTGGCAAACCAGCAGAATAAAGCCAAAAATCTTGTCGCCGAGAATGAAAAACTGAGGGCTTTCCTCGATGAAAACAGACGTATTTTGATTAAGGAAGCAAAGCAGGAAGCGCAGAACATCATAAAAAATGCGAACAGACTCGTTGAAAATACCATTGCCGAGATTAAAGAGAAGCAAGCAGATAAAGCCGTTACAAAAGAATTAAGGGAAAATCTGCAAAAAGAACTGGTGAAGAATACGGTTCCGAAAGAAAAGCCGAAAACGCAGCCTGTTGTAGTTGGTGGCGAGATTGAAGTTGGTGATTGGGTAAAGTTTGTGGATAGCGAAACAACTGCCACCGTTTTGGAAATTAACAGAAACGAACTGGTTTTAGCGATTGGAGATTTACGGTCTAACGTGAAAAAAAATCGTGTTCAAAAGATTAGCAATAAAGAAGCTAAGAAAGTTGCTCAAAGTAGTGCCGGCTCTTTCGCAGGGCGGATGAATGAGGCTGTTTCCGGTTTTAGAGCGGAGCTGGATCTACGTGGGAAAAGAACCGAAGACGCACTTTTTGAAGTTGAGAAATATTTAGATAAAGCCATTATGTTGGGTTTTCCCTCGATAAAACTAATTCATGGTAAGGGCGATGGAATTTTACGAAAAATGATTCGCGAATATCTGAAAAAATATAGTCAGGTAAACAGAATGGAAGATGAACATGCAGACAGAGGAGGCGATGGTATTACTTACGTTTATTTAAACTAGTATATGAAAAGGCAGTAGGGCAGCACCAAAACTAATTTTCACTAAGTGTGTTACTATTAAAACGTTACGATTATGAGAGCCATTTTTACCTGCATTGTTGTACTCTTTTTGTTTACAACCTGCAAAAAAAACAAAAGTGATGGTAATGATACCGGAAACCTTCCAGATGTTGAACTTAAAAATAGGGTTGTCGTTTCAGGTTTGCGTTTTCCATGGGGCATGGTTTACGGACCAGATAACTTTATCTGGTTTACCGAAAGAGGCGGCAAAATTAGTCGGTTAAACCCTGCTAACGGACAAATATCACCACTTCTCACAATCAGTGAGGTTCGGGAAAATGGCGAAGGTGGTTTGCTAGGAATTGCGTTAAACCCTGATTTTTCGACAAATCCCTGGGTTTATGTAGCCTACAATTACGGCAGCAGCTATAAAGAAAAAATAGTACGCTACACCTATACCGGTGGCGCACTTACCAATCCTCTTACCATATTAGACAATATCGGTGCTGCTTCGAATCACAACGGCTCCAGGTTACTAATTTCTGGTGGAAAGCTTTTCATCTCGACAGGCGATGCGGCAGATACCAACACGCCTCAAAATGTAAATTCAACTTCGGGAAAAATTTTAAGGGTTAATCTCGATGGCTCAATTCCTGCGGATAATCCTTACCCGAATAATCGCTTATGGACTTTCGGTCATCGTAATCCGCAAGGATTGGTACAGGTTGGAAATAAAGTTTTTTCCTCAGAACACGGACCCGATTCTGACGATGAAATGAATGTAATCGAGAAAGGAAAAAATTATGGATGGCCAAACATTAAAGGATTTTGTGATGAAGCAGGAGAGCAGTCTTTCTGTTCGGCAAATAGTATTGCCCAACCTTTAATTGTGTGGACACCTACAATTGCGCCAAGTGGAATGGCTTATTATACTTCAGATTATATCCCCCAGTTTAAAAATTCACTACTTCTTGCTGTTTTGAAGAATACAAAATTAATGCAGCTTAAGCTAGATGATGGACAAACTAAAATTGAGGGTACGAAAGATTTTTTTGTAAACAGTTATGGCAGGATGCGGGATGTTTGTATTTCGCCGGAAGGTAAAATATACGTTTGCACCAGCAATGGCAACGATGATAAAATTATTGAAATTTATAAATAATTACTTTTTATCCTTGCCAGGACACTTTTTGCAACGCTTTCCTTTTTTATATTTTTCGCAACATTTTTTATGTTCTGCCGTACAGCTGAAAATAAATCCCATTCCTTTTTGACATTCAGGGTCTGTTGGTATTCTGAAATCCTCGTTATCTCTATCGTTAAACATCTGATTACAAAGGTAGTGTTATTTAGATTAATTCCAATTTATTATTCTTTAAAGGGGTTACATAATATTTAGGACCGACTCGCATTTAAGTTTTAAAAAACTGTATCGTTTCTGTACTTTAGCAGCCTAACCAAAAATTCATAAAATGATAAATAAAGTTGTATCAGGAGCTGAAGAAGCCATACATGATATACCTGATGGCGCCACCATTATGTTAGGTGGCTTTGGTTTATGCGGCATCCCTGAAAATTGTATCAACGCGTTAGTAGCAAAAAACACCAAAAACCTTACGTGCATTTCCAATAACGCCGGCGTGGATGATTTTGGAATCGGGTTAATGCTGAAACAACGTCAGGTCAAAAAGATGATATCATCCTATGTTGGAGAAAATGCTGAATTCGAAAGGCAACTGCTGAGTGGCGAATTGGAGGTAGATTTAATTCCGCAAGGCACACTTGCAACCCGGTGTTTGGCAGCGGGATATGGCATGCCTGCAATATTTACACCTGCAGGTGTAGGAACCGAAGTGGCAGAGGGAAAAGAAATTCGAAATTTTGATGGTAAAGATTATCTCCTTGAATATGCATTTGACGCAGATTTTGCAATTGTCAAAGCATGGAAAGGTGACACTGCAGGAAACCTCATTTTCCGTTCAACCAGCAGAAATTTTAATCCCGTAATGGCGATGGCCGGCAAAATTACCATTGCCGAAGTTGAAGAACTGGTTGAAGTTGGAGCGCTTGACCCAGATTACATTCATACTCCGGGAATTTATGTGCATCGGGTTTTTCAGGGAAAAGATTATGAAAAAAGAATTGAGCAAAGAACCGTAAGGAAAGTTCATTAGTTCATCGGCTCATTAGTTCGTTTGTAAGTCGGTATTTAATTACTTTATTGATTGCTAACATGAAATAGTAATCGTACCTGAAAACAATTAAGAAATCCGTCCTTGACACAATTAATCAATAACACTTACTCAATTAACTTTCATTCATTTGATTTATGGCATTTACAAAAGAGGAAATAGCACAGCGCATTGCTAAAGAAATAAAAGATGGTTATTATGTTAACCTGGGCATTGGTATTCCAACTTTGGTTGCCAATTACATTCCACCGGATATAAATATTGTATTACAATCAGAAAATGGCCTCTTGGGCATGGGACCGTTTCCCTTTGAAGGTGAAGAAGATGCCGATCTAATTAACGCAGGGAAACAGACGATTACAACCTTGCCCGGATCTTCAATATTCGATTCGGCAATGAGTTTTGGAATGATTAGAGCTCAAAAAGTAGATTTAACTATTTTAGGTGCCATGGAAGTTTCGGAAAACGGTGATATTGCGAACTGGAAAATCCCCGGTAAAATGGTTAAGGGAATGGGTGGCGCTATGGATTTAGTGGCATCTGCAAAAAATATTATTGTGGCCATGCAACACGTAAATAAGGCAGGAGAAAGTAAACTTTTAGCAAAATGTACTTTGCCTTTAACAGGGGTTAAGTGCATAAAGAAGGTTGTTACTGAACTTGCCGTATTAGATATTTTACCTGAAGGTGGGTTTAGGCTTCTGGAAAGAGCGCCGGGTGTAAGTGTCGATTTCATAAAACAAGCTACCGCCGGCAGGCTGGTGATTGAAGGTGAAATTCCGGAGATGACTTTAAATTAATTCTTTGTAAATAGTATGCAAATGAAAATATTGGCAAGCAATGGTAAAATTAAAGCCAGGATGCTCGCCAGCTTGTCAAACCAGGATGTTTTAAGGCGGTCGCCACGAATAACCAGGTGGAAATCGCGATGATACCTATAACGACAGATTTTATTAAAAGCCACTACGAGAATTATAAATAATAACGGGATAAAAGAAAATATATCCCTTTGCTCTTTATTGATGATTAACAGCATTGCAAACAATGCAAAAAATGTGGCGACGAGCAAATGTGTAACCAGTGCATTTTTTGTTTCCAGCAAAGATTTGTATCTCCTGATTTGTGGTTTGGATTTGAGAGGATCGAGTAGGTAAAGCCAATATGCAAAAGCCAGAAGGTTTGTGCATATCGGCATTAAGTTCGCTTTCATCAAGAAATATCTACCAAAATGCTATTTCTCAAATCATTGGAAATGGCCTCCGTAATGGCTATTATCTCATCGGGCTCATTTGTATTGTTTATAACGATTTTGTGGCAGTCGTTTTTATAAGGCAATAAATATTCTTTATAAGCCGGCAGAACATGGTTTCGCCATTTGTATAGCACATCTTCTTCAGGGTAGCCACGCTCTAATCCATCGCGTTTTATGCGGCGGTCTAACGCCACCTGCTCATCTGCATCTACGAAAATCATGTGATCCAGCAGAGCGGCAATTTCTTTAAAATAAAGAATAAATAAGCCTTCAACTATTATTATTGGTGCCGACTTTATTTCGAGTATTTTAACAACTGCTAAAGGATTATTAAAGTTGTACTCTTTTTTGTAAACGACCTCGCCAGCGAGAAGCTGCTTAATGTCTCTTAAAAACTGCTCACTATCTATTGTTGATGGTAAATCGAAGTTATAAAGTTTGTTTTCCTCCTGCGTCATCTCTCCGGCAGGAATGTAATAATCGTCCTGAGAAACTAGCGTAACTTCATCTTGTTTAAAATGATGAAGAAAACAATTTAAAAAAAATGTTTTTCCTGAACCGCTTCCTCCTGCAATTCCAATAATAAATGGTTTCTTATTCAAGCTCATGCACACCGTACGTTAAATTGCAAAAAAATCTCTTGTCTAAAGCCCCCAGCGAGTCTGCTACGGCTTTCGTCATTACAATTATAACATCTTTTGTGGATTCGTTCTCTGTAAATTTACCAACAACTTTGGCCAGCGCAGTTCGATTTGTCATTGGGTTGGTTAATTTTATTATTGTACCAATAGGTGCAGTACGGTGTAGAACAAGCATTTTCGACGCATCCAAATCAGCATCGGCAATGGAAACAGCTGTTCCTTTTTCTTCTATCTGGTTCAATCCATATTTGCTGGGAGCGCCTCTAAGTTTTGGGTCTTTAAACGATGTGCTATCCGGATTTTCTTCCTGATCTTGTTTGGCTAAATCGTTGACAGATTTCGGCTCAGGTGGTTTCGGAATCACAAGTTTCTGACCTGTTGTAATCGTGTTATCACTTAATTTGTTAGCCGTTCTAATCTGGTAAGCTGTTAAATTAAATTTTTTCGCAATATTGAAGATAGATTCGCCATTACCAACGGTGTAAATAAAACTTTCATTTTTAGTAGTTTCTTTCACTGCAACTGGAGCTTCTTTTTCTGTCACTTTCGGAATTTCCGTTGTGATTTCGGTAGGGATTTTCAAAACTTGCCCAGTCGATAAACCATTATCCGTTAAATTGTTAAGCTTTCTGATTTGATATGCGGTTATACCAAACTGCTTCGCAATTGCGAAAATACTTTCTCCTTTTTTTACAGTATATGTACCAGGCGCATCCTTAACTTCTACTGTTTGGGTTGTTACACTTTCGCCGGCAGGCGCTACCTTACTATCTTCTATATTTTTTGTTGCAGGAATTTTTAGTTTCTGTCCAATTCTTAAGTTAATACCTGAAAGATTATTTGCTTTCTTTATCTCTTCTACGGTTGTGCCGTACTTTTCTGCAATTTTTCCCAAAAATTCTTTCGGTTGCACGGTATGTTCAATCAATGTAGATGGTGTATTTTCAGCTTGCTGAGGAATGCTCGTTGGTTCCGCTGATTTTACCGGTACAACGGTTTCGGTTTTTTGAGTTTGAGTTACTTCTACGGTTTTTGAAGGTATTTTTAAAACCTGGCCAATGCTCAAATTATTGCCACTTAAATTGTTAAGCGCTTTTAATTCATTAATAGTTGTGCCATATTTTTCAGCCAGCATATTCAAATTATCCTTTGGCTTTACAACATATTCCGTAACGTTCGTTGTTGAGCTAACAGTTTGATTTGCAGCACTCCCCGCTGCAGGGCTAAAAGGGAAATTCGTGGGAACTTTTATAACAACACCAATCTGAAGATATTTGTTATCGTTAAAAGCCATAATCTCCTTTGGTGGTACATTATACCTTCTCCCAATAGAATAATATGTGTCTTTTGCAGCTGTTTGATGTATGATTAATTTTTTTCCATTATTATTTTCTACTCCGATAGAGTCGATTCCTGCATTTGCCTTAGCACCTGTTGCATTTAAAGCAAACAAAACTATAGCAGTTAAACCTATTTTATACATTTATTTTTATCTAAATTTTTTATCAGGGGTAGCAATTATACGAATAATATTATAAAACCTATAGCCGCGTAGAAGCCGGCATTTGATATTTATAGTTCGATTATTCGTTCACTGAAACCACACTTCGCTAATTAACAATTGTTTATAATTTTTGCTCCATTGTATTTACGTCTATTAAACGAAAGGATAAATTCTGTATTGTTTAATTGTTGTTTTATGACAAACTTTTTTAATTTTTATTTGTTCGGAAAGCATACTTTAACAAAAATTAAAATGGACGCTAAAGAAATCAGCCTTAACGAAAAGGAAGTTAAACCAGTTGTAGACTTATTAAATGATTACCTGGCCAATTATCATATTCATTATCAAAAATTAAGAGGTTGCCATTGGAATATCAAAGGACAAAACTTTTTTACACTTCATGTTAAATTCGAAGAATTATATACCAATGCGCAATTAACCATCGATGAAATAGCTGAACGTGTATTAACGTTGGGTAAGCCGCCACATAGCCGTTTCGCAGATTACATACAGGAATCAAAAATTAAAGAAATTGATACCATTGGCATGAAAGACCTGGATATGGTTGATGCGATTTTAGATGATATGTCGACCTTAATTGAAATGGAACGCGAAATTTTAGATGCAACTGCGAGTGCCGGCGATGATGGTTCTAACGATATGGTTAACCGTTTTATGCAATTTAAAGAAAAAAACACCTGGATGCTTCGCTCATTTGCAGGTAAGAAATAGAATTATCTTATTGATGAAGCCGCAGTATAATAGATTTAACATAATCTGTTATTCTGTGGCTTTTTTGTTTTGGAGCACATATCTTTGGGCATGGCATACAAAAGTTTAGCAGAATGTGTTAGTGATTTAGAAAAGCACGGTCATTTATTAAGGATAAAGGATGAAGTAGACCCTTATCTGGAAATGGCCGCTATTCATTTACGCGTTTATGAAAGCAACGGGCCTGCTATTTTTTTTGAAAAGATAAAGGGAAGTCCTTTTCCGGCTGTCTCTAATCTGTTTGGTACATTAGAACGTTCAAAGTTTATCTTCCGCGATACCTTACCAAAAGTGCAGCAACTGGTTTCCTTACGAAACGACCCAATTAAAGCGCTCAAAAATCCCTTTAAATATGCAGGTTCAGCGATGTCGGCACTTTCCGCCTTACCTTTAAAAACGCCATCAGCCAAAAATAATTTTTTAAAGACAACCATTAGTAAATTGCCTCAAATTGTAAACTGGCCGATGGATGGAGGCCCTTTTGTTACAATGCCTCAAGTTTACACCGAAGATGTTGAAAAGCCTGGCGTAATGAATTCAAATCTTGGAATGTACCGGATTCAGCTCGGTGGAAACGAATACATGCAGGATAAGGAAATCGGTTTACATTATCAGATTCATCGTGGCATTGGTGTTCATCAATCGAAAGCAAATGCCTTAGGGCAACCTTTAAAGGTGAGTATCTTTGTTGGCGGACCACCGTCTCATCCTTTGGCAGCGGTAATGCCTTTACCCGAAGGCTTGTCTGAAATGACCTTTGCAGGTGCGTTGGGCGACAGAAGGTTCAGGTATTTTTACGATGATGAAGGCTTCTGCATTTCTGCAGATGCTGATTTCATTATAACAGGAATGGTTTATCCAAACGAAAATAAACCAGAAGGACCGTTTGGAGATCATTTAGGCTATTACAGTTTAACGCATCCTTTTCCACTGATGAAAGTTAGCAATGTTTACCACAGAAAAGATGCTATCTGGTCGTTTACTGTGGTAGGTCGCCCTCCCCAGGAAGACACAAGTTTTGGTGCTTTGATTCACGAGATAACGGGTTCGGCAATTCCTCAGGAAATTCATGGCTTAAAGGAGGTTAACGCAGTTGATGCCGCCGGCGTACATCCGCTTTTGTTTGCCATTGGAAGTGAGCGATATACGCCTTATTTAAAGGGGAGGAAGCCACAGGAAATTCTAACAATCGCAAACCATATTTTGGGTAAAAACCAACTTAGTTTAGCAAAGTACCTCTTTATCGCCGCGAGGGAGGATGATGAGCAATTGACTACGCATGATATATCTGCGTTTTTACAACATGTTTTGGAAAGAATCGACTTCAAAACAGACCTTCATTTTTATACAAATACAACGATTGATACTCTGGATTATAGTGGCGATGGCCTTAATAGTGGTTCAAAAGTGGTTTTTGCAGCTGCAGGCGAAAAAAAGCGAAATTTGTGGACCGAACTGCCAGAAGGAATAATTTTTCCTGCCGGATTTGAAAATCCCAGAGTCGCTATCCCAGGTATATTTACACTTAGCGCACCGCTTTATCAAAACCAGGAGAAAACGGCAGCTGAAATCGCATTACTTAATATGGCCTTGATGGATTTAGATCTATCTGGCTTTCCGTTAATTGTTTTATGCGACGATTCCACATTCGCAGCCGAAACCATTAATAACCTCGTTTGGATTACATTTACAAGAAGTAATCCAGCAGCTGACATATTTGGTATTAACGATTTTACAATTAATAAGCATTGGGGTTGCAAAGGTTCACTAATTATCGACGCGAGGAAAAAGCCACATCATGCACCAGAATTAATTAAAAATGATGAAGTGGAAAAGCGAATTGATAAACTTGCTGAAGAAGGCGGGCCGTTGTCCGGCATCATTTAAGTTTGAATTTTTAAAATAATATCCTGATTTTTAAGCAAAATGAATGGATGATGCTTAAAAAAAGCCTGCTTTTTCTGGTTTTAAGTTTGTTTCTGGCCTTAAACCTTCGGGCTCAGACTAACAAAACTGACAGTCTGGCAAATGTTTTAGAGCGCTACGATCTGCATAATCGAAATTC
>Ga0265798_10004924_pt1 | contig 18224 bp, 24 predicted proteins | sample P3T30metagenome_FD_192430 | JGI IMG/M metagenome (GOLD analysis project Ga0265798, IMG submission 192430) | Plant litter microbial communities from East Loma Ridge, Irvine, California - P3 T30 | ecosystem: Environmental > Terrestrial > Plant litter > Unclassified | place: USA: California... | reverse complement strand
AGGTTCTTCTGTGACTTGGTATTGTGATTGCTTGATCTATAAACGTGGGTGCTACGAAGGTATACCTCAGCTCGGCCACAAGTCGGACCGATGTAGGATCGAGTCGGCTCGTTGGCCAGCATTGAGTATCCAACGTTCCTACCGATACTTATGATCCGACAAAAGTGTTATAAATGGCAGCTATTAACATGTGAAAGTAGAAAAGAGATATCAAAGTGCTTGAAATATGTTGAAATGATAACCCTAATGGGAAAAGTGACTGAAGTTACAATGAACATGAAATACGACCCAACTTACCATGATTCAAGTTCACGAATCCCTTGTCGAACAGAAACTCCTTCTCCCTCAATTCTTTCCCGAACTTGACCCCATCTTTGGTTCGGACGTCAAGACTCTGCGGTTGCGTCATGACTGAGTATGATCCGAAGAACGATTCGAATAGAGATGACGAGATTGACGCTGTGAATGCGGCTCTATATATCCATCAGAGAAGGGTAGTGACTCAATGCCTCAGGCGATGAGTCGTCGTACAGCAAATCTGCATCGAGCGGATAGGGCGCGATGTAGTGTGAGTATTGGCCAATGGGAGGGTACGGGGTGCGGGTAGGAGCGGGTCTCCGCGATCTTCACATGCAGCAAGCTGTGTCCACGATTAGTCACGCTCCACCACAAAAAGTACTGCCAAGTTGAGATGACTGGTTTCCATTGTTTATTTCTATCTACTTCGCAAGAGTTACTCAAGGGCGATAAAATGCATCGCCTGGACACACACAAAACTGGACGGCACGAGGCCAGGAATTATATACAAATGTGTAATGGAAAAGAAAAGGAGAAGGGGTATCACAGCGATCGTACTCTTCACGCCAGCAATGCTAAAGACGAACAATAACATACATCGTGTTAGATAGTGCGCATGCCCCTCGCGGCTTCTGCCCTCACGCGTCTTCGGTACTGCTCGCGGAACTGGATGCGTCCGTACGTTCCTGCTCCGACTGCGACGAAGAACAAGAATGCCCAGGTCGATGTGATAATGAGGCCGATAGGTGAGACTTCGAGGCGTTGGCCGGGAACGACGAATGGTGCGGCGGATTGGACTGCGGCTGAGGCTTTGGCTCCTGCTTCAGGATCGACATTTGTAGGGCCAGAAGCTGCTTTGGCGAAGACGCCGTTGACGAAAGATGCGTCGCCTGATGAGAGCGTAGTTTCGACGTCTTGGTTCGAGCGTGGGTTACGCGCTGTGAGGTCGATTTGAGGGACGAGGAGTGATCGGAGCGAGTCTCTGGTCTCTTGTTAATATTGGTTTCTGTTTAGGTTCGGTGTGGTAACTTACTTGTTCATCGCAGGGCCCATAAGGTTGCTGTTGATCCTGCCAACGTACATGAGCACCTTGAGCTCGGTCATAGTGTTGATGTTCTGCCTTTCGATCAAGAGACCGTCACTGACTTCTCTTCGCACCGGAGGGTAGGTGAGTCCCCGCTTCGAGAAGTTGCCGGCCATGTTCTGCACTGTGGCGCCCAGGTATGACAAAGTCATGCTAACATCGGCCAGCCCAACGCCAGCCCAGGGATCGACGGGGGCGGAGACATTGAACATGCGCAGCTCGGCCTGGAAGACACCGGTGGTGTTGTCGAGGAATGGCAAATTGTAGCATACGGCGATGCCACTGGGGTTCGAGGCTTGTCCATTGAGATTTGACAGAGTCTCCATGCACGCCTTCTTCGTCTCTGCTTCCCACTTCTCGAGATCGGCTTCCGATGCATCACCCGATGCTGGTGTGAGTGATGCTAATGGCGCGGTGTCGGCAGGGTTTGCGTCTTGTCTCCGTGTGAGTGTTGCAATGCGGTCGGCGTCCCGTAACAGTCCTTCCTCCACACCGTTGCGTCGATTGAGTAGAGCATCGACATCTCTGCGCTTGATGGCGGTTGCGTGTCCGGCAGCAAGTAGGCCGCCGATCAAGGCGCTTTTGAAGAGCATTGTAGTATTAGTCGACCTGCGTTATTAAGAATGGTACGGTGAAGGCTGCGTGGCTGCACAGCAGCGTAGAAGGGAATGGCGCGGTGACCCGAGAAGGGGAAAAACGAATGACAAGAGTGTGAAAGCCGGCTCTACACGGAAGTCATGAAGATTACACCCGAACCGCTCGCACTAGGTATTAGAACGATAGACGAGGCTTGCAAAAAGCGCGGTCAAGCAAGCACTAGGCTTCTCCACTGTGATATCGGACGGCAAAGTCGGAGTGGCGTGACTGAGCGCCACCTATCGTACAATCTTTGAAGCACCAAGCCCTGGAGCAGGCTGCCATGACGGTGTTGATACCGAGTCTGATTGAAGCTGCGACAGACGGCACAAGACGTTTCTATGCCTTCAGTCTCGTAGCGACTAAAATTAACCAAAATGTGCCCTGAGTCGCGGCGGCCAAACAAGTCGTAGCTGGGAGCGAACCATTCTGGTAGTGGCTATGGTTTTGCATGACGATGCCGGACTCCTTGAGACAATTGGTGTTGATGGAACGAGCTCGGAGCATGCTGGCGCGACGGTTCACGTTAGGGGCGCTTCCAGGGTTGCAGAGGGTTGCACGTGAGGCCGCTCCTTCCGCCAATGAGAGCCCTTGCCGTGCGACTCGCGCTGTTGCATCCCCGTCTCATCTTTAATCGTTGAATCGTTCCCGCTTGAGCCTCCTCCACAGCCCTGCTGAAATCCTCCTTCTCGCGACCTATCTTTAAGCGACGATGACTACGGACTTCTCAGGTCCATCGATGGTGACTTGAGACGGTCGGTAGGTGCTTGCTGCTGCTCACCGTGCAACGTGACGCGAGCTGACAGGCGTATCGCCAGCAATGTCTGAGCGACGTCACCTTCTGGTATTGTGTAGGCATTCCGTAGGTGTCGAGGGAAGGTGTCTTGCTTGGAGTTGCAGCCTTACAACTTGAGTTGTTGGCGCCATCGGAGCGGCGTCTGGTTGTTCCAGGCGGATGGCCCCCGTACATGCAGCAGTTTGTGTGTCTGGATACCCTGCACCAACAACAACCACCAGCTGGTGTGCGATCGCGAAGCTTGTGTAATGTCCAGCGACAGGTTGAGTGGAGCGAGTAGGCCAACACCTCATCTCTGATGACCATTAGAAGCTGCGCACTCTCGCCGCCCAGAAAGACGGTGAGTGACGCAAGAGTCGTGTCCTGCGCATTCACGGCCCGGCACGTATCAGCAGCTCACTCAACTGTTACTCTACATCTTTGCAGACCCAATGGCCAGCTTCAAATGATATAGAGAGACGATACCGCGTCCTCGCGTGGTCGCTTTTGGCGTCCCATTCTGGTCCTGCGTCAATTCTCCAGCCTCTTGCATCGCAACTAGGATCGGTCCAGGCGGAACTGCTGGATTCGGGACGGCTCGCGCGCTATCTTTGAGGACTTCTGGTGATCTGGCACCATACGGCCTCGTCTGGGCTGCGAACATATGCACAGGGTGCGTCTTTGAGGAAGAGGCGACTCTGAGGCGGCCACGTCGCCTGCATACACCTAATCCACAAGGGTGTGCTCGTGCCCAGTCCGCATTCGCCCAACGCGCATCTCGAGGCCTTATATTGTCACCCTCTGCTAATGCGCTCGGAATGCAGGCGAGTAACTGCCAGCACATCAAAAGCCTTCGCACTTTTGTTGGAGAAGCCTTGCGCTGCCGGCAAGTCGAATGTGCCCAGTAAGCGCGCTGTACATCTTCTACTAGGGCTCCTGGATCTAAACCTTTCTCTTTTCTGTCTCTCACGCTTCTTGCTCTGTTACGCTGAAATGCTCGGTTTGCTTTTGGTTTCTGTTCTTGGGCTCTTTCGGCCCTAAGTCTTCTGTTGCTGCAGCCATCCCACGTTTATCCCGGTTCCAGCACTGCTCGTTGGTTGCACTCTGTTCACCTGATACAAAGTACTCTGTCTCGCGGCTATGCAGCACAGCTCGAATTCACCATGGCGAAAGCCCGCGGTGGATCATCCAAAGCCCCAATACAGTCTTCAGCATACGATCTCCATGGTCAATTTGCACGACGACGCGACATGGTACTCCAATCGAGGGCCTTCGTCCCCAACAGCTTCGTCAGTTTCGTCCTGCACTACCGGCAGTCGAAGCACAACACCAACTACGACGAACAACAACCCATGGTCGAACATAATTTCGAGCCCAACTTCGTCGTACTCGAATAAGTCGACCAGTTCGTCGCCCAAGCATTCTCCAAATCGTACCCCGCAATACAGTCGATCAACGACACCCACTCCACCTCACGCTCCCCAGCCAATCAGGGTCATCAATCCGGTAGCAGGATTCGTGCCCATGTCACCACCGCCCTCCTCCGCAGAATCATACCGAAATGTGGAGTACCCAGCATCTCCGGTCTCACCCAATCCCTACCGACAGCCTGCCCCTCAACCAAGTCCTTTGGTGAATGGCTTCATCAACACATCCGTGCTATCTTCGCACGGCCAGTCGCTCTCCGGATGGTTCTATGACATTTGTCGTAAGCAGACCTGGGACGCAGGACTAGTCAGAAAGATCTGGCAGTGGGCGCTGTCCAACCAACGGCTTGCGATTCTCCTATACGTATGTGACGATGTCGCCTCCTGGCGTCAAGCAGCGTTTTTCGATCTCCGGGATGAGAGTCTACCTTTGCCGGAAGATCGCCTGCAGGGCATTGTGACAAATGCCCGAAAAGTCGTGGAAGAGCAATGGCGCGCCACGGCGAAGGAGCTACCGCTAACAGGGGCGCATGTCGATCTCACTGCTCGTGAGACTGTCCCGTTGTTACACGTCAGCCTCATCAAGCAGTCACGCAACTCCGAGAAGAGTGTTGACAAGGTCCGCCTGCAGGGGACCAAAGATGATCGCGTCCTCGTCCGAAAGAGATTCGTAACAGCACGGCCATCACAGAAAGCAGCCATATTGGAACAAATCAGCAAATTCAAGCAGTACGAGCACAAAAACATCGCGAAGCTACTTTGTTCATACGCTCAGCCCAGTCACGTTGGTATCATCACAGATAAGGCGCAATACAGTTTAGAAGACTATCTCTCACTACCAGGAAACGACCCCAACCGCCCAAAGCAGCTTGTAGATTGGATGTACGACCTTGGCTCCGCACTCGAATACCTCCACGCACAGTCCATATGTCATCGCAGCCTTCGACCCCGCAAAATACTAATCGACGGCACCCGTATATTCCTAGCGCCATTCGACATCGGTCAGGCCCTCGATACATTCAGTCCCACCATGGCCTCCTCCCAGCGCGTAGACCAACTCCAAACCTACTTCCAAGACCAAACCTACGTCTACGCCGCACCCGAAGCCATCGTCTCGCGCGGCAAGCGCATGGCCGACGTCTTTTCTCTCGGCTGCGTCTTCCTCTCCATGATGACCGTCGCAGCCGGACAATCTCTCTCCGTCTTCGCACAGTACCGCGCGGGCTCAACGCAAGATGCTTCTTTCTACGCGCATCTCGACCGCGTAGCGAGCTGGCGGAATCGGCTGCACGCGGGCACGACGTCTGGCTTGCGCACCGGCCTCGTCGCATCTGGACGTAGACTGAGACAGTTGAAAGCGGAAGCGGAGTGGCTCGGCATGATTGAGAAGATGCTGCTTGCGCGGCCTAAGGAGCGCGTTAAGATGAGCGTCATTATGGCTACTATCGGGAGTGGGGGCAATGCAGTTGGGGTTGGTGCGAGGAGGAGGAGCTTGGATGGTGGTGGGTATAGTGGGCAGGGGGCGGCGGTACTTGCTGGCAACAATCACAGCTTGATTGATGTTGGATCGCGGGGTACTGCGAGTATTCCTGAGAATCCGAGGAAGCCTGAGTTGAGCGTGTTTGATGGGTACTTTCAGTCGCAGTCACGTCGGATTGAGCCAGCCAGCAAATGGTGATGTGATGCAGCCAGCGATCACGAAACGCGGTTTCAAACATTGCCGTGCGAGGCTGAGTTAGCAAACACGGGTGTTTCCGGACTGCGGCAGCGTCGCGATCCGATCGAAACGTGACGGCGAGGAGGGTGCGGACGCGAGGACGACGAAGACCGCACAATTCTTTTCTTCTCTGCATGGGTCGGATATCTGATACCCCTTCAAGCGAGCGATCCCCATTTCCATTTCCATTATTTATTCCAGCGATGCAGCGTTTCAGCGAGCATATAGCGAGCATTTACAACCAGACTGCCTTTGCACATGCATTGGCGTCTGATCAGCGAAGGAGAGGAGCAGATGCACACATCCCTTCTTACATCTCACAGTGATTGTAGTTCTCGAATACATCATAGACGTTACGTTTCTGGAATCCACCTGGTCTCGTGGAAATGTAGAGCACTCGTGTGCACCGTGAGAACCATGTCAGGATGTGCTGAACGTAAATGTTGGCGATTCGAACAGTACGAATACGCAACCTGCGGACTGCTGCTCGAATGTCGACCCTGTTCAGACTTGGATGCTAGCACTTTACAAACTTTGCGTCGAAGACGCGCTGTAATGTCAAGCACTCCCTCATCCGTACAAGCTAAGGGCTATCTATGTCACTTATGTGGCGTTGTGGGTCAAAGTCACAGCCCAGCTCCATCCAGGAAAGGCCAAAAGCTCATTGTATCTTCATGCATCGTGTGTCTTGATATGCTACATGATGCGGAATTCGTGTGGGTATATACTCCCAGTGATGGCACATATGATACATAGCCAGCCTCCTCTCGACCGTCGCGTCCCTTCCTCATGACGCGTCCGTCTTGTCTAGCCCTAGCTCTTTGCCCGCTGTCGTAGAATGTACACTCGAATTCAAAATGCCGCGATGCTGCCAGAACGCCAAAGTGTGGTTTTCCGTCCGCCCCTTAGTCTTACACTATCACCTCGCCGCAATCGATGTGGTTCGGCCGCCACTTGCTGGTATCTGCTTGTCCCTCTGTGCTGCTCGGTACGGTGACTTCGACTGGCTTGTATAGATACCAGCCCTTGAGTGCTGCTGCTGCTGCTCTTGTTCGTGCCTCGTCCAGTGAACTTCCGGCGCCTTCGCCTAGCATGTCTTTTCCGCTGTATACGCCGACAACGAATACGGGATGTCTACTCAGCCGTCCCGTCTCTGAGACCAGCCGTGCAACAGGTGGCTCGAAGCCTTCTCGTGCGCAGAGTCTCGATAGATCGCGTGTGGGCGTGCGGAAGTCGAACAGAGTGCTGACGTCAAGATGTCGGCTGAGGAAGTGGTCGCGGAAAAAGCGCTTGACGAGCGGCGAGCCGAGGTGTACATGCAATGCGCCTATGAGTGCTCTGACGAACGATTGCGCCGCTTCTTCCATTGGCACTGGCATCTTTTGCAGCGCGTGCGGACTCAGCGGCGCCTGCTCGCTGCCGAACTCGTCCGTCTTTGTGATTTTGTGGGTGGTCGTGACGTTCCATTTCCAGGGTACTTGTCGTCTCAACGCCGCTGGTAACTCTTCGCCGCTTTGTATCCGCTTGAATTGTAGTAGTCCTGGCTCCACTTCACCGCCTGGCTCTGCGGCCGCTTCGATGCCCCATTCCTTGGCGACTATGGCTAGTGCTTTCGGGCCGATGTATGCTTCTACTGCGGCGAACACGACTAGCATTGGCAGGCGTGGATATGTGCAGAGAATGTACTCGGTGGTGTAGTAACCGAGCAGGTGCCGTCCGAGTATCGATAGCGAGGCATTATTGAAGTGTGGGTTTGGGTCGGCGGAGGGGTGGACGAGTGTTCGTGCGAGGGTTGGAAGGGGGAAGCGTTTGTGGAGTGATAATCGACTTCGTAGGGCATGCAGCTTTGTCGACGAGTTTGCTTCGTGTGGGTGTGGTGATGGCAGTTGTTCAAGCGGTAATGGACCCTTGAACCGCCTTGTTGTGGGTGGTGATGTCGAAGCTGCGTCTAGGAGCTCAATTTCTGGGTCTTCATCTTCTGGCTTCGCTGCCGTGCTCTGGAAGCGTGCGTGTATCCTGTGGCTATGTGGTGTGAAGTTCCGGTGTACATTTTTCGCCGCGGCATAGGGACATGACGGCCGTCGGGGCAATTGGTTTGCCAGCAATTGCGAGGCGCATCTCGAGACGGCTATTCGCTTCATTAAAGGGAGAGAGGAGAGGGACTGAGGCGGAGACGGTAGGACAGGGCGCAGCAGCAATTGGACGGTGTCGTGTGTGCTTCTGCTGTCTAGTCGCGCCTGCCCGAACTTTTCTGCCAAGCTTGCCTTACATAATCTCCGCAGCGTCGCGACCTCACCACCACCTCCACCGTCGACAACCCCCGGCAATCCGCACTACAACTCGCAATCATGGGCGGAGGAGACAAGATTCCGTATGCGCACTCACCCAATGGCTTCAGAGCAGCTGGACTGACCGCAGCAGATACCCAAAGCACGTCTGGTCGCCAGCCGGAGGTTGGTACTCTCAACCCGCCAACTGGAAAGCCAACACGGCCGTCATGGGCCTCGTGATGGGCAGCATCGTCGGCATGGTCTGGATGGTCAGCGCAAACCGAGAATACCGCGACAAGATGCCTGAGCAGGGCCGCTTCTTCCCCAGCCGATAGTACGAGCATCACCCGAATCATAGAGGTGCTGGAGGCTAACGACGCACAGCTGGAGCAAGCAGATCATCGAGCACGAGCGGAAACAGAATCAAGGAGTCATCGAGAAGACATTGGAGGGTTGAGCAAGAGAAGGCACACTGTGACGTGCGATTGCAACAGTACATCTATGGCTGAATATATCCCTTCAACCTCTGCTTGAAATCAGCAAGTTTGTCTTCGGCATTCACACCGTTCCACGTTTCGCCCGTTTCATTCCTCCGAAGCTTCGGCATTCCGACTTGCTCAATGGCAAAGCTGGCCGTTACAGAACCCCATGCTGCTGCTTCCTCTAGATTCTCCACACTTGCCCTTCCACCACCTCTGACTAGCCCCACTGCTAATCCGCCTAGGAAGCCATTACCACCGCCTGTTGGATCAACGACCTTCTCCGCTGATTGATGATACGCAGGCATCCACTTGCGCAATCCGCGGCGCATCACCAGACATCCGTCTTTGCCACACCGGACGACAACGCCACCTTCTCCTTTCGCGCCAATGCCACTTTCAAGCCATTGGTTGCAGAGTGACTCGACCCGACGGTAGTCGACTTGGTCCCCGTCCATGGTGTCTTTACCGAAGAAGCCGCCCAGTTCGCCATTGTTCGGGCTAACGACGTCGACGTACTTGAGTGCTTTCAAGCAATTCTCGCACTCTCCTGGAACGCACAGGTCTGGCACTGGCTCCCAAATGAAGAGTGGGCAGGGACCTGAATTGCCAGGTGAAGCCTCCTCGCGCAGTTGCAGTATGTTCTCCACCAAATCGACACACCGCAATGGGGAGCAAATCAAATGAAACGACTTCGACCACAACAACGGCGTATCGACAAGATCTTCATGAGCAAGCCTCAGCTTCGGCGTCATGTACTTGAACGCTACATCCACACCCATTAGCACCACCCCCTTCTCCAATCACTCTCCTACTCACCTCGATGTTCATGCTCCCCATACCCATTCCAGCCCCTCGTCGTCAACCGGTCCGGCGTCTCCCTAACCACGGCGCCAGTCTCCCATTGCGCAATGAATTCGCGCAGCTCGGGCGGGAAATCTGAGCCGCAGTCCACGATCCAACCTACGGATTTTGAGCGAGGGGAGGGTGAGAAGATGCGTGCGCCGAGGGCGGAGTAGGATCCTGCGCCGCCGACTATGTCTTTGACGGGTGGTTTTGGGAGTGGGAAGTGTATCTCATCTAGAGCTCAATCAGAGATGGATCATTGATATGACAAAGGGGTGTGTGGACTGACCGATGATGAACATGCCCAGTGTGCAGAAATCGATGTCTTCGTTTGAAGTAGTCATGGTGAACTGAAGTCAAGTCCGTACTGGCCAGGAGTAGGTAGTCAATAAGCTGGAGAGACTATCAGCCTAGCATAAGTATTGTGGTTATTGACTTACTTGATCACAGGTACTGAATTAGATGTAAATCGGAAGTCTCCCTCTGACGATTCCAGCTCTCGAAGAACTAACCCTAGTGTTCAAAGAATCCTGAAGGTCGACACTCTAGGAATGAACACCGTCGTACTTCGAGGTGAGACGGACAACTGTATGCAATGAATTGTTTGCACGTTGAGGTAAGGCGCATCCAAAGGCGGTCATTGGGCGTTTCGAGGTTCCACGCTAGCGGCAACGTGGGATTCAGGGCTCGGGCTAGGGACAAGGCAAGCTCCTGGACTCGCAGCTCTTCATCTCTACCGTCAACCTCGAATTATCTTCTTATCTACAGTGCTGAGAAGGTCGCGTATACCTACAGGCTCCTGTTTCGTATTATTGTTGTTTGACAGCGCACGCGGGGTCATCTGCACTTACCCGACCTTGTGCTCCCCTGCACCTTCTCCGCAATGGCCCAAAGTAACATGAACAGCTTTACCACGCTGATCAAGCGGTGAGTAGCCCTAATACCTCTTTCTCACCGAATTCCTCCAGATACTACCAACCTTCCTACCATGGCGCCCGAATCGATCCTCGGCCGCAATGGCCACGTTCAAACAACAGATCATATGCTGACAGGCATGGTGCGCAGGCTGGAAGCTGCCACAAGCCGACTAGAAGACATCGCCAGCTCATCATTCCCCGCCGGCGAGTCTGGCGGGGCCGCTGTAACCACAAATGGAGCGCAAAGTCCAGGGCCCGCTGCGAAACTGTCATCCTCTTCAGCAGCCGCGAGCGCCGTTTCCACATCCAAGCCCGCCGCCCCGAGCCTACCGCCGGCCATCGAAGCGTTTGATACCATGGTCAAGACCGAGCTGCAGACGTGGCTGGAGCTGAGCGGCAGGCTAGGCGAGGTCATCGAGGGACAGTCCAAGGCGGTGCAGCAGGCGTTCGCGGCGCAACGACACTTCATCTTCACCGCCAACAAGGCCAAGAAGCCCGACGACCGCACCATCATGGAGCTCCTGAAAGACCTCCAGGCAAGCATGGAGAAGACGGACGAGTTCCGCCAGCACAACCGCGAGGCCGCCCTCAAGGACCCGCTGGCCATGGTTGCGGACGGCGTAGGCTGCCTGGGGTGGATCACCATCAGCAGCAGCGGCAGCATGAAGCCCCACGAGCACATCAAGGAGCTGTTTGGCGGCGCCCAGATGTACGGCAACAAGGTGCTGAAGGAGTACCGCGACAAGTACGACGTCTCTTGAGCCTCCAGATGGCGTAGAGTGCTGACATACATCAGACCAGAAAACAAGACCTTCGTCGAGTGGGTGCGCGCATATTACAAGCTCTTCGAGGCCCAGTCCGAGTACGCGAAGAAGCACCACCCGGGCGGCGTGTCATGGAACCCCAATGGCATCGACGCCAAAGAAGCCGCAAAGCAAACATCAGCCAGCGCCTCCTCGTCCTCCATACCACCACCGCCTCCACCACCAGCAGGCGGCATCCCACCGCCTCCCGGACCGCCCCCTCCACCAGGCCCACCACCGCCTGGCGCCGCCCCGACCCCAAAGAAATCTCCCGCCGACATGAACGCCGTGTTCGACGACCTCAACAAAGGCTCAGACGTAACCAAAGGCCTTAAGAAAGTCGACCCCACGCAGATGACCCACAAGAACCCGTCCCTGCGCGCCACCGCACCCGTGCCCACACGCAGCGACTCCTCAGGCTCCCTGCGCAGCAAGTCCCCTGCCCCACCGGGTAAAAAGCCCAAGCCAGAAGCGATGCGGACTAAGAAGCCGCCGCGCAAAGAGCTCGACGGCAACCGCTGGATCATCGAGAACTTCGATAGTCCGAACGGGCCCGTGGAGATCGAGGCGGAGCTCAGCCATACCATCTTGATTTCGCGGTGTAAGAACACTACGATCCAGATCCACGGCAAGACCAACGCTATTTCCGTTGATAATTCGAGCCGCGCGAGCTTGATCGTCGACTCACTCGTATCTTCCGTCGACGTGATAAAGTGTCCCAACTTCGCGATACAAGTCCTCGGCAGCTTGCCTACCATCTTACTTGACCAAGTCGATGGCGCGACGCTCTTCCTCGGCAAAGACAGTCTAAACACGGAGATCTTCACGAGTAAATGCTCCAGCATCAACATCAACCTACCCACCGAAGACGACTACGCCGAGAACGCGGTGCCGGAGCAAATCAGGAGTTACATCAAGGACGGCAAGGTGGTTAGTGAGATTGTAGAACACGCCGGATAAGCGAGCTGGAGTTGGGTAGTGTATGTACGAGTAAAGAGTTTAGAGAATTGTATAGAACATTAATTTTTCTCTGTGACCTCGTCATGCTCCTTTTTCTTTTCATACGTCCGCATCCGGCACCGCATTATCATTCGCCCACCTCTTCACCTTTTCGAAATCACGACACACATGCTCGCTCTCGTAATCAGGCCAGTAGCCCTCTTTTCCCTCCCGCGGATGAAACGTGAATACATTCACGTCGCTGAAGCACATGAGGTTCATGCGTAGAATCTCAATACAATGATCTAGAATATACACCGTTAGCATCGCTCCAAAACCATATCACCCCCTTCCATCTCCCACCATCAAGTGACGCAAAATAGTACAACTTACCTAAATGCGCCCTAACCTTCTCCGGCTCATCATTCGTATCGCTCCACCAAAGCTTACTATAATACTCAGGATACGTCGCCATCCTAAGTAAATTCAAACAGTGTAACTGGTGAAATACTTCGACGCCTACGCGGTAGCCTGTCTCGCCGGTTGTGGGATTTGTGGCTTGCAGTGCGGTGGGTGGTTTGGAGAGCGCGGAGAGCGCGGTGGGGGGGATGATTTGGTCGGGGACTTTGGGGGTTGGGGTTAGTTGAGGTGGAATGGGTGGGGATAGGATGGGGATGGCATGGGGGAGAGGGAACGTACGGTATGCAATGTCCATCCAAGCGTTTTCCACGTCGTCTGTTATACCGACGTATTTTGAGGAATTGAGGGGGTTTGGGAGTGTGAATTTTACGCGTGAGTATTCGACTTCGTTTATTGCTGGCGCTACTCTGTGTCAGCCTACGCGTCCGAGCCGTCTAGTTCGGAGGCCTCTCTTGCTTCGTCGAGCCATCTCCACCACTTCGAATGCTGGCATGAGAGACTCACAGTAAATTCCGAATTGGTCCATTAGTTTGGCTGCGTCGTAGCTTGATATGTCTCGTTGGGATATTACGGCGCAGAGGAGGGAGAGCATGGAGAGGGTGAAGATGAAGAGGTTGAGGAGGGTGAGGAAGGTGTAGTTTCGTCGGCGGAGGGATTCTTGGTGGATGGGTGGTGTTGGGAGGAGGGAGGCGGATTCAAAGTCCAAGGGTTCATTGCGGGATGTTGGTGAGTCGTTGTATTTCTCCATTATGGCGCGAGGTCGTAGCGACGATAACGATGGTCGTGTAATCCAAGGCACTGAAATGTTGATTTCTGGTAGTGCAGTCATTCGCTATCCAGGTATGTAGACAGAGAAAGGCACCCAAGGCACGAAACTACAGCAGTAATAGAGACCACGCACCTTCCTTCCAGCGCGCACAATAAATCCACCACCAGAAACAAATACTGCACCAAAACAAAACAAATACAGCGCGCCGCGTCGCGCACACCGTGCTTCACACAAGGCAAGCATTCTCCACCCCAAGGGAAGAAAATAGCCATCGCCCGCACCACAAGCCTTGAACAAGCCTTCTGCAACACGCAGAGCGGACCGCGTTTCATCTTCAGAAGGGCCAGTCAAGTGTTCAAGTTTCGAAATGGCGACGCTAAGCCAAGACTCGGGTCTCCGAAACCGACACCACTGTTTCATCCTTGGCAGTGACAATTGCATAAACGGTTTTGACACAAACATGGAACTTGAGTGCTTGGTTTTGCGAAGCGGGATCTTGGTAGTGGTGGTCTGGGCTTGGGTGGCGTGGATAGTTATTGGTGGAGATGGGTGGCGAATGATTGTTTGGGACTCCGCTAACCAGGTGAAGATCGTGAAGGTGTATCACGAGGCTTCTGATTCAGGGTGCCCAATGTAATGATCTGTGTCTTCGATAGGCTAAGCGGTGCCGCTGTTCCAGCATGTTGACAAGCCTTGACGGCTTCTAGAAGTGCCCTTGGCGGAGAAGAATGCCATGCTATGCTATGCGCTCTGTGTATGACAGTCCGAATATCGATATCCACACTGACGGAAGGCAGCATGCGTGCCTAGGATGCAAGTTTCTCCATGTGCCGCAGGCAATGCGATGCTGTCTCAGGTGCTCGGGTGTCGATGGAGAACGCAGCGATATCATTCTCGGAGCGCACCGTTCGACTACTATATAGCAGAGTCGTATCTCAGAAGAAAGGGCTATCTTCAAACGTGTTCATTCATTCTCAGTACTTCCACTTCCTGTTTCATCTCTTCGCTCTTCTGCTGGCAGACTATTATCAATCTTTTTTCAGACGAAACTTTAATTTAGTTCATCATGAGGTTCTCTGCTATTACCATCCTGGCACTCGGTGCTTCTACTTCTGCCTATGTTGTGCCGGAACACAAACGGGCCGTAAACAATGCTGTCGAGGCACGTATGCCGGTAAGATATCAGTATCCTCAACATCACGTTCAAGCTGACAATACCCAGAACAGCGGACCGGTTCAAACATCGAACTTAGTGGCCGCTCTCGCAAACCGTAGCCCATTGACGCAGGAGGAAATAGACGACGATGCGCACTGGGCGGATCTTCACCAACGCTCTCCCCACCACAGGGGATTTGGGGGCAAGGCAGCCGGAGGAAAAGCGGCCGGAGGAGCGGGAGCGGGAGCAGGAGCTGGTGGTGCTGGGAGGCTGGCTGCAGCTCTCGGATTGGGCGCCCGCTCGCCATTGACGCAGGAAGAAATTGACGACGACGCCCACTGGGCAGACCTTCACCAACGTTCTCCTCACCACAGGGGATTCGGAGGCAAAGCAGCTGGAGGCAAAGCGGCCGGGGCCGGAGCTGGGGCCGGGGCTGGGGCGGGTGGACGTTTGGCTGCAGCCCTGGGTCTGGGTGCGCGTGATGCGAGCCCTGAACCTCATCACCGTGGCTTTGGAGGAAAGGCGGCCGGTGGTAAAGCGGCAGGAGGCGCTGGAGCTGGAGCTGGAGCTGGAGCGGGAGCTGCAGCTGGTGGAGCTGGGCGTTTGGCGGCCGCCCTGGGCCTTGGTAATTAGATCGACACCTCTGCGACTTGTGGGATATGAAAAGGGGACGAGGAAGAGACACAGAGATGCATGGTTTGCAGTTGTCATACCTGAGCTGTTCCATGCTTGATAGAATGCCATGATTTGAGGGCGGGGCTGTTTGTACATATGCAATTTACGTGGCAATTTGATCTCACCAGTTTCCGTGGCTGCACTGCTGCAGTTGTGAAGATTTCTTTGGGCGCTGTCTCATCAGAATCGAGTCGATATGGGCGAGCCAGTTCGGAGGCATCTATGGTTATTTTGGGTCACCTGTGCCGGCGTTTAGTGTATCCTGACGTAGATGGGTCAGAGGGGGTATAAAAATCGTTATCTCGTACTTTATCAGGCTGGCCGAGACTGCTAGAGAGCGATGTCGTCGTCGATTCAATTCATTATATGTATTGTACATCTAAGCGAGGGACTTGAGTATGTCGAGGCTTGTGGCGCGCGGTGTAGTGGGAGTCTTGTCGTTGAGGCCTGAACAAGTCGCGGTCTGTGCGTGCCGCTAGATCTATAAATCAAGACTAGCGTTGGATGTCGGAGGCAGGCACGCGGTGGGCGATGGCATACTAGAGCTCATTGAGTGGAATGCCATCATTGGAAAGTAAAAGTCGTATCCTACGATCTCACAGATCGAGGTCCGGCATCGCCAAGTCGTCCCCTACTTCCATCATATTCATCAAGTACCTGGATCCCGAGAACCAATCTTGAGTGAAGTTCTGGCCCCCACCCGAGACTCCCATGCCAGGCAGATCAGGTACAGCGCTGGCACCCATGTCCTGCCCTTGTAGATAAGGGTTTAAGCCATCAGAAAGACCGGCGAAGTTCGCTGAGGACCACGCATCGTTAGGCATCAAGCCGAGCGCAGACAGGTATGGATTGAACGAGGACATGGCGTTGATGTCAAGCTGCGTTCCGTCTATGGTCGTGTAGTAGTTCGGGTCGTTTGCTGTGTAAGCCTGCGGTTGCGCTGCAGGATCCTGTTGTTTTGCCTGCAAGTATAATTTGGCGACCTTCAGGAAGAGGTGGCACATCTTGTACAGTTTGTTTGCACCTTCTGAGAGGGTGCGACAAGACTCTAAGCTTGCCACAAACCCTTGCAGCGAATCGAAGTCCGTTATGTCGTAGTTTTGAATGGTATTGCAGAAGATCACGATGAAACTAGATGCACGTGTCAGCCAACTCATAATTCGGTAGTCAAGCAAGTCGTACGGTGTAAATGGTGCCTAGTCGAGTTAGCTGTCATTACCTAGTACGTAATTTGGGACTGACCTGAAGAATGGACCAATGTACTATGACTTGTCAATATTTGCACACCAAGAGGTTCCATGATTGTCCTCACCATAGCCGTTCCAGAGATGCTCGTTTCCCTCGATGTTAAATTGCGCGTTACAACGAGCATGTGCGACCAGAGCGGCTCGCGCCGATGCCAGACATTCCTGGTTGAAGGTAACGTTATCTAGGGTGACTGAACGCTGGATCAGTGCGCAAGTCGAATAATGCATCACGACGTCAGCATGGAAGAACACGTCTTCCATGAGTCCCAAAGCACCTACTTGGGTGAGCAGAATTCACACAACCATAAGGAGTGCATGCGGCCATACTCTTAATATAGTCCTTAGCGTCCAAGGGCGGCAGCTGACCACGACTCTTGCGTACTGAAGGCACGTCCGTCTCGTTAGGGCTACTGTTTGCAGCGCCTGACCTACCTTTCATGCCTGGAGTCTTGTAGTCCGAAAGCGATGTCAAGCTCGCCTCACCGCGCTCAGACCAAGCAAGGTTCATGGCGCCAACCAGCTCGATTGCTGAACATGTCAAAACAACGTAAGCACATAGCTCGCAGACTGTGATTCATGAGAAATGCTCACCTGTTCTGGTTCGCTCTTCAGGCGTCCTGAGGAAAGCGGCCGGGCTGAAGAGTTTCTCATATGTCTGGCCTTGTACTCTTGCAACTTTCACCCAATAGGCCAGCATTTCCACGCCTTGGTAGGAGTTTTCATCGAGAAAGGGTAGCTCGATGTCAAAGTCCTGGATGATACTGGCACTAGAGGTAAACGTACAAGTCAGTGTGTGTCTCGCATGCAGTTCGTACATGGAGCTCTCTTACCGCCCCAATCGGAGGGACATGGTTTTGTCAAACATGTAAATCATCCAGAAGACGTGTATCTTGCAGTTGCGTTCCTCTTCGCTGTCATCTTTCATGGTCGAGTACCGGTGATAGCCAAGACTCTGACACAAACCTGCCGCTGCGGACATCATTACGTTGCAGAGGGTCGGCTTGCACATCTCGATGGCATATGAAGATCCTAGTAGAAGCGCCATAATCTTATGAAGGACGTAGCAGTCAGCGCAAGAACGGTACTGTTCGGGCCGGAACCTACGTTCTTTAAAGTTCCCAAAATGTCAGCGCTCGTCCAAGATCAACAGCAATACCGAGATATACCTCATAAGAAGGAGGCAAGAAAATGTCGAGCTGGCTCATTGCTACTCTAGGTGATTCGCACGCGCAAAGTCAGCGGGTGATCTCGCGTGCGGTTCGTGACATACTCACTCCATGTGGAGTTTGCACTGGGTAACGCAAGTCATCAAGCCCTCCTTTGGCATGCCAGGCAACGGCGTATTGGAAAATTCAGAGGCGAGGACTTGGATTATCCCATACCCAAGAAGTCTACGGGAGGCCCCGCATTGGTTTGGATTATGATAAGCGTCTTTGATGATGTCCCGTAGGTTCTTGAGTTTAAGAAATGGGAAGACAATCGCCAATGCCATGGTCTGATGTTCTGGTAATTTTAGTATGATGTAGAAGTGAGGTTAGAATCCACGCACGCAATCCCTGCTCCAGGATGTGGCAGATGATATCCCAAGAGGGCTTTTCAAGAGTGTCTGGATCAACGTCTGCTAGTGAGCGATTAATCAATGCTTGGTTGTTGGATGTGGTCGCAGAGGTGATTTGACCTTGACGCGTCACCAAATCATTGAGAGCGTGCAGGGCAGACCTCACTTCGACATTCTGTTCGATCGACGGGGTACTGTCGACAGCCCGT
>Ga0265798_10004923_pt1 | contig 18225 bp, 19 predicted proteins | sample P3T30metagenome_FD_192430 | JGI IMG/M metagenome (GOLD analysis project Ga0265798, IMG submission 192430) | Plant litter microbial communities from East Loma Ridge, Irvine, California - P3 T30 | ecosystem: Environmental > Terrestrial > Plant litter > Unclassified | place: USA: California... | reverse complement strand
AGGACTAACGGCCTTTTCTTTGAACAAACCCTTGGCCTTACTACCGAAGAGGCTTTTGAAAGCTACATAACAAACGAGTTAACACTACACATTAAACAAACCATTAAAGCGCTTTTAGCAAATGAAAATTAAGTATCTACTGCCAGGAAGCCTCTTATTTTTATCCTTAAGCACACTGCAGGCACAGGATAAAAAACCACTATCGCTGGATGAGGCCATATCTATTGCAGTTTCACAAAGTACTGAGTCTACGCTTGCCGATACACGGGTAACCACATCTAAGTATGATGTAGACAATGTTAAGAACAACGCCTATCCTGATTTTAAAATATCGGGGCAGTACTTAAGGTTAACCAACCCTACCGTAAACTACAAACTTGCCACAAACAATGAGGATGCCGCCGAAGACGATGGTACCACAACAGCATCGCCTAAGGTAAACCAGATCATGTTTGGCCAGGCCTCTTTAAACATGCCCATTTTTGCAGGCGGGAGGCTCAAAAACAACATTGCTGCAAGCCAAAACATCTATCAGGCACAAACCTTTGCCGCGGCTAATACCAAGCAGCAGATTGCCATGCAAACCATTATTTTGTATGCTAACCTTTACAAAGCACAGCAATCGGTTGGGTTAATACAGGAAAATCTTAAAAGCGCCAACCAGCGCGTTACTGATTTTACTGCCATGGAAGAGAACGGCTTGCTTGCCCGTAACGATTTTTTAAAGGCCCAGTTACAGGCCAGCAACATTCAGCTTTCGCTGGATGATGCTAAAAAAAATGTTGCAGTTATTAACTATCAGTTAGTTACCCTGCTAAAACTCCCTGAGGGCACACAAATACAGGTTAGCGATGCCTACTTTAAAAATTCTGGCGGTGTAACACCCTCGGTAACCGCAGATGAGGCACTGTCTCAGCGCAGCGACTTAGAAGCCCTTAGATGGCAGCAAAAAGCTACTGAGGCCAATGTAAAGATCGCAAAGGCCGATTATTATCCGTCGTTATCATTCACCGCCGGATACGTAGCGCTGGATATCCAGAACGCACTTTCGGTGTACAACGCTGTAAATGTGGGTGTGGGCCTTTCGTATGATATATCTGGCATCTTTAAAACAGGGAAAAAGGTTAAAGCTGCCGAAAGCCGTGCCGAAGAAGCAAGGAAAGAGGTTGAAATTAAATCCGACCGTGTAAAAGTTGAAGTACAGGAAGCCCTTGAAAACTATAACCTTTCGCTTAAGCAAAATAAGGTTTACACCGAGGCTGTAGAACAGGCAGGAGAAAACTACCGCATTGTTAAAGATAAGTATGATAACGGCCTTGTAGACACCAACGACCTTTTAGAGGCCGACGTAGAGCAATTGCAGGCTCAACTTAACGAAGCCTTTAGCAAAGCCGATATTACCCAACGCTTTTATGAGTTGCTAAACGCATCCGGCAAACTAACCAATTCTTTTAATCTTACCCAAAACAAATAATAGAACAACAATGGAAACTACTGAAAAAAAGAAAACTAACAAAAAGTTTCTTGTTATACTTATCGCTCTGGTACTTGTAGGCGGCGGTTACGGTATTTATAAATACATCCACTCGCTGGCGCACGAAACTACAGATGATGCCCAGATAGAAAAAAACATGAACCCAATTATACCAAGGGTTACAGGCTACATCACTAAAGTGTATGTAAAAGATAACGACTTTGTTAAAAAAGGCGATACCCTGTTTACTATTGATGATAAAGACTATGTTGTACGTGTAGAAGAGGCTAAAGCTGCCCTTGCTGCGGCCGAAGGCAGCTACGAAGCAGCAAAGGCGGATATCGGCGGAGCATCGGCTAGTGTAGCGGTTTCTGAGGCTAACATACAATCATCACGTGGTAATATAGAGGCTGCTAAAGTAAGGGTTTGGAGGGCAAACAATGACTTTACCCGTTACCAAAACCTTTACAACAACAAATCAATCACCAAACAGCAGTTTGAGCAGGCTCAGGCCACTAAACAGGAGGCTGAAGCCGAATTAAAAGTGCTTCAACAGGCCGAGGCAGCAAGCAGGAGTCAAAGGGCTGCAAGCTTAAGCCGCAGCAATGTATCAGGCAAACAGACTGATGTTGCTTCTGCAAATATAAAAAGGGCTCAGGCTGCATTAAATGCTGCACAGCTTAACCTTTCATACACGGCGGTTACCGCCGCTATTGATGGACAGGTATCTACCATAGATATTCAGCCGGGCCAGCTTGTAGCTCCGGGTCAGGCATTGTTCTATATCATTAACAATACCGATGCCTGGGTTGTGGCTAACTTTAAAGAAACGCAGATAACTAAAATGGTGGCCGGGCAAAAAGTAATCATTACCGCAGATGCCTATCCTGACGTTGAGTTTGAAGGTAAAATAACTTCTTTCTCTCCTGCCACCGGTGCACGTTTTTCTTTACTGCCGCCTGATAATGCGACTGGTAACTTTGTTAAGACCGTACAAAGGCTGCCTGTAAAAATATCGCTTACTAAAAATAACGACCAGGAAAAAGTGAAGCTGCTTCGCCCGGGTATGAACGTAGATGTAGACGTACACTTAAAATAAAACACCATGGCAGGAGCAACAGTTCAGGCAGACGATAGTTTAGTGCTCTATGGTTTTGATCGCGTTATTATTACAATAACAGCAGTACTTTGTGCCCTGCTCGAAATTGTTGATACCACGATTGTAAACGTTGCGCTAAACGAAATGCGCGGAAGCCTTGGCGCTACACTTACCGATGTAGCCTGGGTTATAACCGCTTACGCAATTGCTAACGTAATTGTAATACCCATGACAAGCTGGTTATCACAGCAGTTTGGCAGGAGAAATTACTTTGCCGCATCTATAGTAATATTTACCGTGGCTTCTTTTGCCTGCGGTAATGCCGATAATATTTGGGAGCTTGTGGCTTTCAGGTTCATTCAGGGTATGGGTGGTGGTGCGCTGCTTGTTACCGCACAAACCATTATAACAGAGAGTTACCCCGTAGAAAAACGCGGTATCGCACAGGCTATTTATGGTATGGGGGTAATTGTTGGCCCTACCCTTGGCCCGCCATTAGGAGGCTACCTTGTAGATAATTACTCATGGCCCTATATATTCTATATCAATGTGCCACTGGGTGTTATTGCTACAATGCTGAGCCTGGTATACGTAAAAAGCCCTAAATATGGCGAGAAGCTAAAGGCCAGCCAGGTAGACTGGTGGGGTATCTTTTTCCTTATCGCTTTTATTGGCTCGCTACAGTTTGTATTAGAACACGGCCAGCAGGATGACTGGTTCGAATCGCATGAGATCGTGACACTTAGCGTAGTGAGTGCCTTTGGCCTACTGGCTTTTATATGGCGCGAAATGGTATACGAGCACCCTATTGTTAACCTTAGGGTACTGACAGACAGCAACCTGCGTATTGGAACCATTATGTGTTTTATACTGGGCTTTGGTTTGTATGGGTCTACTTTTGTTATACCCATCTATACCCAGTCTATTTTAGGATGGACGGCCCTTGACGCCGGTATGCTATTGATTCCGAGTTCATTAATGACAGCGTTTATGATGCCGTTTATTGGTAAGATGATCCAGAACGGTGTGAAGCAGACTAATATGGTTGCCCTGGGCTTTTGTATATTCTTCGGATTTACCTTTTGGATGTATAGCATCATGACGCCCGACACCGGTGCAGAGCACATGTTCTGGCCACTGATACTCAGGGGGATGGGCTTAGGATTACTCTTTGTTCCTATTACTACTATGGCGCTTAGTACCCTTAAAGGCAAGAATATAGGCGAAGGTGCCGCCTTTACCGGGATGATGCGCCAACTGGGCGGATCGTTTGGTATAGCACTGATATCTACCTTTATAACGCGCTTTACCCAAAGCCACAGGGTAGATTTGGTGTCGCATCTGCAATCAGATAACTATAACGTACAGCAGCGTGTACAGCAGTTACAGCAAGGCTTTATGTCTAAAGGCTTAAGTGCCAGTGAGTCGCTTAACAAGGCCTACGCGGCTATGGAAGGCGCTGTAATGAAGCAGGCTACCGTACTATCTTATATGGATGTATTTTTATACCTGGGCATCTTATTCCTTGTCTGCATACCGTTTATTTTACTGGTAAGGCAAGGCAAGAGCAAGGTAGATATGTCTTCAGTACATTAATATTGAGGCATTTATAGAGTTGGTAATCTCGCAATGCAATAATTAATAATACCCAACTTACACACAACTAAATGCCTTTAACCTGCCGGGATGCCTACCGGCAGGTTTTTTATCTTTAAAATATAACATTATGAACCCAAAATATAACCATTACAAAATTACTTTAGAGCATACATACAGCCCTAAAAATGAAACCCTTAACCTGCCACTATCGGTAGATTTTGGCAACCACGATAACATTTTTAATATCATTGATAAGCTGCAGGAGCGCAACCACTTTAATGATGTTAACCAGTCGGCAGAGTTTGCTATAGGGCTCAAAATGTTCAGCGAGGTAATGCTGCGCAACAAATATAACCCCCTTTTTGAGGAGCTGTTGCCTGCCTTTAAGGACTTTATGAAGAAGCTAAAAGGCGGAGTGTAGCCATAAGTTTTATGAAGTTGTTAAGGATTTTCTTTCAATAAAAGACTTAGTTTTGCCTTTTAAAACACGACTATCATGAAAAAAATCCTATTACTTTTAATGCTAACCGTAACTGCCTTAGGCTGTTCCGGAGATGATGACAATAACAATGGCGTTCGTAACTCCTACACCGGCAGCGTGGTAGGCACCTGGACAACCGTAGGCCTTAGTATAGATGGCAACCTGGTTAACCTTGACTGCGACGCGCCTGCGCCTGTAGAAGATAACTATACCTTTGTATTTTACGAAGATGGTTTCTTTGATCTTTACCACAACTGTGATCCTGAGGGAGTTATCTATGCAAGCGGCACGTATACCACAACAGGTAATGTGTTAAGGATCAACTTAGATGGTATGGAAGGCCGTGCCCACATGATAGACTACCTTGACGAAGACCAGCTTCAGTTTGAATTTTCAATAGGATCCGAAGGGTTATTTTACGGATACGTATTTACGGTTCAGCAGCAATTTTAAATTCTAAATATAATTTCCAAAAGACCTCAAATGGGGCATTTTTATGCTTAATATTTCACTTTTGGATTTCGTTTTCAGCTAAAAAAACCCCTAAAATCGCTTTTAGGGGTTTTGCTATTCTAATATAAACTCAATTTCAGATACATCATCATTTTCAAGTTTTTTAAACCTCAGCCTTATTTCGGCATTTTTCATAAAAGGCGTAGCCAGTAATGTAGGCCTAATTGCTTTAAATAGCGCTTCGGCACTGTCGCCGTAGAGGTATAAAAAGCCGTCTAACAGGTCTAAAGCCATTTGGTGGCCCTCCAGTTCGCCTGCCCCTTCATTGTACAGTACTATACGTAGTTTGCTCTCCAGCTCGTGCAGTTTCTCAAGGCTTTTTTCGCCATAGTTAAAGTATATCACAACCGATTGCCGCGGATCCAGCTGCTCATTGGCATCGTTTTTAAACAAGTCTGCTATATTCATCTATATCCTCTTTCTTATGGTTTTATACCGGTCGGTATATTTTTTAGGTATTAAATAACCCTTTACAAATTATATACCAATCGGTATATTACTGTATGCAAACTACCTTATCTTTTTAATTCCGGATAACGTCCAAAAAAATAATTGAAATTCTCCATATTAATTTTATCCTTCCCCCTCCACCAACATACCGGATAAGACCAATCTATTTTACTTAATGCCGGTAAGGCTCTTAGGGCCCGAGGGATATGATTATTATGATATCCTTTATGTTCATTTGTCTCAAAAATGCCTACAATACCTAATTGATTAATAAGCATTTCCCTTTGACCTTTGTTAGATTTAAAAATTTTACCAAATAATTTTTCTAAATCTCTCGGCTTAGCAGAATCATCCACACCGAAAACACTATCAATTATACGATTAAAGATGTCAAAATCTTTCTTATTGGGTTTGACAGGCTCAAGCTTCAAAAATTTATCCAGATAATAGGCTACCGTAAAAATATCATTTACCCGAACACCTCCCCACCTTACTAATTCAACATCTAAAATCGAGCAATCCTCTGGGTAATTATCAAAATGGCCGCAGTACCTGCAAAACAGATTTCCTGAAGGGGCTACCTCAACATCTTGTTTATGATTTAGAATACTTAAAGCATAAACATAACTGGCCAAATAAGGACGATAATTTAAATCTCCCGAGCTTAAACTATATAAAAATGCGTCTGTTAATCTCTCTTCATTAATATTGGTAAGTGTTGCTGAAAGCCACTTATAAAGCTCCTCGTGAGAAATACTTATCTGTACGTTATCAGTCATCTTTTGCTTTCCTAAATTATTACCTCGTAAACACAAGTGTATTCCCCTTGCTTAGTTTAACATCATAACTATACCCATCATAATCAAAACCTTTAAGTCCTTTAAGGGTCTTAATGTTCTTATCTATAATGTAGCGCACCATCATGCCCCTCGCCTTCTTGGCAAAAAAGCTTACCATGCGCAGGTTGCCGTCTTTGTAGTCTTTAAACTCGGGGGTAATAACCGGCACCTTGAGAGCCTTGACATCTACAGCATCAAAATACTCCTTGCTGGCAAGGTTTACAAACAGTTCGCCATCCTTAAGTTCCTCATTAAGTGCCTGGGTAATGCCTTGTTTCCAAAACTCGTACAGGTTCTTAACATTGCCTACAGGCAGGTGGGTGCCCATCTCTAAACGGTACGGCTGCACGAGGTCCAGCGGCTTTAGCAATCCGTATAGCCCTGATAATATCCTCAGGCTATCCTGCAGCCTGCCCACCTTTGCAGGCGGAATGGTATAGGCATCCAGGCCCACGTATACATCGCCGTTAAAAGCATATATGGCGGGGCGCGCATTTTTAGTGGTAAAGGGTGTGGCCCATTCCTGGTTGCGCTGCCAGTTAAGTTCGGCCAGCTTATCGCTAATGTCCATCAGGCTGCGCAGCTCGGCTGGCGATTTATCCTTAACGGCAGTGTGCACTTTTTCGGCTTCAGCCAAAAATGCAGGCATGGTATGTTTGCGAACCGGCAATTTGGTCTCAAAATCAAGCGACTTTGCCGGCGATATAACAATTTTCATCGGGTCTTATAATTTATACTTCAAATTTAAGGTGCAAAACTTACCTGTACAATAAATACTAAGGCATATTTATGTTTGTTACATCCTGCATCTTATACAAGATTACTGCTTATCTATGTATTTTATTATATAAATACGTTAGAATATAAAGCCTTAATTTTCAACCACAAGGAACACAAGTCATTTTACTCCAATACGCACAAAGTCCGCAAAGATGCCCATATAAAGATGGAAGGGGCACAAGGCTGGGGGTTAACTAAGCACCTAATACATACCCATAAAGCCTTGTGCACCAGCTAAGCAACAAAGTTTCCCTGCCGTGTACAGTTAATTAATATTTGCGAACTTTGTGTTTAGTTAATTATTAACCTTGTGCCCCTTGTGGTAAGATGATGAGTTAGAATGAATCTAAAACCTAAGCTTTATAGCTCTCTAAAAAATATACTACTTTTGCCATACTATGCATTGGTTATCTAAACATAAAAGAATATTACTATACGGCTCCAGCCTGGCGCTGCTGCTCTTTTTGCTGCGCTGGCTGGAATTCCGTTTTTTAGTACTAAGCCACGCTATGGATATTTACGTGGGTGCCATTGCACTTATGTTTACGGCACTGGGCATATGGCTTACGCTAAAACTTGCCAGGCCTAAAACCCAAACCATTATTGTAGAAAAGGAAGTGTACCTTCCCTCTGAAACCTCATCAGAAATTAACCGGTCCGAAATTGAAAAGCTTGCCCTTAGCAAACGTGAGCTGGAAGTGCTTAATTTAATGGCGCAGGGCATGAGCAATAAGGAAATTGCCGACGGTTTATTTGTATCGTTAAATACCGTTAAAACGCATTCATCCAACATTTTCGAAAAGCTCGATGTTAAGCGCCGCACCCAAGCGGTTGAGAAGTCTAAAAGACTTGGTATTATTACCTAAACACATCACCGTTAAGTAGTATTAGGCAAAAATCATACTAAAGTATGAGCGTGTAAATGCCTAAATTAGCCAATTTTGCAGCCACTAAACACATAAATACAAACCTTGTGAAAAAAATTGTACTCAGGTACGGATTGCTTGCCGGCCCCATCAGCATGATAGGTTTTGCGCTCACCGCTACCCATATTGTTGACTCTAAATACGGCATGCTGGTAGGTTACACCTCCATGATCGTAGCATTCTCCTTAATATATGTAGCCATTGTAAACTACCGCGATAATTACAACGGTGGCACTATAACATTTGGCAAGGCATTCCTTATCGGACTGTATATTGCGCTTATAGCCTCTACCGTTTATGTTGTAATATGGCTCATCAGCTACTACTTTTTTATGCCCGATTACCTGGACAAATACATAGCAAATTACCTGGCCGAACTTAAAGCCGATGGCGCTTCCGCAGAAAAAATAAAAGCCGAAACCGCCGAAATGGCCGGGTATATAGAAATGTACAAAAACCCGTTCCTTAATGCCCTTATTACCTATACCGAGATACTACCCGTGGGGCTGATTGTATCCTTAATAAGTGCTGCTATAGCAAGGAAACAGACTAAGTTGGGTAACTAATTTAGTGTAAGGTACACGTTTTGTCATTCTGAGCGTAGCGCAGCGGAGTTGAAGAATCTTAATAATTATAACGAGATTCTTCCTTCGTCAGAATGACACACAAGCATAACCAAATTGCACAAAACCCGACTTCCTCCTTTTAATCAAAAGCCTTATATTTGTGTAAAACCCTACAGTTATGTACAGCCGCATAAACAAAAGCATAAGCCGCTACGTTGATTTTACCCAGGAAGAGCTGGATATCTTCAACTCCCTTTTAGAATACAGGAAAGTCCCTAAAAAGACCATCATGCTGCACGAGGGCGAAATGTGTAATTTTGAGGCCTTTGTAATTCAGGGTTGCGTGCGCAAGTATTATATAGACGCCAACGGTTTTGAGGTAATTTTGCAATTTGCTATCGAAGATGCCTGGGTTAGCGATATATCCTTCAGCATTTACGAAGACAAACCCAGCAAGCTTTATATCGAAACCTTAGAAGACTGCGAGTTCTTTGTCTTTACCCCCGAAACCAAAGAAGAACTGTTTAAACGCGTCCCAAAGTTTGAAAGGGCTTACCGCATATTGTTTCAGCGCAACCTTGCCGCACTGCAAAACAGGCTGTTTAATACCATATCTAAAACCGCATTAGATAAATACCTGGAGTTCCTGGAACTGTACCCTACCCTGCCACAGCGCGTAGCACAGCATTATATAGCATCCTACCTTGGCATTTCCGCCGAATTTCTAAGCAAAACAAGGGCGAAAGCAGCGAAGATTTAGTTTTGTTTCGGGTTAAGAGTTTAGGGTTGCGAGTTTTTAACCCCGAACCCGCAACCCTAAACTTTAAACTCTAAACTGTTTTCTTGTCCCAGTTCAATGCGCACCTCCCTCCTATGTTGCAATTTTGTACTGTAATACTAAAGCAACAAAATCATGGACAGGAAAAATTTCATAAAAAAAGGATTAATGGGCACCGGTATGTTTATTACATCGGCTGCCGTGGGCGATGCGTTAAATAATGATATAGACGAGATAAAACCGTTAGAGCCTATTGGATACAACCACCTGCCCAATACTACATCTAAAATAATGGAGAACACCGTGCTGCACAAAGCCGGTACAAGGGGCCATGCCAACCACGGCTGGCTGGACAGCCACCACACCTTTAGCTTTGCCAATTATAACAATCCGGACAGGATGCACTTTGGCGTACTGCGCGTTCTTAACGACGACCGTGTAGATGCAGGCATGGGCTTTGGTACCCACCCGCACGATAATATGGAAATAATTTCCATACCTTTAGAGGGCGACCTGGAACATAAAGACAGCATGGGCAACACCGCTGTTATTAAAAAAGGCGACATACAGGCCATGAGCGCCGGTACCGGTATTTACCACAGCGAATACAACAAAAATAAAGACAGGCATACCAAGTTCCTTCAAATATGGGTATACCCTAACAAGCGTAACGTTACCCCGCGCTACGACCAGATAACCCTAAACGAGGCCGAAAGGCACAACACCCTACAGCAAATACTGTCGCCTAACGCTGATGATGCCGGTGTATGGATCAATCAGGATGCGTGGTTCCACATGGGTAAATTTGATGAGGGCTTTACAACAGAATATACGGTAAAAAAACCGGGCAACGGTATTTATGCCTTTGTTCTTAAAGGCGACATTACCATTGGCAACATAGCCCTTAACGAGCGCGACGGACTTGGTATTTGGGATACTGCTGCGATAGATATTACAGCCGCCTCGCAGGATGCCGAACTTCTGCTGATGGAAGTACCAATGACATTATAAAAAAAGTAAAAAAATGATTTTCTTGTCCCAGTTCAATGCCGGGGCGCAAAATAAGGCAGAACTTTGTACTGTCTAAAAGATTAAAAGACAAATAAAAATAAACAAATTAATAAACCATAAAATTTAAAGATCATGGCAACAACAAAATGGGTATTAGACCCAACACACTCAGAAGTAGGTTTTAAAGTAAAACACCTTATGTTTACTAACGTATCAGGCCAATTTACAAAATTTGAGGCTACTGCAACTTCTGACGATGAAAACTTTGACAACGCTACTTTCGACTTCAGTGCCGATGTAGACTCTATCAATACCAATAATGCCGATCGTGACGGCCACCTTAAAAGCGGCGATTTCTTTGATGCAGAAAAATTCCCTAAACTGACATTTAAATCTACTACGGTTGCTAAGGCTGAGGAAGGCGAATATGTAGTAACGGGCGACCTTACCCTGCACGGTGAAACCAAACCGGTTACCCTTGCTGTAGAGTTTGGCGGTATACAAAAAGACCCTTGGGGTAATATTAAAGCGGGTTTCTCTGTAACAGGAAAAATTAACCGTAAAGATTTTGGCCTTAGCTGGAACGCAGCCCTTGAAACAGGCGGTGTTATGCTTGGCGAAGAAGTAAAACTGGCTTTAGAACTTCAGTTTGTAAAACAATAATTAGTACAAGCTACTACACACACAACTCAATTTTTTAATTCCTGCAACGCCGTGGTACTTTTAGTATCGCGACGTTGTTTTTTAATAAATCGTATAGCTTTTTGTCTTCGTAGACAACAAAGTTGTCCGCCGCGAGCTTTAATAAACCCTTGTGAACTTTGTGATTATTTATGATTATGGCTTTGTGCCATTCAATACACACAAAGCCTCACAAAGACAACTGCCTAAAGGCAAAAGAACGCAAGGCTGAATACAACCAATTCCATAAAGCCTTGTGTACTTAGTAGACAGCAGAGTTGTCCGCCGTGCGCGTTAATAAAACCCTTGTGAACTTTGTGTTATTAAAATTCTGACTTTGTGTCTTTGTGGTAAAACTTATTGTAGCACAGCAACCAAATAACCAAATCCCCAAATTAACAAATAAACTATTTCTAAAATATTTGGTCAGTAAAAAGTACTTTACTACTTTAGCAGTATGATTTTACAATCGCACAACATATCTGTAAATTTTTGGTGGTGGCAGTCTACTCTTTAGTGACTGTTGCCTAAACACGTATATATACCATTATATTTAAACGGCTTGTCACAATGTGGCAAGCCGTTTTTCTTTTCTCCAAAAATTTTAAATCACCATGAAACTACATACACAATCCTATTCTTTTAACGCCGACATGTATACTGCCGTTGGCCTGTACATGGGTTTAAGAAATCACTACAGGAAACCCTGCCTGCTGGAGGGTAACGATTACCACTCCCGCGCCGACAGTACCTCCTACATCGGGCTCGACCCGCTTGTAGAAATTACAGTTTTCGATGCTATTATTACAATAGATGTTGCCGGGCAAAAAACCGAACACACTATTACAGATAAGCGCAAAGTAACCCAACAGGTTCGGCAGATCATTTCAGGGTTCGACTTTGCCAACCGGTTTACCAACAACGGTTTCCTGACTTATTTTGGTTTTGAATATTCGCATTTTGAAGAAACGGTAGCCGAAGAAAAACTGTCTGACCTGAACATGCCCAAGGCTTATTTTATACTGTATAAGTATTTAATAGTACTGGACCATTTTCATGATACCGGCGAAATTTTGTACAACTCGTTAGACGGCACAACAAAACCCGACACCGATTTTGAAGCCCTGTTGCGCAGGCAGAGTTTTACGCTGTTGCCGTTTGAAACCAAAGGCGAAGAAAAAACTCCCATAGCGAATAATGAGTTTATCGATTTGGTTAACAAAGCCAAAGAGCATATTTACAGGGGCGATGTTTTTCAGCTGGTAGTATCGCGCACGTTCTCGCAGCCCTTTTTTGGCGATGATTTTGAGGTATACCGCCAGTTGCGCAGGCTTAACCCCTCGCCCTACCTGTTTTATGTAGATATGGAGTCGTACCGCCTCATGGGTTCGTCGCCCGAAACGCAGATACGCCTTAAAGATGGCCTGGCATCCATACATCCCATTGCGGGCACGGTTAAAAAAACCGGCAACGCCGCTACAGATGTACATAACACCAACGAACTGTTGCACGACGAAAAAGAAAACGCCGAGCACACCATGCTGGTAGACCTTGCCCGCAACGACTTAAGCAAATATTGTAACGATGTACACATAGCATCGTACAAAGAGGTGCAACATTTTTCGCACGTAATTCATCTGGTATCAAAAGTAACCGGCCAGGCCGAAGCTACCGATGCATTGACGCTTTTTGCAGGCACCTTCCCTGCCGGAACGTTATCGGGCACACCCAAACCCGAGGCCTTGAAACTGATCCAGAAATACGAGGTGAGTCCGCGTGACTATTACGGCGGTGCCATAGGCTTTTTAGGTACCGATGGCAACATGAACCTTGCTATTGTAATACGCAGCATTTTTAGTAAAAATAACGAGTTGCACTACCGCGCCGGTGCCGGCGTAGTGTTAGACTCCATCCCTGAAAACGAACTACAGGAAGTAAACAACAAACTGGGTGCCGTTCGCCGCGCAATAACCGCTGCCAACTTGAAACCTTAAACTTTAACTTTCGACTTTAAGACTTTAAGACTTTTGACAAATAAGATTATGAAAATAGGTATAATAGATAATTTCGACTCCTTTGTATACAACCTTGTGCGCTATGTGCGCGAAACCGATAATGTAGAAGTTATAGTGCAGCGCAACAACGAGGTAGATTATGACGAACTCGATACCTGCGATGCCCTGCTGCTATCGCCAGGCCCGGGCATACCATCCGAAGCAGGAGAACTGCTCGATGTAATAAAACGCTATTCGGGTAAAAAGAAAATGCTGGGCGTTTGCCTGGGCCATCAGGCTATTGCCGAAGTTTTTGGCGGCCACTTAGAACAATGCCCCGAACCTGTTCACGGCAAAGCAACCGACATGACTATTCTTACAGCCGACCCGCTTTTTGAGGGCCTGCCGCAAACCATGCCCGTAGGCCGCTACCACAGCTGGAAAATTACCGCGCACGATAATCCACTACTGCAAATTACTGCACAAACTGCCGATGGTACCGTAATGGCCCTGCGCCATGCCACCCACCCCACCAGCGGCGTGCAGTTTCACCCGGAATCGGTGCTAACCCCACAGGGCAGACAAATTATAGAGAATTGGATAAGAGAGTGATTTATTTTAAATGATAAATTTTAAATTTTGAATTGTTATAACTCTGAAATTTTGCTCCTCTGCAACTTTGAAACTAAAAAATGAAACACATACTCGATAAAATAATAACCCGCGCCCACCTCGACAAAACCGAAGCCTATAACTGCATGCTTGCTATAGGCAACGGCACGCTAAACGATGCGCAAACCGTGGCACTTATTACAGGCATACAAATGCGCGGCCTGCAGCTCGACGAGCTTAACGGCTTTCGCGAAGCGATACTGGAACTTGCCCTACCCATGCATTTTGATGTGGGCGACAGCATAGATGTTTGCGGTACAGGCGGCGATGGCAAAAACACCTTTAACATCTCTACTGCCACGGCATTTGTATTGGCAGGCATGGGCTACAAGGTGGTAAAGCACGGCAATTATGGGGTGAGTTCGCTTTGTGGGTCGAGTAACGTGCTTGAAAATTTAGGCTATACCTTTACCAACGATCGCGATACGCTGCAAAAACAGTTAGATAGCGCCAACATTTGCTTTATGCATGCGCCGCTGTTCCACCCGGCATTAAAAGCAGTGGCACCGTTACGCAAAGCGCTGGGCATTGCCACGTTTTTTAACAGCATGGGGCCACTGGTAAACCCGGCTAACCCTACGCACCAACTGTCGGGCACCTACTCGTTAGAGTTGGCACGCCAATACCAGCATGCACTGCGTAAAGAACGTAAAGAGTTTACCGTACTGCACGGCATGGACGGTTTTGATGAGCTTACCTTCATTGGGGTAACGCGTGTGCTGGGTCAGCAGCGCGATGAGCTTGTAGAGGGTTCACCATTAAAATCAGCAATTAGCCTATCTGAAATTTCAGGTGGCGATACGGTAGATGCTGCCGCAAGTTTGCTCGCCAGCCTGTTACAGGGCAAAGGCACTGAGCAGCAAAACACGGTTTTAGCAGGTAACGTAGCCCTGGCATTACAGACGTTCCATCCTGAAAAAAGCTTTGAAGTGGCTTTCTCCGAAGCGCATGAGGCGGTGCTATCCGGCAATGCCATCAATCATCTAAAAAAAATTACATCATGAACGTATTAGAACAGATAGTTGCCAACAAACGCCGTGAGGTTGCGTTGGTTAAACAGTCGTTTTCTATAGACAGCTTCCGCGAAAGCGAGCATTTTAACCGCGACACCGTTTCGTTAAGCGACGCTATAACCAAAGCGGGGTTTGCCATTATTGCCGAGATAAAACGCAAGTCGCCCAGTGGCGGCGACATAAAATTAGGATTAGACGTAGCCGAACAGGCCGCTTTTTACGAACACAACGGTGCAAGCGGCATTTCGATACTGACTGATAAAGACTACTTCGGCGGAAGCCTTAACGATATTGCAACGGCACGCCGCATGGTACACTTACCACTGCTGCGCAAAGAGTTTATTATTGACGAAATTCAGCTGTACGAAGCAAAAGCCGCAGGTGCCGATGCCGTTTTGCTTATTGGCGCCATACTACAGCCGCAGGAGGCTACCTACCTTACCAATGTGGCCCGCAACCTGGGCTTAGAAGTTTTGTATGAAGTGCATACGGCTGAGGAGGTCGGATTTATTCCTGCGGAGGTCGACCTAGTGGCTGTTAATAATCGCGACCTTAAAGCACAGCAAACTACGTTACAGCATTCGTTCGACCTGATAAAAATCCTGCCGAAGCATATTCCCGCAATTTCCGCATCCGGAATCAGCACAACCAAAGATATCGATGCACTTAAAGCAGCCGGCTTTAAAGGGGCGCTTATTGGCGAAAGCATTCTCCGTGAAGGCCATTTGGCCGAACTGGTTAAACATATAAGGTCATGATTAAAGTATGCGGATTAACCGATAACGAAAGCAGCAGGCTTGTAGCCGACATCAACGGTGTGGACCACTTGGGCTTTATATTTTATGAGGGCTCTCAACGGTTTACCACTACAAGTTTTGATACCGCCAAGAAAAAAGTGGGGGTATTTGTAAATGCTTCCGCGGGTTATATTATAAAGCAGGTTGCGCAGCATAAGCTGGATGTAGTGCAATTGCATGGCAACGAAAGCCCTGACTTTATAAAGCAATTACCCGAAGGTTTTAAAATTATAAAAGCCTTTGGCATTGCTACCGAAGCTGATCTTGAAGCCACAAAGGCCTACGAAAAGTTGGTTGATTATTTTCTATTCGACACCAAAAGCGAACGGCATGGCGGCACTGGTATAGTATTTAACTGGCATATTTTAGATAACTATAACGGCAACACACCTTTTATGCTGAGTGGCGGCATCGGGCCGGATTCGATACTGGCACTACAGGAATTTAGCCACCCAAAATTAGCAGGTTACGATCTTAACAGCCGTTTTGAAGTTGCCCCAAAACAAAAAGACCCAACGGCAATTGCCAATTTTTTAAAAGTACTTAAAATGAAAACACCCTCTTATTTAGATACCGATGCACTTGGCTTTTACGGCGAATTTGGCGGTGCCTATGTGCCCGAACTGCTTCGCCCCAATGTAGAAGAACTGGATGCGGCTTTTAACGCCTATTGCTTTACCAATGCCTTTGAAACCGATTATAAACAGCTGCTTAAAGATTTTGTAGGCCGCCCTACCCCGTTGTATTTTGCAGGCAGGCTAAGTGAAAAATATGGTGCTACCATTTACTTAAAGCGCGAAGACCTGTGCCATACCGGTGCGCATAAAGTTAATAACACTATAGGCCAGATATTACTTGCCAAACACATGGGCAAAACCAATATTATTGCCGAGACCGGTGCGGGCCAGCATGGCGTAGCAACAGCAACGGTTTGTGCGCTTATGGGGCTTAACTGCATTGTGTACATGGGGGAAAAAGATATTGAACGCCAGGCACCTAACGTGCAGCGCATGAAAATGCTTGGCGCCGAAGTACGCCCGGCAACATCGGGCAGTAAAACGCTTAAAGATGCCACTAATGAGGCCATCCGCCACTGGATTAACCACCCGGATTCTTATTATTTAATAGGCAGTGTGGTGGGGCCGCACCCCTACCCAAAAATTGTGGCGTACTTTCAGTCGGTTATTTCTAAAGAAACAGAGCAGCAGTTGTTAGAAAAAACAGGTAAGACTTACCCCAACAAAGTAATTGCCTGCGTAGGTGGCGGCAGTAATGCAGCCGGTGCATTTTACCAATATTACGATAACCCTTATGTTGAACTTGTGGCCGTAGAGGCGGCAGGCTTGGGCGTAAATTCGGGTAAATCAGCCGCTACCAGCATATTGGGCACACCGGGGGTATTGCACGGAAGCCTTACCCTGTTAATGCAGGACGAAGACGGCCAGGTAACCGAACCGCACTCCATTTCGGCAGGGCTGGATTACCCTGGTATTGGGCCGTTGCATGCGCACACCATCGCTACAGGTCGTGCCACAAGCATTGCAATTACCGATGATGAGGCACTGGCTTCGGCGTTAGAACTGTCGTTGTTAGAAGGAATTATTCCTGCTTTGGAAAGTGCGCATGCCCTTTCGGCGCTGAGCAAAATGGAATTGAAAAAAGAGGATATCATTGTGGTAAACCTTTCGGGGCGCGGCGACAAGGATATGAATACATACATGGAAAAATTCGCCAACTTATGAATCCCTTTAAAAAAGACAGCAAGCAAGTAAGCATTTTTGTAACGGCAGGTTATCCCCATTTCGACAGCCTAAAAAGGCAGCTACTACAATTGCAGCAACTGGGCGTAGACTTTGCCGAGGTTGGCATCCCGTTCTCCGACCCAATGGCCGATGGTCCTGTAATACAGGAAACCAGCAGCATAGCCCTTGCCAACGGCATGAAGTTAGGCATACTCCTGCAGCAGCTTGAGGATATGCAAAGCGAGATTCATATTCCGTTAGTACTTATGGGATATCTAAACCCGGTACTGCAATTTGGGCTCGATGCCTTTCTTCAAAAATGCCGGTCGCTCAACATCGCCTCGCTTATTTTACCTGATCTTTCGGTTGAATTATACGAAAAAAAATACAAATCGACATTCGAAAAGTACGGTATTCCCGTTACGTTTTTAATTACGCCCCTAACACCCGATGCCCGAGTACAACGCATTGCACAAGTGTGCCAAAATAGCTTCGTATACTTAGTAGGCCAGAATGGTATTACCGGTCAGGGGTATGATATCAGCAACGCACTATCCAATCGCTATGCCGAACTTAAAACCCTGTGTGGCAATACGCCCCTCTTTCTTGGCTTTGGTATCGACTCCAAACAAAAGAAAGAACAGGCCTTTAAAAGTGTAGATGGCGTTATTGTGGGTACGGCCTATTTAAAGGCGGTAAAGGCTGGGAATGAGGATGAGTTTTTGAGGGAGTTGATTTAGTATCTTTACTACATTTGTAAACCAATTAAATTTTATGAGAAACTGGCCTTACTATATAATCATCCTATCT